>OKTF01001278.1_pt1 | contig 12528 bp, 10 predicted proteins | sample 1606461 | NCBI WGS metagenome assembly OKTF01 (sample SAMEA3879599, study PRJEB24766) | human gut metagenome | biome: human-associated habitat; feature: feces | place: USA | collected 1985/1987 | reverse complement strand
AAATACCGGCCGAATTTCAGTACGACGGAAAGCACTGTCAATATCCCGGTCATTTTTGCAAAAGTTTCCGGCGTAAAAGACGGAAAAGTATCCGAGTACTGGTCATCGATCCGGGAGCTGATCACAGAAGATACCATGGTGATTAAAAGCTTTCCTTATATTCAGCCGCTTGCAGCCAATCCGATCAAGCCTTATGTGACTGAATTTTACAAAAACGGCAGACTGCAGAAGGCAAAGATCAAAAACCATCCGGCGTATGCCTATGGCTTTTTAAGAGAAGAGATCCAGGAGCACATTCTGGACAAGCTGCAGATCCTGATCGAGCAGAAGCTGATCCGCGGCACCTTTGAAAACGGCACGGAGTACACGATCCTTTCGACGATATTGAACCTGCCGAAAGAAATCCTGCGGATGCTTCAGAAATTTGATTTTACAAAGAAAAATCCGAAACTGATCTATATCAATCCCGGTGAGAAAGTAATCTCACTGGAGGATGCGATCCTTACCGCGTTTTTGAATCTGGCCGGTTTTGACATTCTGTTTTTCATACCGACCGGATATCAGAATATAGAGAACTTTTACAACAGAAAACAGATGGAAGAGCATCAGATCGGGGAGTATTTATATGACTTGAATGTTCCGGATCTGACGAGGATTCCATTACCAAAGGCACGCCAGAAATCCTGGCGGGACATACTATTCAGGAGGGAGTAAAAGATGGGACTTAATTTTAACAGACCAGATGCTCCAACGCAGACAGCTCCGGCCGCACAGACGGAACTGGAACAGGTGAAGTCTTATGATATCGTTGTGGACAGAAAGCAGATGAGTGCAGAGCTGGTTGGTTCCAAAGAAGTGGACGATATCGTCAGCACGATCGAGGTCAACAATCTGGAGACGATCGTATCGTTTGGGGCAGAGGTCGCAGAAGAGATCTCCAAAGCATCGGATGTGGTGTTAAACAGCATGGATATGAAACAGCTGGATGAGTCCAGTCAGATGCTGAACACGCTTGCAAAGATCATGGAGAAGTTTGATCCGGATGAATTAAAAGAAAACAAAGGCCTGTTTGACAAACTGTTCGGCGGGCTTCGCAAACAGATGGACAAGATTCTTGCTAAATATTATACAATGGGCGAAGAAGTAGATCAGATCTATGTTCAGCTCAAACAGTATGAGACAGAGATCAAGCAGTCCAACCGCAAATTAGAGACGATGTTTGAGGCAAATGTAAATTATTACCACGAGCTGGTGAAATACATTCTTGCCGGAGAACAAGGCTGTCAGGAGCTGGAAGCCTATATCGCACAGCGTCAGGCAGATATGGAGGCTACCGGGGATCAGTCGATCCAGTTTGAGCTTACCAGCTTAAATCAGGCACTGATGATGCTGGAGCAGAGGACACAGGATCTGCGTACCGCAGAAAACATTGCCATGCAGTCGATCCCGATGATCAAGACGATGGCATTCAGCAACATGAACCTGGTCCGCAAGATCAATTCCGCATTTATCATCACACTTCCGGTATTTAAGCAGGCACTGGCACAGGCGATCATGCTGAAACGCCAGAAGATTCAGGCAGAAGCCATTTCTGCACTGGACCAGAAAACAAATGAGATGCTTATTAAAAATGCACAGAATACCGTGCAGCAGTCCAAGATGACGGCACAGCTGGCATCCGGCAGTTCAATCAAGATTGAGACGCTGGAGACGACCTGGAAAACGATCGTAAACGGTATCGATGAGACAAGACAGATTCAGGAAAATGCAAGAAAACAGCGGCATGAAGATCAGGCAAGACTTGAGAACATCAAGCAGGAATTCAACCAGATGTACCACATGCCGACAAAGAGATACTGAGAGCAAATAGGGTGAATCTTCACCTTAATATAAATCCATAAAGGAGGAAACATTATGCCTATTAATTTATCAAAAGGACAGAAAGTAGATCTGACAAAAGGAAATCCGGGACTGAAAAGCATTATGGTAGGACTCGGATGGGATGTGAACGCATTTGATACAGGAGCAGATTTTGACCTGGATGCAGCAGCATTTATGTGCGGTTCCAACGGCAAATGCCCGACCGAAAAAGAATTTATCTTTTACGGAAATCTGGAACATCCGACCGGATGTGTCAAACATATGGGCGACAATCTGACCGGTTCCGGCGAAGGCGATGACGAACAGATCATGGTCGATCTGACACAGGTTCCATCCGACATCGAACGTATCGCATTTACCGTAACGATCTACGATGCAGATGTCAGAAGACAGAATTTCGGACAGGTATCCAACGCATTTATCCGTATCGTGGATGATGCAACCGGAAAAGAACTGATCCATTTTGACCTCGGAGAGGATTTCTCCATTGAGACAGCCGTTGTGGTAGGCGAGCTGTACAAGCACAACGGAGAATGGAAATTCAACGCCATCGGCAGCGGATTCCAGGGCGGTCTGGCAGCACTGTGCGGACATTATGGAATCGAAGTCGCATAAGTAGTACAGGCAGATAAAATGAATTTGAGCAATGCTTAAAAACCTGGAAAAGGGGGCATGATTATGTCTATCAGTTTACAGAAAGGACAGAAAGTGAATCTGTCCAAAGAGAAAAAGGGGTTATCCAGAGTCGTAGTAGGACTTGGATGGGATGAAGTCAAAAGATCCAGAGGATTTTTTGCACTGAAACCGGCACCGATCGACTGCGATGCTTCTGCAATCTTACTGCAGAACGGCAGAATGACAGGAAGAGATGATCTGGTATACTATAACAATCTGACACACAAATCCGGAACCGTCCGTCACATGGGTGATAACCTGACCGGCGAAGGAGAAGGCGATGACGAGCAGATCGTGATCGACCTGGACCGTGTGCCGTCTGAGTATGACAAGATCGTGATCGTTGTAACGATCTATCAGGCACAGCAGAGAAAGCAGCATTTCGGACTGATCGAGAATGCGTTTATCCGCCTGGTAGACGGAAAAAATGACCAGGAGATCTTAAAGTACAACCTGACAGAGGACTACTCCGGAATGACGGCGATGATCTTCGGTGAGATCTATCGCTACAACGGTGAGTGGAAATTCGGTGCCATCGGACAGGGAACAAGGGACGGCGGCATCGGTGAGATGGCAGCAAGATTTCAGAAATAAGAGCGTACCGGTATGACATGGTGCGATATGGGAGAGACTATATCTGAGATGAAGTGATTCATATAGTTTCTCCCTGCTTATAAGCAGAAAAATAAAAACAGGAGACAAAAAGATGAAGTATAATGGTTTGACAGACAAACAGGTCGAAGAGTCCAGAAGTAAATTTGGTTCCAACGAGATCCCGGATTCCGAGCCGACCACGTTCTGGGAAGAATTCAAAGAGACGTTCAGTGATCCGATGATCAAGATCCTGCTGGCGATCGCAGCACTGATGATCGTGATGTTCTTCTTTGGGTATGCGGAGATTTACGAGCCGCTCGGAACGATCGTTGCAGTGCTGATCGTGGCAACCGTATCTGCAAAGACCGGTGTTGCAAGCGATACCAAGTACCGTGAACTGAAAGACAATACAGAGAAAGACAAGTGTAAAGTTCACAGGAACGGCGTGATCACGGTGATCGATGTTGATGATGTTGTAGTCGGTGACAAAGTCCTGCTGCAGTCCGGTGATAAAATCCCGGCAGACGGTGTACTGATCGACGGGGCACTGCGTGTGGACAACTCCGCACTGAACGGCGAGGCAGAAGAATGTAAAAAAACAGCGGCATCAGAAGATTTTCAGCTGGAAGATGACATCACAGGCGATACCTTTGTCGATGCACACTCCCTGTTCCGCGGAGCAGTGATATTTGACGGCGAAGGTATTCTTGATGTACGCAAGGTCGGACTGAAGACCATGATGGGAAAAATGGCAGAAGAGATGCAGGAAGACGAGCCGGATTCTCCTTTGAAAGTAAAACTTGCCAAACTTGCCAAACAGATTTCCACGTTTGGTTATATCGGTGCGGTATTGATCGCCGTACTTTACCTGGTCTACTTTGTTATGCAGGCGGGCGGAGTTTCCCAGTACTTTGCAATGGGGATTGAACCGGTTGTCAAAGATGTTGTAAGGGCTCTTTCTCTGGCAATTGTCATCATCGTCTGTGCAGTTCCGGAAGGACTTCCGCTGATGATCTCCCTCGTACTGATGCAAAATACAAGCAAGATGCTTGACCACAATGTCCTGGTAAGAAAAGCAGAAGGTATCGAGACAGCAGGTTCTTTAAACATTCTCTTCAGTGATAAGACAGGAACGATCACAAAAGGTATGCTTGAAGTGGTCGATTTCTTTACCGGCGACGGCAATTCCATTGATATTGCACAGCTGAGTAAACACAGCAAGGTAAAAGGTCTTGTGGATCTTGCCATCGGTAAGAATACACAGTCCATGTTTGATGCATCCCATAAAGTCATCGGCGGAAATGCAACCGATCAGGCACTGATGAAGTTTTTGGGTGAGGAGACATTCAAGACGCTGGAGAACAGCAGCGAATATAAAATAACAAAACAGCAGTCTTTCAACTCTGCAAATAAATTCAGTCAGGCACGCATCGACAGCACCGGTAAAACTTTCTATAAAGGGGCACCGGAAAAACTTCTGGCAAATGCAGTGAAATATCTGGATGCAGACGGCAATATCTGTACCATGGACAACGCCATCCTGAACCGCAAGATCGATGAACTGGCAGCAAAAGCAATGCGTGTGCTGGCCTTTGGTTATTCAGAAAAAGACATGGTTGAAAATTCAATCAATGATGATATCGTGATCATTGGTCTGGTGGGCATTCGTGACGATGTACGTCCGGAAGCAAAAGAAGCGATCCGGGAAGTACAGGGAGCCGGTATTCAGGTCGTTATGATCACAGGTGACCGCCTTGAGACAGCGGTAGCGATCGCAAAAGATGCAGGACTGTTAAAAGGAGGCAGCGACCGTGCACTTTCCTCCGCACAGCTCAATGAGATGAGTGATGAAGAAGTGAAGAAGATCATACCGCATATCCGTGTGATCGCAAGAGCACTGCCGACCGACAAGTCCCGTATGGTACGCCTGTGCCAGGAGATGAACCTGGTAGTCGGCATGACAGGTGACGGTGTCAACGACTCACCGGCACTGAAACGTGCAGATGTTGGTTTTGCCATGGGAAGCGGAACAGAAGCAGCAAAAGAAGCAGGTAAGATCGTTATTCTGGATGATAATTTTAAATCCATCAAAGATGCCATCCTCTATGGAAGAACCATCTACCATAACATCCTGAAATTCTGTAAATTCCAGCTGGTGATCAACGTGGCAGCCGTTGTGGTCAGTGCGATCGCACCGTTTTTCGGTGTGGATGAACCACTGAAAGTAACACATCTTCTCTTTGTAAATCTGGTCATGGACGGACTGGGAGCGATGATGCTTGGCAATGAACCGGCAAAAGAAGAATATATGGCAGAAGCACCGCGAAAACGTGATGAAAGTATTGTAAGCAAAAAAATGATGGGACAGATCCTCACAATGGGAATCTGGCTTACCGTGGTAAGCTTTATCTATCTGAAAGTGCCGTTCTTTGTAAATCTGTTTGCAAATGAGGAACAGCACCTGACGGGTTATTTTGTACTGTTTATTGTGGCAGCTTTGTTCAACGGCTTTAATGTGCGTGACGATGGATTTGCAATTTTTGCCGGTCTGAATGAGAATAAAGATTTTATGAAAGTATTTCTGATTATTATAATCGTGCAGGCATTGCTCGTAAATGCGGCGATCGTTCCGCTGGCCCCGTTCCAGTGGATTGGAGAAATGTTCAGCTGTGTTCCGTTTGGAATCAAAGGCTGGATTGCAGTTGTTCTGCTGGCATGTACAATGATTCCGGCAGATATGGTCAGAAAACTGTGCGTAAATAAATAACAGGTAATCCAACAGGAAAAGTGCGGTGTCACGTATGGGATCGCACTTTTTCCGTTGATATAACAGGGGTTTGTACATGAGAGAATTCAGAAGATAATTTCCTTTATTGGCCGAAAGGAGTTTCATGTACTTCATACGACGACAAACCAGTATATTGCATGTGGAAATGCAGCGAAGCAGCTGCAGAACGGATCCGATTATCTGACGGAGCAGGTCAGGCTTTATGCGATGACCGGGCAAAGTAAATATATGGATGCTTATTTTGAAGAAGCAGAAACAAAACAGAGCAGAGAGAAAGCTCTGGATATTTTGAAAAGATATTTTGACGGGACAGAAACTCAGACCGCCCGAATAAAGGAGAGAGTATTTTTAAAGATGCAGACCAGGCACTCTATTATGTAAAAGAATATGGCAGAAAGGGCTGCAGTTTTTATGAATAAATAAAAAGAAAAGAGGTTTTTTCATGGCAATAAAAGAATTACAGGCGTACGAACTTTTAAGGGAAGAGGGGCTTTCCGATATTCAGTCAGTCGGCTATCTGCTGCGTCACAGAAAAAGCGGTGCACGCATCATGGTCATTGCAAATGATGACGATAATAAAGTATTTCATATTACATTTCGTACACCTCCGGTAGACAGCACCGGGGTAGCACATATTCTGGAACACTGTTCGCTGTGTGGAAGCGAAAAGTTTCCGTCCAAAGATCCGTTTGTGGAGCTGGTAAAAGGTTCGCTCAATACCTTTCTGAATGCGATGACCTATCCGGATAAGACCATGTATCCGATTGCAAGCTGCAATGACAAAGATTTTGCAAACCTGATGGATGTCTATATGGATGCCGTTTTTCATACCAATATTTATAAAAAAGAAGAGATTTTCCGTCAGGAAGGCTGGAATTATCATCTGGAAAATCCGGAGGATGAGATCACCTACAATGGTGTGGTATACAACGAGATGAAAGGAGCCTATTCTTCACCGGAAGATGTGCTTGATCGCGAAATTTTAAATGCACTTTATCCGGATACACCGTATGGATTTGAGTCCGGAGGAGATCCGCAGTGTATCCCGGATCTGAAATACGAAGATTTTCTGGCTTTCCATGGCAGATATTATCATCCGTCCAATGCCTACATCTATCTCTATGGAAATATGGATGTTGAGGAACGCCTTACCTGGCTGGATCAGGAATATCTCTCTAAATACGGAGAAAAAGAGGTAGATTCAAAGATCAGTATGCAGAAAGCGTTCGATGCTCCGCATGAGATCTATAAAAAATATTCTATTTCCACATCCGAATCGGAAGAAGACAACACCTATCTTTCCTGGAATGTGTCCGTTGGCATAAGCAGCGATGTACGTCTTGTGACTGCCATGGCAATCCTGGAATATGCACTTTTGTCAGCACCTGGGGCACCGCTTAAACAGGCTCTTTTGGATGCCGGGATTGGAAAAGATATCCTAGGCTCTTTTGAGAGCGGCATTCAGCAGCCGTCCCTTTCGGTAGTCGCTAAAAATGCAAATGTCGGTGACAAAGAAAAATTCCTGGCAGTGATCCGCAAGGTACTGGAAGAGCAGGTGAAAAACGGCATCGATAAAAAAGCACTGCTGGCAGGTATCAATTCTTCCGAGTTCCGTTTTCGTGAGGCAGATTACGGCTCTTATCCGAAGGGCCTGATGTACGGAATCGACATTATGGACAGCTGGCTGTACGGCGAGGGTGATCCGTTTGCCTATGTCAAACAGCTGGATATTTATAAGGAACTTCGTGATGCAGTAGAGAGTGATTATTACGAGAAACTGGTGCAGAAATATCTGCTGGATAACACACATGTGGCGGTTGTTGTCGTTGCACCGGAAAAGGGACTGACTGCAAAACTGGAGGCAGAGACGGCAAAGAAACTGGCAGATTTTAAGGCAGGTCTCAGTGAAGAACAGGTAAAGGAGCTGGTAGAAAAAACAGCAAAACTGCAGGAATTCCAGGAGACACCGTCCACACAGGAAGAGCTGGAGAAAATCCCGATGCTTACCAGGGAGGATATCACAAAGAAATGCAGACCGATCTGCAACAGAGAGCTTTCTTTTGGCAACACCAAAGTTCTGTGGCATGATGTGAACACGAACGGCATCGCTTATCTGACCCTTTATTTTGATCTGTCCGTTGTCAGAAAAGAGGATCTGCCTTATGTCGGCCTTCTGAAAAATGTGCTGGGCATGATCGACACCGAGCATTATGCTTACGGAGATCTGTTCAATGAGATCAATATGCAGACCGGAGGTATCGGTACCGGGATGGTCGTATTTCCAGAAAAGGACACACAGAAGATGTATCCGATGTTTACCGTATCAGCCCGCACACTTTATGATAAAATCGACTTTGTGTTTGATGTGATCGAGGAGATTTTATTCACATCCAAACTGGACGATGAGAAACGCTTAAAAGAGATCATTTCCGAGCAGAAATCAAGGACACAGATGCGGCTGACAACGGCGGGACATTCGGCAGCGGCAACCCGTGCCATGGCTTATTCAGTGATCGCAGCAGCGGGATTGACTACTATCGCATGCTCGATGACCTCGATGCAAATTTTGAAACGAAAAAAGAGAATCTGAAGAGTAAATTGAAAGAGCTGATGAACGTGATTTTCCGACAGAATGCCATGGTATTTTCCGTAACAGCGGAAGAGAAGGGGCTTGCCGGACTGGAAGAGAAAGTGACAGGATTATGCGAAAAACTTTCGTTGGATAAGAGAACACCTTCAGAAGAAACCCTTGCATACGGAAAGCTGAACGAAGGCTTCCAGACCTCCGCCAAGATCCAGTATGTGACACGTGCCGGAAATTACCGCGAGGCAGGCTATGATTATACCGGGGCACTGCGGATCCTGAAGGTGATCATGAGCTATGAATATCTCTGGGTGAATGTGCGTGTCAAAGGCGGGGCGTATGGCTGTATGAGTGGATTCGGCAGAAATGGCAATTCCTATTTTGCTTCTTACCGTGATCCGAACCTGCGTCAGACCAACGAGATCTACGAAGGCGTGCCGGAATACGTGGAACATTTCAACGTCGAAGAGCGTGACATGACAAAATACGTGATCGGAACAATCAGTGAGATGGATACGCCACTTACAGCAAGAGCACAGGGAGCACGTTCTGATGCTGCTTATTTCGGACATGTGACTGAAAGCGACCTTCAGAAAGAGCGTGACCAGGTACTCTATGCGACACAGGAAGATATCCGTGCCCTGGCACCGCTGATGCGTGCAATCCTGGAAGAAGACTGCATCTGCGTGCTCGGAAACGAAGATGCACTGGAAAAAGAGAAAGAGATGTTTAGAAATCTCGGACCACTTTAAGGAGGAATCATATACAGATGGCAGAGAAAAGTTACAAATCCGGTTTTGCGACCCTGATCGGCAGACCAAACGTAGGAAAATCCACACTCATGAACCACCTCATCGGGCAGAAGATCGCGATCACGTCCAACAAGCCGCAGACGACGAGAAACCGTATTCAGACAGTTCTGACAACGGAAGAAGGGCAGATTGTATTTGTGGACACGCCGGGAATTCATAAGGCGAAAAATAAGCTGGGAGAATATATGGTAAATGTGGCAGAACGCGCGTTGAATGAAGTAGATGTGGTACTGTGGCTGGTAGAGCCGTCCACCTTTATCGGAGCCGGGGAGAAGCACATCATAGAACAGCTGAAACGTGTAAAAACACCGGTGATCCTTGTAATCAACAAGATTGATATGGTAAAGAGAGAGGAAGTTCTGCTGTTTATCGATGCATACCGCAAAGAGTATGATTTTGTGGAGATTGTTCCGGTATCTGCGAGAAACGGGGACAACACGGATGAACTGGTGAAAGTGATTTTAAAATATCTTCCGTATGGTCCGCAGTTCTATGATGAAGACACTGTGACAGACCAGCCGGAGCGTCAGATTGTGGCAGAACTGATCCGGGAAAAGGCACTTCATTGTCTGCAGGAAGAAATCCCGCATGGAATCGCAGTGGCCATCGACCGCATGAAAATGCAGAACAAAGTCATGCATATTGATGCCACGATCATCTGCGAGCGGGATTCCCACAAAGGAATCATCATCGGAAAACAGGGCAGTATGCTAAAGAAGATCGGAAGTACGGCGCGCTATGAAATCGAGCGGATGCTGGACTGTAAAGTGAATCTGAAGCTCTGGGTAAAAGTACAGAAAAACTGGAGAGACAGTGATTTTCTAATGAAGAATTTCGGATACCACGAGGACGAGATGTAGTATTTGGCAGATTTTATATAGTATATCCGGGAGAGAATCGGACACCCTAATTGTATACTCAACAAGGAACAGATGAGAAAGCAATTAAAGAGGTGAACCGATGAAAGAAGAATACTGGGAACAGTTTATGACAACAGGACGCATTGCAGATTATCTTTCTTACAAAGCAGAAAGTGGCAGCAGCGAGAGTCGCTGTTTGGAAGAACAGAAGGAACAGGCAGGAGTTAGATCAGGTGAATCAGATTGTTTTGACAGGGATGGTGCTTTCAACGGCACCGGTTGGAGAGTATGACAGACGGGTTGTGATACTGACAAAGGAACAGGGAAAGATTTCTGCATTTGCCAGAGGGGCGAGAAGACCAAACAGTCCGCTGGTAGGTGCAGTCAATCCGTTTTCTTTCGGGGAGTTTACGATGTATGAGGGGCGTTCCTCTCATACGATCCAGTCTGTGAAGATCACAAATTATTTTTCGGAGCTTCGGGAAGATATGATCGGTGCTTATTACGGGTTTTATTTTCTGGAGTTTGCGAATTATTATACAAAAGAGCAGAATGATGAACGGGAGATGTTAAAGCTTTTGTATCAGACCATGAAAGCACTGACCAGCCCGCATATTCCGAATCTGCTGATCCGCCGCATTTTTGAACTCAAAGCGTTCTGTATCAATGGAGAGGGACCTCAGGTCTTTCAGTGTGTCCGGTGTCAGAAAAAAGACGGACAGATGGTGTTCAGTGCCAGAGAAGGCGGACTGGTCTGTACAGATTGTGCCAGGAATATTTCAGACGGGATTTCGTTGGACAATTCCACGCTTTATACGATGCAGTACATAGAGATCAGTACGATCGAGAAGCTGTATACATTTACAGTCAGCAGGGAAGTACTGGAAAAGCTGTCCGGGATCATGGAACGATATTGTCTGCTTTATGTGGAAAAAAGGTTCAAGTCCCTGGAGATTCTTGAGACATTGGTGTAGCAAATCGAGTGAAAATGGCAGGGAATCCAGGAATGGCTTGAAAAAACGGGATGAAGCCGTTATAATAGTTACCAGTTGATGAAAAAGAATGTGAGGAACAAAGAATTATGGTAGAAAAGACAATGGATAAAATGTCCGATGGCGAATGTCAGCGAATCATGATTGCCCGTGCTCTTGCACAGGATACTCCCGTCATCCTGCTTGATGAACCGACCGCCTTCCTGGACTTACCTAACCGCTACGAGCTCTGTTTGCTTTTAAAGAAACTGGCACAGGAAGAAAAAAAATGTGTCTTATTCTCCACTCATGACCTCGACATTGCCTTATCGCTTTGCGACTCCATCATGCTCATCGATAATCCGCAGATGTACACGCTGCCTACTCCGGAAATGGTGGCCAGCGGACATATAGAAAGACTTTTCCGAAATGAATCCGTCACGTTTGATGTGCAGGAGATGAGAGTACGCATCAAATAAACAAACACATATCCGACAAGAATTCATTTGGGTTCCTATATAAATTCGCTATCTTTGCCCCGAATTGGTTTCAGATAGCCATATCAACTATCTGAATTAAAAGGGAATCGGGTGTAAATCCCGGACAGTCCCGCTGCTGTGAAACTCCATTCAACTTCTTGATATTTACTTTTACCACTGACCAGGTATCGATAGTCAAGGTCGGGAAGGCATCAGGAAGGGAGTCAGTCAGAAGACCTGCCATTCATACCTTTATAGTTGTTTTTACTCGTGGGATAGGAAAACGGCAGACTGTAAAAAAAGAATCGAGTAGTCATGACATCGGAAATGATTGAAGGAGGATAAATTCTCTCTAGCTAAAATATCAAAAGGACGGCATTAGACCGTCATGCTCAATGTGTGCGTATCCCCGCAGAAGTGATTTCTCCGGGGGTACTTTTAACTAAAAAATATCATCATATAATAATCACAATGGAAGTTCTAAGAAATTTATTTGAAGGTTACCCCAATCTTTGGGGCGGCGGAGTGGCACACTCCGTACTGATTCTGTCACTAACCATAGCGTTTGGAATCATCCTTGCAAAAATCAAAGTGCGGGGAGTATCTCTGGGAGTTACCTGGATACTCTTTGTCGGACTCGTATTCGGCCATTTCAACATGAATCTGGACGAACACCTGCTCCACTTTCTAAAAGAATTCGGATTGATTCTGTTTGTTTACTCAATTGGTTTGCAGGTAGGGCCCGGCTTTTTTTCAGCATTCAAAAAGGGGGGCTTTACCCTGAATATGTTGGCCATGCTGGTAGTAGTATTAGGAGTAACCATTACTATCATCCTGCACTTCACCACCGGAACTCCGATTACCACAATGGTAGGTATTCTGTC
>OKTF01001269.1_pt1 | contig 12644 bp, 8 predicted proteins | sample 1606461 | NCBI WGS metagenome assembly OKTF01 (sample SAMEA3879599, study PRJEB24766) | human gut metagenome | biome: human-associated habitat; feature: feces | place: USA | collected 1985/1987 | reverse complement strand
AATAGCAATAAGACCGAAAAAAAATAACCGCCCCAGTCTGCAAACTAAGCGGTTATTTTTAACCTAATAAACATCAGGCGAACCGTCATGGTAGCACCTTTTTGTATTTAAATATGAACTGTCTGTATCATAGCACAAAACGACTTTTGTGTCAAATTATCAGCAGAATCTTAAGCGGCTATTATAAGCGATTCATCAGATCTTTCTGATTACAACAGATGTCCCGTTTGCAATGACTCCGATCACATTATTGGAAAATATGTTGTAATCAATATCAATGCCAATGACTGCATTTCCACCCAATGCAGCTGATTTTTTGATCAGTTTATCCATGGCAGCGTGCCTTGCTGTCTCGAGCTTTTCCTCGAATATCCCCGACTGCACGCCAAAGAAATCAGCAAATGAAGAAGTAAATTCTGAAAGAAATCCGGTGCCAAGAACTACTTCGCCGGCGACAATCCCCAGGTAAGATACGATTTCATAACCTTCAAACTGAAATCCGGTTGTTACCATGTGGGTTTTTTCACGATAATCCAGATCCTGTTTTTCGTTTTCTGCCCGTTGTATTTCTTCTTTTTTTGCACGACTGTCCCACAATTTTTCGTCATAATCCGGATTGCTGTATTGATAACCTGCACGCATCGCTTCGATGATCTGAGGTAATTCTTTAGGATCAATATGGCTTAACTCTTCGTCGGATAACAGTTGAACCATTTCATTTCCACAATAATCGCAGTTTTCTGCAAGATGATTGCTTTCTCTGCAATTTCCGCAGTGTTTGCAGCATAAAATCATAAGCGTTCCTCCTTTAGCGTATGTATTTTCAAAATGGTAAGCTCTTAAGTTAAATACCATTGTAATAGGAATCTGCCATCTGTACAATGTTTTTTTTGTGAACAGGAACGGAACCTGTCGTTTTTTGTGAAATATGTGTTTTCAGGCTGGATTTACGGGATTTGTCGGATTCCTTTCATAACTTTCTTGTGAGAAAAACCACTTCGTGTTAAAATATCAGAAGACATTTCACGAAAATACAACAAGAGGGGGTGGCGGCGTGACGAACTTTGATTTCCTGAAGGATATTCCGCAGTTTGCAGCGTTTGCGGATGTTGCGGTGGCGGCGGAAAAGATCCTGATGATTGACCCGGAGGCGAGCGTGATGAACTGCCGGCGGGCGATGGAATTTGCCGTCAAATGGATGTATTCGGTTGACGATATGCTGGTGATGCCATATCAGGACAAGCTGGTCAGCCTGCTGAATACGGAAGAGTTTAAAGGAATTGTGGATGCAGACATTTTGCGGAGAATGGATTTTATTCGCAGGGTGGCAAATCAGGTGGCACATACGGGAAGAAAGCTGACGCTGGATCAGGCGAAGCTGTGCCTTGAGAATCTTTATATATTTCTGGATTTTCTAGCTTATTGTTATGCGGATGATTATCAGGAGGGGCAGTTTGATGCAGGTCTTCTGGAGCAGAATCAGGAGATCCTGGCAGCGGAGACAGCCTTTCCGGATATTGATCTGGAGGCTTTGATCGCAGAAAATAAAGCATTGAAGGCAGAACTGACTTCTAGGCGTGAGGAGCAGAAGCAGACGTATGTTCCGAAGCCGCTGGAGCTGTCGGAGTATGCAACCCGCAAACAATATATCGATACGATGCTGATTGATGCCGGATGGATGGAAGGAAAGAACTGGCTGAATGAAGTCGAAGTCTATGGCATGCCCAATAAATCAGGCAGCGGTTTTGCGGATTATGTGCTTTATGACGATGCACACCGGCCGCTGGCGGTGATCGAGGCGAAAAAGACCTGTGCAGATGTGGCGAGCGGACGGCAGCAGGCAGAGTTATATGCGGATTCTCTGGAGCGGCAGTATGGACGCAGACCGGTCATTTTCCTTACGAACGGATTTGAGACGAGGATTGTGGACGGACAGTATCCGGAGCGGCAGGTTTCCTGCATTTATTCCAGAAGAGATCTTGAAAAATGGTTTAATTTAAAAACCATGCGGGGCGATCTTGGCAGTGTCCGAATTGATAAAAAAATCGCCGGAAGGTATTATCAGGAAGAGGCGATCAAGGCAGTATGCGAGAGCTTTGATAAAAAGAACAGAAGAAAAGCACTGCTTGTCATGGCGACTGGATCGGGAAAGACAAGGACGGTGATCGCACTTTGCGATGTGCTTCTGCAAAACGGCTGGGTGAAAAATATTTTGTTTCTTGCAGACCGCACTTCCCTTGTCACACAGGCAAAACGAAGCTTTGTCAATATGCTGCCGGATCTTTCGGTGGCAAATCTGTGTGAGGAGAAAAGCAATCTGCATGCACACTGTATTTTTTCAACTTATCAGACGATGATCAACTGCATTGATGCCACACGGGACGAAGACGGAAAATTATTTACGAGCGGACATTTTGACCTTGTGATCTGTGACGAGGCACATCGTTCGATCTACAATAAATACAAAGACATTTTCACATATTTTGATGCACCGCTTGTTGGTCTTACTGCGACGCCGAAAGATGAGATCGATAAAAATACCTACAGCATTTTTGAGCTGGAGAAGGGCGTGCCGACTTACGGTTATGAGCTGGCACAGGCGGTAAAAGACGGTTATCTGGTGGATTTCCTTTCGGTGGAAACAAAGCTGAAATTTCTGGAAGAGGGCATTGCGTACGATGAGCTTTCGGACGAAGATAAAGAAGCATACGAGAACACCTTTGTGGATGAAAACGGACAGGTTGTGGAGCGGATCCAGTCCTCAGCACTGAATACCTGGATTTTCAATGACAATACGATCAGACAGGTGCTGGACATTCTGATGACACATGGAATCCATATAGACTACGGAGAAAAGCTCGGCAAGACGATTATTTTTGCGAAAAGTCATGCGCATGCGGAAAAAATATTTGAGGTGTTCAATAAAGAATATTCACATCTGCCGGGTTATGCAAAAGTGATCGACAATCGTATCAGCCATTCCCAGAGCCTGATCGATCAGTTTTCGGAGCCGGATAAACTGCCGCAGATCGCCATTTCCGTTGATATGCTGGATACGGGAATCGATGTGCCGGAAATTTTAAATCTGGTCTTTTTTAAAAAGGTAATGAGCAAGGCAAAATTCTGGCAGATGATCGGGCGGGGGACAAGGCTTTGCCCGGGACTTTTGGATGGTGAGGATAAGCAGAAATTCTATATTTTTGATTTCTGTGGGAATTTCGAGTTTTTCCGGATGCAGAAGGGAAAAGAGACAGCAGTCCGGCTGCCTTTGCAGAGTGCGATTTTTAACCTGAAATTTCAGATTTCGTATAAATTGCAGGATTTACAATATCAGACAGAAAGACTGATTGCCTATCGCAAAAACCTGGTTGAGAGTATGCAGGGAAAAGTACAGGAACTGAGCCGGGATAATTTTGCGGTGCGTCAGCATTTGAAATATGTGGAATATTATTCCAATCCGGAGAATTATCAGAATATCCGTTACGAGGATACGCTGACCGTTCAGGAGGAGGTTGCACCGCTGATCATGCCGGATCAGGAAGAGGCGTCCGCCGTTCGTTTTGACGCACTGCTCTATGGGATTGAGCTTGCTTATCTGATGGGAAATAAATATGGAAAAGCGAGAAAGGATCTTCTGAAAAAGGTGCGTGCGGTGGCAGGTGTTGCCAATATTCCGCAGATCAAAGCACAGGAAAAACTGCTGAATCAGATCCTGCACACGGATTATCTGGAGACGGCCGGTGTGGATGAATTTGAACATATCCGTGAAAATCTGCGGGAACTGATCAAATATATCAAAGAAAAAGAAGGAAAGCGGTATGATACCGATTTTGCGGATGAACTTCTGGCGATGGAATGGAAAGAGTCGGAGCTGGAAAATGATGACCTGAAAAATTATAAAGCGAAAGCAGAATATTATGTCCGCAGGCATCAGGATAATGAGGCGATTGCCAGGCTGAAGAATAATCAGCCGCTGACAGCGGCGGATGTACAGCTTCTGGAAGAGATCCTCTGGGGAGAACTGGGGACAAAAGAAGAGTATGAGACGGAGTACGGACAGAAGCCGCTCGGAGAATTTGTCCGTGAAATTGTCGGCTTGGATATGAACGCTGCAAAAGAAGCATTTTCAGAATATCTGGATGAAAACAGCCTGGACAGCAGGCAGATTTATTTCGTAAATCAGATCGTGGAATACATTGTGCAAAATGGCATGATGAAAGATCTGTCAGTGCTTCAGGAGGCACCATTTACGGATCAGGGAAGTGTCGTGGACATTTTTACGGATCTGAACGTATGGATGGGGATCCGGAAAGTGATCGACCAGATCAATGCAAATGCCGCAGCAGCTTAGGAGATAAATAAACTATGAATTTTTTTGATTACATAAAGAACGAGTCGTTTTTTAAACCGCTTACGTTCAAGTACCGCAGGATTTATTATGACTGTATCCGGATTTTGATCGACCGTTCGAAGGAACTTCCGGTTCTCTACGAGTCGGATGCAAAGGACAGTATCACGCTGTATCTGAAAAACGAAGAGATTCAGCGACTGATCGAAGAAGCGGATGATGAGAATGAGGCGGTGCAGCTTCAGGCGGCTGAGATTCTGGCCATTTTCCGTGAATGTGGATGGATCAAGCCACGGCAGATCGGACGCAGCGGAGAATATGTTGTAAATCTTTCGACGGATTGCCGAAGAGTGATTGATTTTCTGGATAAACTGACTGAAAAGAAAAATGAAGGTACGATGTCAAACCGCATTCTCTCAATGTATGAGATCATGAAATCCGCATCGGAAGAAGGCTCGGTGCGAAAAGAACGTCCGTACTCAAACATTCTGGTGCCGATGATGGAAAATGAAACCGAGCTTCGCAATGAGCTGGCTGATTTAAAAGACAGTATATCGGATATCATGAAAACAGTCATCGAATTTCAGGATATGAACAGTTTCGGGCAGTTCATTATGAAAAATGAAATGTTGGACCGATTCTTCAGTGAATATTTCTTCGTAAAAAACAACGGACTGATCCCGACCCAGCTTTCTTTCATCCGTGACCGGATCGAGGATCTGCGTTATGGGGATATGTATGAGAAAATGGTCGAAGAATGTGGAAAACGTCTGCGTTGCCCGAAAGAGCAGGCAATTTCCCGTGTGGACCGTTACATGGCGGAACTCCAGTATTTCCTGAGTGTGGAATACGAAGAAAATATGGAACTGATTGATACTCGCATCAACAGTTATTATAATCTGGCAAATACAAGGATCATGCAGATGGCGAGCAGCCGTGTCAGACTGGAGAATCTTCTCGGCGATTTCCTGGACCGTGTTTCCAGGATTTCAAAAGAAGAGCAGGATGCGGCGATGGAAAAAGTGGAGAAATGCACTCGTGTTATCAACCAGAAATACGTTGGTTACAAATCATTCGAGCAGAATCGGCGTATTCGCAACGAAGGTCAGAATATCGCATTAAACACCAATGCGATGTCAGAAGAAGAGATGCAGAAACGGACGGAGAATCTGTTCCGCAGTGCACCGAACCGATATGCTCCGGCCCGTGTCGGAGCATATCTGGATGAGGAACTTGGATTGGATGTGAGTATGGAGCTGAAAGAAAAGGGTGTGCAGACAAAAGAAGAGGCACTGATGATCGCAGCGGCGATGCTTTATGCGAAAAATGCAGAATTTCCATACGAAGTCCGTATCAAGGACGAAAAAGTGAGCACGAAGATTGCCGATATCAGCAATGTGGTGATCTCGAGAAAATAAAGATGTCAGAATTGTGGATCACAGGGTACGAAAATATTTACAGGGCATTTTTTTGAACGCAGAGAAGCGGATTGTGAATGTCCGCTTTACAAATACAATGAGGTAAATTTATATGCAGGATTTAAGTTTTATAAGCAATATGAGCGACGAGGATGCGTATCTGTTCAAACGCTGTGTGCGGCGGCTTCTGGATACGACATTTCTTGTAAAAGACAAAGAAGAAAAGCTCTATCAGTTTGTGGCTTCCGAATCTAACCGCTACGACATGAACCAGTATCTGGCAGTGATCGGCTACAAAGTGGTTGTGGAAGAACAGATGGGTGTGGCGATGCTGCAGCCAAATGATGATGATAAAGAAACGGTTGGGCTGAAACGATTGAACCTTTATCATTTTGACAAGAGGCACATGAAGCTGCTGCTGGTATTGTGGCTTTTATTTCTGGAGCGGATGGGATATGAAGAGGCAGTCTATGTGACGGTCGGTGAGATTATCGACAAATGCAGACTTTATGATATTGAGCTGACGCCGGTCGAGTTTAAAAAGGCATATGCGACCTTCCGCAGGTTCTGCCTGATCGATTACAGTGACGATATCACAAAAGAGGACGGGGCTGTGCGTCTCTATCCTTCTTTGCAGTTCTGTCTGGATATCGGACAGTTGAAACAGGTGATGGCAGAATTTGTGGAACAGGAAGATTTCGAGGCAGCGGACATGGCAGACCTGGAAGAGGCAGAAAGTGAGGAGAGCGATGAGTAAAATAGTTTTACGCAATGTACAGCTGATCAACTGGTATGGATTTACCAACACGGTCGTTCCGGTTGCAGAAAATCTCACCCTGATCTCCGGAGAAAATGAGTGCGGAAAATCGACGATCCTCGATGCCATCAAATATGCCTACACCGGTGATACGCAGTTTAATAAGGCGACAAGCGGATATAATACAGGCGTGGGCAAGCGAAATCTGATCTCGTATACACGCTGTCTGGTCGATGCAAGTGCCGGCGTGTATGCAAGACCGGCGGAGAAGATCCCAGTTGTGTATACCCACATCGCACTGGAATATTATGACCAGATCAACGAAAAATCCTTTGTGCTCGGCGTGATCATCGAGACAGCCGTGACGGATATCCGCGGCACGTACTGGTATGCGATGGAAGACAAACATCTGTCGGATATTTCCTATGTCTATGAAGACGGTTCTGCCTTAAAGCCGTACGATGCGTCCGGATTTCAGAAACGTTACAATGTCAAACTCCGCAAGAAACAGGATGGAGTGGCATTGTTTATGCAGATGGTCGGACTGAAGCTTCCGTATCAGGAAGTGTTTCGTTATCAGAGAAAACTTCGAAATATCATGGCATACAATCCGGCGGCAAAGATCCAGGAATTTATCCGGGAATCAGTTCTGGAAGAACACGATGTCAATTTTGAAAAATTAAAAGATGCCAAGAAAAATATTGAGCAGATCAACAGCCGTTTGGAGCTGATCGAAGAAGAGATCGGTGATCTGGATGCGATCCTGAAGGATTATGCAGAATACGATGAGCGTGTCATGCAGCTGAAAGTGGATGATATTAAATTAAAATATCGAAATATGCTTTCCTGGAAAGAAAAACGCTGCATGGCAGAAGAAATGATCCGCAAAAACAGCATTGAAGTAGAAGCACAGATCAAAACAATCAAAGAACTGAGCACGGAGATCGATGCACTTGACCGTTATTATATGGAAGCAAAAGCCGCACTGCGGGAACTGAATGTTTCCAAAGCGATTGACAATTCCAGACAGCAGATCACTGCTTTCGAGAAACAGCTGGAGAAGCGGAAAAGTGAAAGGGAAGAGCTGGAGCAGTTCCGGAAACGTTTGCTGCATGTGGCAGAAGAACTGAACAAAATGGAATGCGAGGTTTCTCATTTTGAAACGCTTGGCAAACTGACGGCAGTCGATCTTTCCAATTCGGAGAAACAGGAAGCCATCGATGCACTGAGAGCGGAAATCCGTAAAAAACGTGACAGCATTGTGCGAAACAGGGCTTATCTGGACCGCGAGCTCAAAGAGGTGCAGCTGGAACGCAGCGAGCAGAGCAAGATCGTTGAAAACTGTGACCGCAACAAAGCGGATTATTCGCATGTGCAGGAACAGACGCAGCTGATCCGGGAGATCAACAAAGAACTGAAAAAACAGGGCATCGATGAAGAAGCCCGCATGGCGTGTGAATATGTATCGGAACTGAAAGACGAAGCATGGCGTGATGCGATCGAAGCTTTTCTTGGTGTGCACCGCTATGCGATCCTGGTCTCGCCGCAGGCCTTTGATGTTGCCAATCAGGTTATGGACCGCTCCGGACATCGTTATGTGGAGCTGGTCAATACAAAGCGTCTGGCTGAACGCAAGATCAAATGTGAGGAAGATTCGGTCTATCATTATCTTCAGATTCAGAATGAGACAGCAGCAAAGTATTTCCAGTTCTGGCTGGGAGCGATCCATGCAGTCGAGCTGGACGAGGTTGCAAAATACGACAATGCCATGTCAAAAGAAGGAAAACTCGGCAGAAATATGGCAGTTACTTACATCAACACGAAAAAGATCAAGAGCTACTGCCTTGGCGGGGCGGCGATCGAGCTGAACCGCAAAAGAGCTGCGAAAAAACTGGATCAGCTGGAAAAACGGGAAAAAGAGATTTTGAGCAGCAGACATACGATGCAGAATCAGGATGTCTTTCTGCAGAGTAGTCTGGATTATTTCAAAGATTACAATCTGGAAGCCAACAGAGAATGTGAGCATTTAAATGCAGAGCTGGAAGCAGAAAAGGTGCGTTATCGTGAACTTCTGGAAGCCCAGAAAAACAATGCAGAATTTATGGCACTTTCGCAGCGTGTGACCGATCTGGAAAAACAGCTTCGCAATAAAACACGTGAGAAAGATGAAGAGAGCAAAAAGCGTTACCGACTGGAAGCGGAAATCGAACAGAAAAAGAAAGACAGCGTGATGTATCAGGCGAAAGAAGCGGAAGAGCAGAAACATCTGGAAGAAGAACAGCAGCTCAATCGTTCTGCAGCAGAGCAGGCGATCACAGAATACGACCGCTATCTTGCCGGAGAAGATAAAAAAGGCGGCATCATGCAGCTTTCCGAGAAAGAGCAGATGGAAAAACGTGTCAGCAGTTTTGCGGCAAATATCAACGGACAGCAGCAGGCGTACAACAACCGCAAGCAGGAAGAAGAACGTCTGCCGATCGGTCTTGAGTACGAAAAAAGCTATCACCAGAGACGCGGAAAAATCTGGATCGATGACCTTCAGAATCTGCAGCAGAAATTAAAAGAGCAGACCATGCGTTATGAAAGCATTTTCAAAAGAGAATTTGTTCTGAATATTTACGAGACGGCAAGGGCTGCAAGAAAAGACATCGCACAGATCAACAAAGAGCTTCGCAAGCTGAAATTCGCGACATGCTATCAGTTTGATGTGAAATTTTTGAATGACAATTCCGACTATGCCAAAATTCTACGTTATGCAGAGTATCTTCAGCAGACCGGAAATCTGGCGGACGGTCAGATCGCCCTTACAAAGCTGATGGGTTATGAGGATGACGAAGTAGAGAGACGGGAGCGGGAGATCAAAGATATTATTAACCGCATCATTGAAAAAAATGATCTGGCGGAGATCCAGAAATTTGCAGATTACCGCAATTATATGAGCTATGAGATCATCATCAACAACGAGGAAGTAAAAGACGGAAAATTATCCAAACAGGTAGGATACAATTCCGGTGCCGGAACGCAGATCCCATATACGCTGATTTTGTCGGCGGCACTCTCCATGCTCTACAATGTGCGAGTCAATTCCGTAAGACTGATCTTTATTGATGAGCCGTTCGAAAAAATGAGTGACCACAATATCAAACTGATGCTTGATTTCTTCAAAAACCAGGACTTTCAGGTTATCTTCTGTGCACCGCCAAATAAACTGGAATCGATCGGAAGTGAATGCGGTGTGATCATCCCGGTTCTGAAAAATGCAAATGACGATATGTTGATCGGAAAGGTGAAATTTCATGACACAGTTAATGGAGCAAATTAAAGAAAAAGATGCACAGGCATTTACCCACAGCGGAAAGTTTCATGCGGACGATGTATTTTCGTCTGCACTTCTGCTGTCTGTCAATCCGGAGATCACGATCCACCGCGGCAGTCAGGTGCCGGAGGATTTTAAAGGGATTGTTTTTGACATCGGAAGAGGGAAATACGACCATCATCAGAGGGATAGCAGAATCCGTGAAAATGGTGTGCCGTATGCAGCTTTCGGACTTTTATGGGAAGAGTTGGGTGCTGAGATTTTAGGAGAAGAACTGGCAGAAAAATTTGACGAGGCTTTTGTGCAGCCACTGGACAACAATGACAACACCGGCGAAAAAAATGAACTTGCCACCCTGATCGGCAATTTCAATCCGCCATGGGATGCACAGGGCGGAAACGATGCGGCGTTCTTTAAGGCGGTCGGTGTGGCCGGCATGATCCTCGATAACAAACTGGAGCGTTATCGGGGCAATGAGCGTGCCGACAAACGTGTAGAAGAAATTTTAAAACAGCATCAGAAAGAGATCGCTTTCGGCAAAAAGCCGGCGGATGAAAAGCAGATTCTGGTGCTGCCGGATTATGTTCCGTGCCAGAAATATCTTTCCGAGACAGACATTGCATTCGTGATCTTTCCATCCAATCGCGGCGGCTACTGTATTCAGCCTCAGAAGCGAGAATACTCCCTGAATTATAAATGCAGTTTTCCATCTGAATGGCTCGGTCTGGAAAATGAAGAACTCCAGAAAGAAACCGGTCTTTCGAGTGCTTCTTTCTGTCACAAGGGCGGCTTTTTGATGACTACAGCTACTTTAGAAGATGCACGAAAAGCATGTCAGATCAGTCTGGATACCTTTACTGACGAGATTACCCTTGTAAATCTCAGTTCCGACACTTCTACAGACACACTTTTAATGAAACTGCCAGAACTCACGCATGTAAAAACTATCCACAAACCTCTGCCTGATCTCCCTGCTTTAGATATCAATGGAATTTATGCTGAGGTAGAAATGGAAAAAACAGAGTGGAAAAAATATATCAAAGATCTGGTAAAAGATCTGCTGAAAACGAAACCGGAAGCTGTCTATGTCGATGGAGATATGTTTTCTATTTACCCGGTCGTACATCAGCTTCGCAAAAAGCATATCCCGGTTCTTACTTCTGTTACAAAAGACGGTGAAAAACTTATTATCCGTATCCCATCCGGTTCCTGATTTTTTATTATCAGGAATTTGATGATCTGAAAGTGTCAAAAAGAATGTGCCATAACACATTCTTTTTGACAAATGAGAGCTTAATTATCCCAGTATAATTTTCGCTTTTTATCATCCAGTCCATCCACAAACCTTCTTTTAAATACAAGGAATTCTTCCAGATCCATCAGGATATGGTACAGCATCGCACGGCTCTCAAATTCCTCTCTGGTCTTTGGAAGTGAATTGTTCCTGATAATCGCAAAAAGTTCATGTAGTTCATCCAACTGAGCTGTCGGAACTGTATGTTCCTTCACACATACCAGCATATCAAACACATAACTCGAAATGATCATTGCCTCATCTGGCATATGCCTGATTTTCTTCATCTCATAATGTAAGTTATGGATCACATTGCACTGCTTCATACGCATTTCAAAATAATCGATATAGTATCCCGGATGTGACTGAAACGTATTATCCTGATATTCATAGGCATCCTGGATAAAGCCCTGAACCTCTTTTTCCAACGCACAGATATCATCCCATACATTTCTCTGCATTTCCTTATTCGCCAGATATGCCGAAATCTCTCCAAGTATCATCTGCAGACGTTCTTCCGTATATCGCATATTTTCGACCAACGCCTTGCGCTGACTTCCATAATCATAAAACAAGTTCAGGACCAGTGCCATCGTAATTCCGATCAATACCAGCATAAATTCATTTGCAATAAAATCAAATTCAAAATCTCTGACTTCCAGAAAATGCATTCCGATCAGTGCATTTACGGAAATCGTCGCTCCCCATCCAAGCATCTCTGCGATAATAACCACAAAAAACACATAAATACCATATGCCATCCATTCTGATTCTACTGCCGAGAATATAATAAGTGCCATAAGTACTGAAATTATGAATGTTACAACCCTCGCTACCGATAATTTGACAGTTTTCCACTTTGTAGTCACCATCGTAAGAAGTGCAACACTCCCTGCCGCCAGTGAATACTTCAGTCCAAACAGATTGGCTATGTAAATCGCCAGACTGCTTCCTATCGCAATTTTTAGTGCCTGCATCCCAATCTTTTTACTTTTCATTGTTCCTCCTGAAATTTCATGCGTATATCCCCACAAATTCTGTACACTTGATTTTGTATCCATATTTATGATGTCGAGAGCAGGATAACTATGTCAAATATTTTCTTACCTCTATCATACCTGCTCCACTCCAAAAATAATTTTAAATTGCATTTTCGATTTTTCATTTTCCTGCAGCTTCTCCATTATTTTCCTGTGCTAAGCATCAGTTTCTTTGCAAACATCAATCCATCCTTCTGCATCTGCTGCATCATCCAGATCTTCCTGTTGTTTTTGCTGTTGCTTTCCATGCATGACAAGTATTTTTTCAATAAGCTCTGGATTATCTTCGCCCTCAACCATACACATCTATGTCACGCTCATATTGCAAATATCCAAAACAACCCCTGTAATCATTATTATACCGATTATCAGACTAATAAACCACCTTTTTTTATCTTTACTCTCCTATAATGGTCTCATAAATTAAGACACTTTTTCGGACAGATTATAATGAATCTGATATACTAAAAT
>OKTF01001266.1_pt1 | contig 12665 bp, 12 predicted proteins | sample 1606461 | NCBI WGS metagenome assembly OKTF01 (sample SAMEA3879599, study PRJEB24766) | human gut metagenome | biome: human-associated habitat; feature: feces | place: USA | collected 1985/1987 | reverse complement strand
TTTTCGCTTTTTTAATTAGCCATTTCAGAGATGAACTTAATACGTACCAAACGAACTTCCTCTTCCGTGAAGTCATCGCCTAATTCGTCAAGCGCATCATCAATCTTATCAGTGGTAGATTCCTTGAAATAATCATAGATATCGAGCATGTGATCTTCATCCATGATTTCTTCCAGGAAATAATCGATATTCAGTTTGGTACCTGAATATACGATGGCTTCAATCTCGTCCAACAGTTCGCTGAATTCGATTCCTTTAGCCACTGCAATGTCATCCAACGCTACCTTACGGTCGATGCTCTGAATGATGGAAACCTTCAGCTTTGACTTGTTGGCTACCGTACGTACTCTCAAATCTTCCGGACGATCGATTTCATTTTCGTCACAATGCTTTTTAATCAGTTCACAGAATTCCTGACCATAACGCTTTGCCTTTCCAGCTCCGACTCCCGGAATGTTCTGCAGTTCTTCCAGGGTCACCGGATAAATCGTAGCCATTGCTTCAAGAGAAGGATCCTGGAATATCACGTATGGAGGAACATCCAGCTTCTTCGACATTTTCTTACGCAAATCTTTCAGCATGGAATACAATACCGGATCGACTGCACAAGAAGCCCCACTCCGCATCGGAGTTTCGTCTACTTCCTCCTCATCAAAGTCTGCATCCTCTACTATCTTAAATGACTTTGGCTTTTTCAAGAACTTATGCCCTTCCGGTGTCACCTTCAACAAGCCATAGTTTTCCACATCTTTTGCCAAGTAACCTGCAATGAGTGCCTGACGAATGACTGCATTCCACAATCGTTCTTCCTCTCCCATTCCAGAGCCGAAAACTTCCAGATCCTCATGCTTGTGCGCAAGCACTTCGGAAGTTTCCTTACCCAACAATATATCAATTATATAATCTTGCTTAAAGTTCTCTTTAACTGCAATGATCGCTTCAATCACTGCACACAATGAATCCTGAGCCTCCACTTGTTTCTTTGGATTTAAACAGTTATCACAATTACCACAATTATCTTCCGTATATTCTTCACCAAAATAATGCAACAATATTTTCCTCCTACACACTGAAGATTCAGCGTATGCCGCTGTTTCCTGCAACAACTGACGTCCGATTTCCTGTTCCGAAATAGGCTTTCCCTGCATAAACTTTTCCAGTTTCTGCAAATCTTTATTGGAATAAAATGTAATACACATACCTTCTCCCCCATCACGTCCGGCTCTACCAGTTTCCTGGTAATAGCCTTCCAGACTTTTAGGAATATCATAGTGTATCACAAAACGCACATCAGGCTTGTCAATGCCCATTCCAAAAGCGATAGTAGCTACAATTACGTCGATGTCTTCTTTCAGGAAACCATCCTGATTGGCGGTGCGTGTTGCCGAATCCATACCGGCATGATAAGCACGGGCATTGATGCCGTTGGCTTGCAATATTTCTGCCAGTTCTTCTACTTTCTTACGGCTCAGGCAGTAAATAATGCCTGACTTGCCTGAATTTGCCTTGATAAACTTAATAATGTCACGGTCGATATTATTCGTTTTGGGGCGTACTTCATAATAAAGATTCGGACGATTGAATGAAGATTTAAATTCTGCCGCATCCAGCATTCCCAAGTTCTTCTGAATGTCCATACGAACTTTCGGAGTAGCTGTAGCTGTAAGCGCGATGACAGGTGCCTTTCCTATTTCATTTATAATAGGACGGATCCTACGGTACTCGGGACGGAAATCGTGTCCCCATTCCGAAATACAGTGTGCCTCGTCTACTGCATAAAAAGAAATCTTCACGCCTCTCAGAAACTCTACGTTTTCTTCCTTCGTCAATGACTCGGGAGCCACATAGAGCAGTTTGGTCTTCCCGCTCAAAATATCTGATTTTACCTGGTCGATAGCCGACTTGTTTAATGAAGAATTGATGAAATGAGCCACTCCGTCTTCTTCGCTGAAGTTACGCATGGCATCCACCTGATTTTTCATTAATGCAATTAAAGGAGATATAACAATTGCCGTTCCTTCCATGATGAGTGAAGGCAACTGATAACATAATGATTTTCCGCCACCTGTAGGCATTAATACAAATGTATCGTTTCCCGCCAGCAAATTACGGATAATTGCTTCTTGGTTTCCCTTGAAAGTATCAAATCCAAAATACTTTTTCAGTGCGTTAGTCAAATTTATATTCTCCTCCATTGTCTCAAATAGTTTTTCGCGGTTCCCCGTTCTTGTTTTTACATCTTTTGTTGTCTAACAAAGTTATAAACAAGTTCTCAAATTACACGAATATTTCGAGTAATATTTTTCAGAAGAATTGCATTTTTCTTTCTCTCTCCCTTTACTATATTGATACTAAGCATTTTGCAACCGTGAGATATTTGCTTTATCCATCTGTTTTTGGGCGTAATCCAACGTCACTTCGAAGCTTTTCACCTTCTTTGATGGTAATTCAAACATCATATCCATCATAATTGTCTCTACAATGGAACGTAATCCACGGGCTCCAAGTTTGTATTCGATAGCTTTGTCAACTATGTATTCGAATACTTCGGGCTGAAATACCAATTCTATTTTATCCATTTTAAACAGTTTGACATACTGCTTGATAATAGAATTTTTTGGCTCCGTAAGAATGCTGCGCAATGCATTTCTATCCAACGGATTCAAATAAGTAAGAATAGGCAGACGACCGATTATTTCGGGTATCAGTCCGAATGACTTCAAATCCTGGGGTGCAATATACTGCATCATATTACCACGGTCTATTTTTACCGTTTCTTTGGCTGCACTGTAGCCTACAACATTAGTGTTGAGACGCTGGGCAATCTTTCGTTCAATACCATCAAACGCTCCGCCACAAATGAACAGAATATTTTTGGTATTGACCTGAATCATTTTCTGATCCGGGTGCTTGCGTCCTCCCTGAGGCGGAACATTGACAACCGAACCTTCCAACAATTTCAACAAACCTTGCTGTACTCCCTCACCGCTTACATCACGGGTAATGGAAGGATTGTCTCCCTTACGGGCTATCTTGTCGATTTCATCTATGAATACAATACCTTTTTCGGCTTCGGCCACATTGTAGTCCGCCACTTGGAGCAAACGAGTCAGAAGGCTTTCAATATCTTCCCCCACATACCCGGCTTCGGTCAAAACAGTAGCATCAACAATGGTAAAAGGAACATGCAATAGTTTTGCTATCGTACGTGCAAGCAGTGTTTTTCCGGTTCCTGTGCTACCCACCATGATGATGTTGGATTTTTCAATTTCTACATCATCCTCGTCTGCATTCTGAAGCAAACGTTTATAGTGATTGTAAACAGCTACCGAAAGATATCTTTTCGCATCATCCTGACCGATAACATACTCGTCCAGGAATTCTTTAATCTGTTGAGGTTTAGGCAACTCTTTCAAGTTGAGTTCTTCAGCCTTTCCTTGCGACTGACGAAGGGCTTCTTTGGTAATTTCGTATGCCTGCTCGGAACAACTGTCACAAATACAGCCATTCATGCCGGTAATAAGAAAACCTACCTCATTTTCAGAGCGTCCGCAAAAACTGCATTTTCTCTTGTTTCTTGGTGTTTTACTATCTTCCAATTTTCTCTTAATATTAATGTAATTATACCTTATATATTATAGAGCCGGTTTACGAGACAGCACTTCGTCAATCATACCATACTCTTTTGCTTCCTGAGCCGTCATCCAGTAATCGCGATCTGAATCAGCCCACACCTTATCAAAATCAGTATGCGAATGCTCTGCTATGATTGTATAAAGCTCTTTCTTCAGCTTCATTATTTCACGTGCTGTAATTTCAATGTCCGAAGCCTGACCTTGAGTGCCTCCCATCGGCTGATGAATCATAACACGAGAGTGTGTCAGCGCCGAACGTTTTCCTTCTGTTCCCGCAACCAGCAAAACAGCAGCCATCGAAGCAGCCATACCGGTACAAATAGTAGCCACATCACTATTGATAAATTGCATGGTGTCATAAATGCCCAATCCGGCATAAACAGAACCACCCGGCGAATTAATATAAATAGATATATCTTTTCCTGAATCTACAGAATCCAGATAAAGGAGCTGAGCCTGAAGAGTATTGGCCGTATAGTCATTGATTTCTGTACCCAAAAAGATAATTCTGTCCATCATCAAACGCGAGAATACATCGAGCTGTGTCACATTCAACTGACGTTCTTCCAAAATATAAGGGTTCAGATATCCGCCTTGAGACTTAATGACGTCATCCAGCACCATGCTGCTCATTCCTAAATGCTTAGTAGCAAATTTTCTAAAATCATCCATAATTTAATGGTTTAGTTATTATTCACAAAAAGAGGCTTTCAACCCCATTTTTTCAAACAAACAAAAGTACAAAAAAATACGGTCGACGTATCGAAACTTTTGCTTATAACGAAAATTTTTGGTCAAAAGCCCCCTTTTTTAGTAAGATTTAGCAATCAATGCTTATCTCACCAAAATATTATTCAAACATCTTGTTGAATTCTTCCATTGTAACCGACTTGTGGTTCAATGTTGCTTTTTCTTTCAAAGCAGCAGCCAGTTTGCTTTCTACGGCGCGGTTCACTAAAGATTCTACTGATTCTTTTTTCTTCAGCATTTCTTTTGCATAGTTTTCGAGCATTTCTTCAGGAATGTTCAACATGCCATACTGAGCGAACTGAAGACGGGTAGCTTCTTTAGCCATATTCAAGACATCTGCTTGCTCTACCTTGATTTCATTTGCAGCAATCAGCTGTTCTTTAATCAAATGCCAAGTCAGTTCTTCGATGCTCTTTTCGTAGTTTTCAGCAACGAACGCTTCTCCCTTTTCTTCATTATTCAGCAACATGATGCGCTTCAACAAAGCATCCGGGAACTCAAGTTTACCTACTCTCTTAGTCAGGTAATCACGAACATCCATCAAGAACTTGTAGTTGCTGTCTGCTTCAAACTGAACGGCAATTCCTTCTTTGATTTTTGCACGGAATTCTTCTTCACTCTTCACTGTGTCTTTGCCAAACACCTGATCAAACAATTCCTGGTTCAATTCTGCAGGAACCATGCGGGTGATTTCTTCCACTTGGAAGCTGAAGTTACCTTTAACGTCCGCAACTTCTTCTTTCTTGATTTTCAACAATGAAGACAGTTCTGCTTCGTTGTTATCAAATGCAGTAGCAGGGTTGAATACCAAAACGTCATTAACCTTAGCTCCGTTGAAAATTGCTTTTTGGTCATCGTTCTTCATGTAAGTCGGCATCATTACAGCACCTTCTACCTGAATTCCCCCTTCTTTAGTATTACCGTTTTCATCCAATTCAGCCAACAGACCCTTAATCATGTCTTTGTCTTCATAGGCTTCTACCTTATCATATTTGCCTGCACGCTGAGTGTACATCTTCACTTGCTGTTCCACCAATTCGTCAGCCACTTCAATCGTATAATAATCTACTGTATCCTGATTTGTGATTTCAGCATTGAATTCAGGAGCCAAAGCGATATCGAACACAAACTCAAAGTTTTCCTGAGTATCGAAATCCACCGGTTGCATCTTTTCAGCATTCGGCAACGGCATACCCAGCATATTCACTTTGTTTTCATGGATATATTCGTTTACTTTTTCCTGCATCAGCTTATCAACTTCTTCAGCAAGCACAGCTTTACCAAATTGCTTTTTGATAAGACTCATAGGTACCATGCCTTTACGGAAACCCGGTATGTTGGCTTTCTGACGGTAAGTCTTCAACACTTTTTCTACTTTTTCCTGATAATCGGCCTTTTCGATATTAACAGTAAGCAATGCACTTACCTTGTCAACGTTTTGCAATGAAATATTCATTCTGACTTATTTTATTTAATTGTTACTTCTTTCAGATTTTCTCATTAAAGAGGTTGCAAAATTAGTGTTTAATCTTTCAATTACCAAATACACAGGCTAAAAAAAACTAATTGACAACAGAAAGTAGCCTGATAAAAGATAAATAAAATGGCACAAATAAAAAAAAGAAAAAAAAGTCGCTTTTTTTCTTGCTTATTCAAATTTTATGCGTTCCTTTGTGGTCGAACTGGTGATAGATAATATAGCTAGTGATTTTTATTACAAGGTTTTACTTCTGTACGCATAGCACTTACGTAAACTCTCTGTCGTTCTAATCCCCCTATCTCATTCATAATCACCATTCAGAGAGTATTTTTTATTTTATTTATTTTTATTTTTTCACTATGAATATGTATGTTGGAAACCTTAACTACCGTGTTAAGGAAGGAGATTTGGAACAGGCAATGTCTGCTTACGGAGTAGTAACTTCTGTAAAGGTTATCAAAGACCGTGAAACAGGTAAGTCAAAAGGATTTGCTTTTGTTGAAATGGAAGATGATCAGGATGCTGCTAAAGCCATCAACGAACTGAACGGTTCTGAATTTATGGGCCGTCAATTGGTTATCAAAGAAGCATTACCGAAACGAATGTAATTACTGATTGATACAGACTAAAAAAGGCTGCGAATTAACTATTTGCAGCCTTTTTTATTTGGTATTTATTAAGCCTATACGTAACTAATATATCTTTTAGCCTTGCATCTGCTGTTTTCGGTTGGCTTCTTCCAATTGGAAGTCTTTACGGCGAAGTACAAAATTGGTTCCCAAATACTTTTCGCGAACAACCGGATTCTCTGCCAATTCTTCGGGCGTACCTTGAAACAGAATCTTTCCTTCAAACAATAAATAGGCCCGGTCTGTCAAGCGCAGAGTTTCCAATGCATTATGGTCAGTTATCAGAATGCCAATATTCTTATCTTTCAGTTTCCACACAATATGCTGTATATCCTCTACTGCGATAGGGTCTACACCGGCAAACGGTTCATCAAGCATAATAAACTTAGGGTCGATTGCCAGACAACGGGCTATCTCCGTTCGACGACGCTCTCCTCCCGACAACTGGTCTCCCAAATTCTTACGCACTTTTTGCAAGCGAAACTCTGCTATCAAACTTTCCAGTTTCTCTTTTTGATATTCGGGACTGGTCTTTGTCAGTTCCAAAACAGAAGCGATATTATCTTCCACACTCATCTTGCGGAATACAGACGCTTCTTGTGCCAAATAGCCGATACCGTTTTGAGCCCGTTTATACACAGGATAGGAAGTGATATCCAAGTCATTCAAATAAATATGTCCTTCATTGGGTACGATCAAACCGGTAGTCATATAAAAAGAAGTAGTCTTACCTGCCCCGTTCGGCCCCAATAAACCGACAATCTCCCCCTGCTTCACATCAAAGGAAACATGGCTCACTACAGTACGTTTGCCGTACTTCTTTACCAGATTTTCAGTACGCAATACCATTTTACCATTTTCGGGCATTGCATTTTGTTGTTCTATTTCCAGCTCTGACATATCTACGAATTTTGGAACAAAAGTACTAAAAAAGTTTAGGAAACGCATAACAGAACAGAAAATCAGAACATCTTTTGCATTTATATAGACAAAAAAGGCTACTTTTGCAGGAAATTGTGAAAACTATGATGATAAGACCCATAACAACTGTAGGAAAATACATCATACTGATGGGACGTACTTTTGCACGTCCGGAACGTATGAGAATGTTTTTCAAGCAATACCTCAATGAAATGGTGCAACTGGGAGTAAATTCTATCGGCATTGTGTTGCTCATTTCATTCTTTATCGGTGCAGTGATTACCATTCAAATCAAATTAAACATCGAAAGCCCTTGGATGCCACGTTTTGTAGTTGGTTACACTACTCGTGAAATCATGCTGTTGGAATTTTCGTCCTCCATCATGTGTCTCATCCTTGCCGGTAAGGTAGGTTCCAACATTGCTTCGGAGATAGGAACAATGCGGGTGACTCAGCAAATCGACGCTCTTGAAATAATGGGAGTCAATTCGGCCGGCTATCTTATTCTGCCCAAAATTGCAGCTTTGATGACTATGATTCCCTTTTTGGTAATCTTTAGCATTTTCTCAGGTATCATAGGTGCCTTTTGCACCTGTTGGTTCGGCGGCGTGCTGAATGCGGAAGATTTGGAATACGGCTTGCAATACAGTTTCCAAGAATGGTTTGTCTGGTGTAGCTTTATTAAATCACTGTTCTTTGCCTTTATCATTTCCAGCGTGTCGGCCTACTTCGGCTATACGGTGGAAGGCGGCTCCATAGCCGTGGGCAAGGCTAGTACAGATTCTGTGGTCATGAGCAGTGTACTGATTTTGTTCTCTGACTTAGTATTAACACAACTTTTAATGGGATGATAGAAGTTAAATCATTATATAAGTCATTCGAAGGCAAAGATGTATTGGTAGATATCAATGCTATTTTCGATAACGGAAAAACCAATCTGATTATCGGTCAGAGTGGTTCGGGAAAAACAGTATTGATGAAATGTATCGTGGGGCTGCTGATACCCGAAAAGGGAGAGATCCTCTATGACGGGCGTAACTTCCTAAGCATGAACAAGAAAGGAAAAAAGACATTACGTCGCGAAATGGGAATGATTTTCCAAAGTGCTGCCTTGTTTGATTCACTGACAGTATTGGAAAACGTGATGTTTCCCCTCGATATGTTTTCTAATGACACCTATCGCGACCGACTGAGACGTGCTCAATTCTGCCTTGACCGTGTCAATCTGATTGAAGCTCAAAATAAATATCCGGGCGAAATCAGTGGTGGTATGCAAAAGCGTGTTGCCATTGCACGTGCCATCGCACTGAATCCGCAATACTTGTTCTGTGATGAACCGAACTCCGGCTTAGACCCTAAAACATCGTTGGTAATAGATGAACTGATTCATGATATCACTACCGAATATAATATGACCACGATTATCAATACCCATGATATGAACTCCGTAATGGGCATCGGTGACAGTATTCTCTACATCTACCAAGGACATAAAGAGTGGGAAGGCACTAAGAATGATGTATTCACAGCAACAAACGAACGCCTGAACAACTTTATTTTCGCTTCCGACTTATTGCGCAAAGTAAAAGAGGAAGAGATTAGGGAAATGGAAAAGAAAAAATAAGGAAATTATCCGCCATAGGGAGGAACCTGTATGTTCATGTTCACCTGAATTGATGACAAATCTGTTTGCATTTTTCCCGTTGGGACACTCTGATTTCCAAAAAAGATTTGCTTATGCATTCGGATAGAAACATTCCGTCCATGTAGTAATAAAAACAATGAGACTGTCTCATACTCTTATTCTGAAACAGTCTCATTTGATTTTAATATTAAATACTTTATTTCTGTCTGATATAAATATTTATCGGAGTACCTGACAGCTTCCACTTCTCACGCATCTTATTCTCAAGGAAACGCTTATATGGCTCCTTTACATATTGAGGTAAGTTGGCAAAGAACACGAAAGAAGGAACTTGCGTGTTAGGCAACTGGGTACAATATTTAATCTTAATGTATTTTCCTTTTGTTGAGGGAGGCGGATACGCTTCAATCAACGGCAACATCTCTTCATTCAGACGAGCTGTCGGAATACGGGTTGTGCGGGCATGATAAACCTCCTTAGCCATTTCCAACACCTTAAAAATGCGTTGTTTAGTCATGGCAGAAGCAAATATGATGGGAAAATCCACAAATGGAGCAAAACGTGAGCGGATAGCCTCCTCGTATGACTTCATTACCTTGGCGTCTTTATTCTCTACCAAATCCCACTTATTGACCACTACCACCAGCCCCTTTTGGTTACGCTGGATAAGCGAAAATATATTCAAGTCCTGCCCTTCTATACCACGGGTAGCATCAATCATCAGAATACATACATCCGAGTTCTCAATGGAGCGGATAGAACGGATAACGGAATAATACTCCAAGTCTTCCGTCACTTTATTCTTCTTGCGAATACCGGCAGTATCCACCAAATAGAAATCAAAACCGAACTTCTCGTAACGAGTATAGATAGAGTCACGCGTAGTACCGGCGATCTCTGTCACAATATTACGGTCTTCACCGATAAAGGCATTCACGATAGATGACTTTCCTGCATTCGGACGGCCCACAACTGCAAAACGGGGAATATCCTCATCCAACAGTTCTTCTCCTTCTTTATTAAACTTACTTACAATCAAGTCCATCAAGTCTCCTGTACCGAATCCGCTCAAAGCAGAAATGCAATACGGGTCATCAAGTCCCAATGAGTAAAATTCTGCTGCATTATATTGCAAATCATTATTATCAGTCTTGTTTGCCACCATAATAACAGGCTTCTTGGTACGACGCAAAATGGCAGCAACCTCCATATCAAGGTCTGTTACTCCATTCACCACATCTACTACAAACAAGATTACATCTGCTTCATCAACAGCCAACAATACTTGTTTACGGATTTCCTCTTCAAAAACATCATCCGAGTTTACCACCCATCCGCCGGTATCAACGACAGAAAACTCACGTCCCAACCATTCCGACTTACCATATTGACGGTCGCGGGTTGTTCCTGCCTGCTCATTTACAATAGCCTGACGAGTCTTAGTCAGACGATTAAAAAGTGTAGACTTTCCCACATTGGGACGTCCTACGATTGCTACTAAATTTCCCATGTTCTTTCTTGTTTACGGCTATCACAGTCGATTTTAATCCAATTGATACCCAAAGTTTTTCAATTCTTTGTCCGAGCTTCTCCAGTCTTTATCCACCTTCACAAAAGTTTCAAGATAAACAGACTTCTGAAAGAAATGCTCTAAAGTCTTACGTGCTTCTGTTGCCACTTTCTTCAATGCCTTGCCTTGCTTACCAATGATAATACCTTTCTGTGAATCACGCTCCACATAAATCACCGCATTGATATGGATGCTCTTTGCATCTTCTTTAAATTGTTCTACAACTACTTCGACCGAGTAAGGAATCTCCTTGTCATAATAAAGCAGAATCTTTTCACGAATTATCTCCGTTACAAAGAACCGGGCCGGTTTATCCGTCCATTGGTCCTTACCAAAATAGGGAGGTGAATCGGGCAACAATTCCTTGATGCGTTTCATCACTACATCTATATTAAACTTCGAAGTAGCCGAAATAGGAATAATCTCTGCTTGTGGAATCAATTCATGCCATTCTTCCACCAGCTTTACCAATTCTTCCTGATTAGTCAAATCTATTTTATTAATCAGCAATAAGATAGGAACTTGCAGTTTACGAACCTTTTCGATAAACTCCAGATTCTTGTCAGGTTTCTCTATCACATCCGTTACATACAATAACACATCAGCATCCGCCAGCGCCGACTCCGAAAAATTAAGCATACTTTCCTGCAACTTATAATTCGGTTTCAATACTCCCGGAGTATCCGAGAATACAATCTGCATATCATCTGTATTCAAAATACCCATGATACGATGACGCGTTGTCTGTGCCTTGAACGTAGCGATTGAGATACGTTCACCTACCAGCAAATTCATCAATGTAGACTTACCCACATTAGGATTTCCTACTATATTTACAAACCCTGCCTTATGCATAATTTTTATAATTTATTGGTTACAGACAAAAAAACGCATCTGAATATGGATGCGTTCATTTGTATTTGTAGTTTAATGATTATTATCTCTTACTACCATCGTAACCCCATTTCACATAAACGGCTCCATAGGTGAAACCTGCGCCGAATGCTGTAAATATCAGGTTATCTCCTTTCTTCAGCTGTTTTTCATAATCCCAAAGGCACAACGGAAGCGTCGCTCCACTGGTATTTCCATAACGCTGAATATTTATCATTACCTTATCCAAAGGCACTTCCAAGCGAGATGCAACAGCATCAATGATACGCAAATTTGCCTGATGAGGAATTACCCAGTCGATATTATCTTTATTCAACCCATTGTTTGCAGCAATAGTTGCAGTAATATCCGACATATTTGAAACAGCATATTTGAATACTGTTCTACCTTCCTGATAGAGATAATGCATTTTATGATCTACTGTGAAATAAGAAGGAGGACACACAGAACCACCTGCTTTCATATGAAGGAAAGGAAGACCTTTACCATCCGTACGCAGAATAGAATCCATTATCCCGTAATCTTCTGTAGTAGCTTCTACCATACATGCCGCAGCACCATCACCAAAGATAGGGCAAGTGGCACGGTCTTGGTAGTTTACCATAGACGACATCTTATCAGCACCAACAATAATAATCTTTTTATGTCTACCAGATGCGATGAGTGAAGCAGCTGTTTCCATTAAGTATAAGAACCCGCAACATGCAGCCTGCAAATCGAATGCAAATGCATTCTTCAATCCCAACTTATCGCACAGAATAGAAGCGGTTGAAGGGAAATGATAGTCAGGAGTAGTTGTTGCTACGATTACCGCGTCAATGTCGTCAGGATTTGAACCGGTTTTCTGCATCAGTTGTTTGGCTGCTTTACGCGCCATATACGATGTTCCCAATCCTTCATCATTAAGGATACGTCTCTCTTTAACTCCAATTCGAGTCATAATCCATTCATCATTGGTATCTACCATTCTTGAGATTTCTTCATTCGTCAAGACATAATCAGGTACATAACCTCCGACTCCTGTTATTACTGCATTAATTTTTTCCATCATTCCAAATTATTAGTTTGTACTCTTTATAAAAAAACAGCCGACAGAGCCGAAGCTCGCCGGCTTTATTTTATAAAACGTACAAACGTGTTT
>OKTF01001258.1_pt1 | contig 12886 bp, 10 predicted proteins | sample 1606461 | NCBI WGS metagenome assembly OKTF01 (sample SAMEA3879599, study PRJEB24766) | human gut metagenome | biome: human-associated habitat; feature: feces | place: USA | collected 1985/1987 | reverse complement strand
TTTTTTATAATAAAAAGTAGTTTTATCTGCTTATTTTTTATGGATATTGCATATTGCACAAAAAATGATTAATAAATTTAAACAAATAGCTGAAAATGCTTTTGCAACGTTATATACTATTGAAAAGTCAATGCTATAGTAATATAATACAAACAGAAGCCAAGAGAAAAACATAACGGCTTATATTTTTTACAACAATTAATTAACAAATTTAACTAACTATCAAGGAGGAAGCAATCATGAAGTATTTTCTGGACAGTGCAAAAATCGAAGAAATCAAGGAGGCCTACCATACATTTGGTATTGATGGAGTGACAACAAATCCACGCCACATAATGGTAAGCGGAAAGCCTTTCCTTACTGTAATCAGTGAGATGGCAGACTGGGTTAAGGCGGAAGGAATCGAGGGATACGAGAAATTCCCTATTTCCGTTGAAATCAACCCACACCTTGATGATGCAGATGAGATGGTAGCAGAGGCAAGAAAGATTTCAGCTATCTGCAGCAACTTTGTTATCAAGATTCCGTGCACAGAGGCCGGTATTCAGGCAGCAAGAAGACTCGAGGCAGAGGGAATCAGAACAAATGTGACACTCGTATTCTCACCAGCACAGGCTATTCTGCCGGCAAAGAATAATTCGCTTTTTGTTTCACCTTTCATCGGCTGGAAAGAGGCAAATGGAGAGGATTGTAAAGCGTACATTCAGGCTATTTCAGATATCTATGACAATTATGGATATAAGGGAAAGACACAGATTATCTGTGCGGCTATCCGTACACCTAAGCAGATTGTAGACTGTGCGGTTGCAGGAGCAGATATCGTTACAACAGGCCTTGCAGTATACAAGGACAGTATCAAACATGCATATACCAGACAGGGACTTGAGACATTCCAGAATGCATGGGATAATACAGTTACAGAATAGATGAAACAGGGAGGTGTTTGTAGGCAATGAAAATTGGATTTGTAGGACTCGGAATCATGGGGGAGTCCATGAGTGAGAATATAGTGAAGAAGCATGATGATGAGGTATATGTATTTGATTTCGTAAAGGAGAAGGTAGAGCTATTGGAGAGCAAGGGTGCAATCGGCTGCAGCAGTTCGCTTAAGCTGGCAGAAAAATCAGACGTAATTATATCAATGGTTCCAAAGTCAGAGCATTCGATGGCTGTTTATAAGGAGGTTTTACCGGCACTTGATGATACAAAGCTCTGTATTGATATGAGCACGATAGATCCATCTGTTTCTGTGGAGATTTCTGAAATGGTAAAGAAGACGGGCGCAGAGTTTGTGGACGCACCGGTTGTGAAATCGAAGCCTGCTGCTATTGCAGGAAAGCTCGGAATATATGTCGGTGGAGATGAAAAAGCATGTGAGAAGGCTATGCCGATTCTTTCCTATATGGGAGAAAATATCATCAGGATGGGTGGAAACGGAAAAGGTCTGGTCATGAAAATCTGCCATAACGCGCTTGTATCACAGATTCAAAATGGTGTAAATGAGACACTGACACTTGCAAGGGCATATGGAATAGATATAGAAAGCTATACTACAGCTATCTCATATGGCGGTGGACAGAACTTTTATCTGGATTCCAAAAATGTGCCAATCAAAAATGAGGATTACACCACTGCCTTTTCGATTGAAAACATGTACAAGGATGTGAATATCTGCATGAATATGGCAAAGGAGAGTGGATTAAAGCTTCAAGGAGAAAACGCTGCAAAGCAGGTATATGACAAGGCAATGGAACTTGGCTTTGGAAAAGAAGATTTCTGCGCTACTATAAAGGCTGTCAAGGCAATGCAAAGATAAGTGGGGGAAATATGTTAAAACATTTGAATGAAAAAAATTCTGTGACTATATACAGTGTCACTGATCCATGTTTTGAAACCTACGGAAGGGTGATTTCAAATATCAATTGCAACGAACTTATCTCATTTATGGAACAAAATACTGTAATTCCTGAGAAAGGAAATATATATGTGGCTTCAGTAGAAGAGCTTGAACGTACACATATAGCAGAGTTTTTTAAAAATCGTATATATGGAGAGATGCCTATACAGATAGGCTACTGTAATGGCAGAAACACCACATACAATGGTTTTGAGTACCATAAGGGCAGCGAAATCAATATAGCGGTAACTGACTTTATGCTGGTGCTGGGACATACCTGGGAGATAAAAGACAATACATACCGTATTGAAGATGCAAAGGTATTTTTTGTGGAAAAGGGTACAGCAATAGAGATGTACCAGACGACACTTCATCTATCACCATGCAGGGTGTCAGATATTGGATTTAAGGATGTTGTGATTCTTCCAAGGGGAACCAATACACCACTCAATAATGGAGGGACAGATGAAGCTGCTATAGGAGAAGAGAGACTGCTTTTGCAAAGAAATAAGTGGGTAATAGCACATCCCGATAGAGAACCATTGATAAAACAAGGGGCATATCCTGGATTGCTTGGAGAGAATAAGGAACTTTATTATTAAAAAAACCACGTGACCGAAAGACTGAATACTGGACATATTACTGTACTTTCGGTTGCGTGGGAAATAATTTTCAGAAAAAGTATATCATGTGAGAGATTGAATGTGAATAGTTAGTTTCAACAAATCGATGTATATTTTTTCTATTAAATTGGAGGATTTTATGGAGCATTTAGTATTTACTTTGGTGACATTTGTGCTTTTCACAGCACTGGTTGGAATTATTTCAGGAAAGATAGTGAAGAATAGCGATGACCAGAAAACGGCAAAGGGTTATTTCCTTGCCGGAAATGGACTTGGAGGTTTTTTCATTGCAGGCTCAATGCTGCTTACGAATCTGTCGGCAGAAAATCTGGTAGGTTTGTCGGGACAGTCATATGCAGCTAATATGTCAGGCATGGCATGGGAAGCAACAGCGGTTATAGCCACAATTATTATGGCTTTTGTGTTTTTGCCGATGTATCTTAGAAAAGGATATACAACGCTGCCGGAGTTTATGGAGGAGAGGTATGGCGTTGGTGTACGCCGTATGGTTTCTATCCTATTTCTTATTGGATATTTAGTAATCGGAATTCCTGTATGTCTGTACGCAGGCGCTATAGCATTTGAGCAGATTTTTGATTTTGCTACAGTATTTGGAATCAGCGAGGGTATGGCACTTACAATTCTTATAGTGCTTGTAGGTATTATTGGTGCACTATATGCCGTACTTGGAGGTATGAGAGCAGTAGCTGTATCAGACACAATCAATGGAATTTTACTTGTTTTAGGCTCAGTGCTTGTAGTCGTATTTGGTTTTATAGCTGTTGGAAAATTAAGCGGAGGTGGATTTATTGTCGGTGTGAAGGATGTTATTACATATGAACCGGCAAAGCTCAATGCGATTGGTGGAAAGAATGATCCTGTACCATTTGCATGTATTTTTACAGGTATGCTGCTTGCAAATCTGTTTTACTGGGGTACTAACCAAGTACTTATTCAGAGAGCACTTGGTGCTAAAAACTTAAAGGAAGGACAAAAGGGAGTTTTACTTTCAGGCTTTTTAAAGATGATGGTACCGTTACTTCTTGTTATTCCCGGAGTAATCGCAGCAAGACTTGTACCAGGTCTTACAAGCAAGGATTTTGCATATCCTTCACTTGTAGCTAGGTCATTGCCATGGCCGGTTGTAGGACTGTTTTGTGCAGCATTGTTTGGATCAATTATCTCAACTTATAATTCATTTCTCAATGCAGCTAGTACCGTATTTATGATTGATATTTATAAGCCGATTTTTAACCCAAATCTCTCAGAGGAAGCTACAGTAAAACTTGCAAAGAAAATTGGATGGGGCTTTGCAGCATTTGCCATTATCTTTACACCATTCCTTGATGTGCTTAGCACAGGACTTTATGATTTCGGACGAAGCTTTACAGGTTTTTATAATATTCCTATCATTACAATGGTGCTTGTAGGAATGTTCTCAAAGAAGGGCTCTAAGCTTGGAGCAATATGTGCAACAATATTCCATATTGCATTTTACGCATGCTACAAGTTTATCTTCCCACATATTGACACACCATTCACAAATGCTGTTAGTGGAATTAATTATATGTATATATACGCTATCTCATTTGTTATCATGCTTGTAATCATCTTTGTATGCAGCAAGATTGCACCAAATACAAAGGTATTTGACAAGAGTGCTTCAAGAAATGATGGCTATGATATGACAGCATGGAAGCATAAAAATGCTTTTGCAATCTGGCTTGTTTCATTCCTGGTATATGAGTATTTCATTTTCTCGCCTGAAGGAATTGCAACAGAGAACAAAAATGTAGTAAGAATTGCTATTGTAACAGCAATATTTGTGATTGAGACAATTGTTCTGATTGTGAAAGAGATGAACAAGCGTAAAAAGACAGCTTAGGGAGGTTATTAAATGCAGATTAAAGTAAATGATAATGAATTTCAGCTTTTTGTGGGAGAAAAAAGGATTCTGGAGCATAGCAAAGAAAGACCGATGATTTATGTCGGAGTAGGACAGGAAGATGTTGATATGTACAGAGGTAACTTCAAGATAACAGATTATGTTACCGAGCGTCCACTAAAGCTCACAGATGTGATTCAGACAGCTGATACAGTCAGACTATGCTTTGAAAGCTATATCATTGCGAAAATTAAATGTGACGAAAATCTGTGTACCATTGATTTTGAACAAAAGGATGACAGGATTAACCGATTCTGGTTTAGGGTAGCCGCGGATAAAGAGGAAAAATGCTATGGCTGCGGTGAGCAGATGTCTTACTTTAATCTGCGTGGAAGAAATTTTCCTATCTGGACATCTGAACCAGGTGTCGGACGTGATAAGACAACTTACGTTACATGGCGTTCGGATGTAGAAAATAAAGCTGGAGGAGACTATTACAACACAAATTATCCACAGCCAACCTTTGTTTCCACAAATAAATATTATCTGCATGTGGATTCAACAGCATATGCTGATTTTGATTTCAGAAATGACAGCTTTCATGAGCTGCAGATCTGGGAGGTGCCTAAGCAGATCCGTATAGAGTGTGCTGATACATATCTCAAACTGCTTGAGAGACTTACAGCATATTTTGGAAGACAGCCAAAGCTCCCGGATTGGGTATACAATGGGCTCATAATTGGTGTTCAGGGTGGAAATGAAAGGTCATTTGGATTGCTTGATAAGACCCTTGATAAGAACATCAAGGTAGCTGGCATATGGTGCCAGGATTGGTGCGGAAAGAGAGTGACATCATTCGGAAAGAGACTCCAATGGGACTGGAAATATCACAAGGAAATGTATCCGGATCTGCCAAAGAAGATTAAAGAGATAAATGCAAATGGCATAAAATTTTTAGGATATGTTAATCCATATCTGGTAAATGATGGTGAGCTCTATAAGGAAGGCAGGGAAAAAGGCTATTTTGCAACAAAGGCAGATGGCAGTGATTATCTCGTGGATTTTGGTGAATTTTATTGTGGAGTTGTGGATCTCACAAACCCGGAGGCATTCGAGTGGTTTAAGGATATTATTAAAGAATACACACTTGGTATAGGCATTGATGGCTGGATGGCAGACTTTGGAGAGTATCTGCCTACAGATGATATATGCTTATACAGCGGCAAATCACCTATGATTGAGCACAATCACTGGCCGGTGCTATGGGCAAAGTGTAACTATGAGGCAGTAAAAGAGTCAGGAAAGCTTGGAGATGTGGTTTACTTCATGCGTGCCGGAGGTGCCGGAAGCCAGAAATACTGCACATTGCTGTGGGCCGGCGATCAGTCTGTTGACTTTACAATACATGATGGACTCGCATCTGTTATCTGCGGAGCACTTAGTGCAGGAATGATGGGATGTGGGCTCACGCATAGTGATATTGGAGGCTATACATCGCTTTTTGATAATACTCGTACAAAGGAGCTGTTTCTCAGATGGGCTGAGATGGCGATGTTTACACCATTTATGAGGACACATGAGGGAAACAGACCGGATACCAATTTTCAGTATTACGATGATGAGGATACCATGGAGCGGCTGGCGAGACTCGTTGATGTATACACGATGCTTGCACCGTATACAAAGACACTTGTTGAAGAGAATGCAGACAGTGGACATCCGGTGCAAAGACCTTTGTTCATGCATTATGAGTCTGATGAGAAAGCTTATGACATACAGTATGAGTATCTTTTTGGAAGAGATATGCTGATAGCACCTGTTTATGAGCAGGATAAGCATGAATGGGATGTGTATCTGCCACAGGATGAATGGGTACATTTGTGGACAGGCGAAGAGTATCACGGCGGAGAAATAACAGTATCAGCCGAGCTTGGCTATACGCCTGCCTTCTACAGAAAAAATAGTGAGTTTGCTGATATATTTGAAGAAATCAGAGAAAAATATGGAGTCAAATAAATGAACACTGTTTTATTTTACATAATAATTTTTCTGACAAATGTGATTCAGGGCATTACAGGCTTTGCGGGGACCATCCTCGCAATGCCTCCAAGCCTAATTCTGGTGGGATATGATGTCGCTAAGCCGATATTAAATGTGCTTGGTATTCTTGCCGGAGTGTATGTCTTTGTTACACAATGGAAACATGTAGACTGGAAGCAGTTGAAAAAGGTAGTCATCGTCATGGCTATAGGAATCTTTGGCGGCTTTTTTCTAAAGAACGCACTTGCAGGATATGATGCAGTATTATACAAGTTTCTGGGTATTTTTGTGATATTTCTTGCAATACATGGGTTTTACAGCATATATGGGCAAAGGCAGCGTGATACAAAAGAAAAATCATCATGGAAATCAATGCTGTTACTTATTGGTGCGGGAATAGTTCATGGTATGTTTGTGTCAGGCGGACCGCTTCTGATAGGGTATTTATCCAATGAGATAAAGGAAAAGACAAGCTTTAGAGCAACTATTTCTACTGTTTGGATTATATTAAATTCGATGATACTTGTTCAGGATATATGTGCGGGAATGTGGAATGCAGGGCTTGTTATGACTCAATGCATATCGATTCCGTTTTTGATAGCGGGAATGGCAGCAGGCTCAGTGCTTGTAAAGAGGATGAGCCAGGAAATATTTATGAAGCTCACCTACATATTACTTTTTATATCAGGAATACTGCTTATGGTTAAGTAGTTTTTGAAAATTTTATTGGAGGTAAAATATATGACAAAATTTCAGGTGGCATATGTGCCGGTCGGGGTTCCGACATTTCATTTGGAGAGCGCACAGAAGGAATTTGAAAAATCAATAGACTTATTAAATACAATAACGGATGCTGCAATTGTACCAGATAAAATGCTTTTATCAATTCAGGATTTAACTAATTTTCTTGATACAATAGAGCCATCCCTGATAATTTTACAGAATATAACCTTTGCAAATGCAGCTTATGCGAGTGAGGTTCTTAAAAGATTTTCGTGTCCGGTACTGCTTTGGACACTTCGTGAGCCGGTTATAGATGGAGGCCGGTTGAGATTAAATTCATTGACGGGAGCATATTCGGCAGGAAATGCACTGGCTGCGTTTAGGGATGGTAACTTTGAATATATCTTTGGAGCTCCACAGGAAGAGAGGACAAAGAAAACAATTAGTGCCTGTATTCGTGCAGCATGGCTTAAAAATGAGCTTAAAAATCTAAGGATTGCCTCAGTCGGACATACACCGCAGGGATTTGGATTTGGACGTGCAATAGATGCTGACATGCAAAAGGTATTCGGAGCAACACTTGAGTCAATTGAGGTGAGAGAGCTTATTGATATGGCAAAGGGCTATACCGATGATGAGTGCAGTGAATATCTCGATAAAATGACTAAGAGTACTGTTGGTCTTGACAAGACTCCTGACAATAATCGAAAGGATTTTGCGAGACTGTGCAAGGCATATAAGGAGTATGTAGATGAAAATAATATTGGAGCACTATCTTCAAGATGCTGGCCTGATTTCTTTACCGCGTTTGGAACACCTGTTTGTGGCGTGCTTGCTATGCTAAATGATATGGGTGTTGCTGCAAGCTGTGAGGCTGATACATATGGAGCACTCTCTATGTATATTGGAATGAAATTATCTGAGCAGGCGGTATTTTTCGGAGATCCGGTGTCTCTTGATGAGAGTGAAAATACCATTACATTCTGGCATTGCGGAACAGCTGCATGCTCTATCTCAAGAGAGGATACAGGTGCAACAATCGGAGTGCATCCGAACAGAAAGATTGGCCCTGTAATGGACTTTGGCTGTAAGGCGGCTGACAAAGTCACAGTGTTCAGAGTAGGACAAAAAGCAGATGGAAGCTTTAGATTTTTTGTCACAACAGGAAGTGCTCTCGACAAGCCTAAGCAGTTTTGCGGAACATCAATTGTAGTAAGGACAGACAAAAAGAGCTATGATATTGTAAATCAAAGTGTAAAGGATGGCTGGGAGCCTCATTTTGTGGTGATTTACGGAGATTGTTCAGATGAATTAAAGATTTTAGGACATATGCTTGAAATCGAAGTCTGTGAGTACTGATTTTATGGAAATAGCTTAAATATCATGCTATAATAATAGTAGTATTTAGGTACCGAATAATTGGTTGGAGGATTTTTACATGGCAAAGTATATTATGGCATTAGATGCGGGCACTACCAGCAACAGATGTATACTTTTCAATGAGAAGGGCGAGATGTGCAGCGTGGCACAGAAGGAATTTACGCAGTTTTTCCCGAAGCCGGGTTGGGTGGAGCACGATGCAGAGGAAATCTGGGCCACACAGCTTGAGGTGGCAAAGGAGGCAATGGCCAATATACAGGCTACGGCAGCCGACATATGTGCGATAGGCATTACTAACCAGAGAGAGACCACGATTGTGTGGGACAAAAATACGGGAGAGCCGGTTTATCACGCGATAGTATGGCAGTGCAGGCGCACGGCAGAGTATGCGGATTCACTGAAGGAGAAGGGGCTTACCGAGAACTTTAGGAAAAAGACAGGTCTTGTGATAGATGCTTATTTTTCGGCAACTAAGCTCAAGTGGATCCTTGACAATGTGCCGGGAGCAAGGGAGAGAGCCGAAAGAGGCGAGCTTTTGTTTGGAACAGTCGAGACGTGGCTTATATGGAAGCTCACTCAGGGGCAGGTGCATGTTACGGATTATTCTAATGCATCAAGAACCATGATGTTTAATATCAATACCTTAAAGTGGGATGATGAGATACTTAAGGAGCTTGACATACCAAAGAGCATGCTTCCAAAGCCTATGCCGTCAAGCTGTGTGTATGGTGAGGTGAATCCGGTGTACTTCGGGGGACCGATTCCTATCGCGGGAGCGGCAGGAGACCAGCAGGCAGCACTTTTTGGACAGACCTGCTTTAGGGCAGGAGAAGCCAAAAATACATATGGCACCGGCTGCTTCCTTCTCATGAATACAGGTGAGATGCCTGTTTCATCAAAGAACGGACTCGTAACCACAATAGCCTGGGGCATAGACGGCAAGGTGGTATATGCGCTGGAGGGCTCAATATTTGTGGCAGGAGCCTCAATACAGTGGCTCCGCGATGAGATGAAATTTATCGATTCCTCAACTGATTCAGAGTACATGGCGAGAAAGGTAAAGGATACAAACGGCTGCTATGTGGTGCCGGCATTTACAGGGCTTGGGGCACCATACTGGGATCAGTATGCGAGAGGAACCATTGTGGGGCTTACGAGAGGTGTAAACAAGTACCATGTCATAAGGGCCACTCTGGAATCAATGGCATTTCAGGTAAATGACGTGCTTGAGGCAATGAAGGCTGATTCAGGCATCAATCTCACCTCGCTTAGGGTGGACGGCGGCGCCAGTGCCAACAATCTGCTCATGCAGATGCAGGCTGATATCAGCAATGCACCGGTCAACAGGCCTGTGTGCGTGGAGACTACAGCCATGGGTGCAGCGTACCTCGCAGGACTTGCAGTGGGCTATTGGGACAGCATGGATGATATAAAGAGAAACTGGGCTATTGACCGTGTGTTTGAGCCGGAGATAGAGGCTGATTTGAGAGAAAAGAAGCTTAAAATGTGGAAAAAGGCTGTCGCCTGCGCATTTAACTGGGCGAAGGATGACTGAAAGTAAAAATATATATGGAAATTGGTAGGAGAAAATAACATGTATGATGTAGTAATTATAGGAGCGGGAGTATCGGGAAGCGCCTGTGCAAGAGAGCTATCGAAATATAACCTGTCCATCTGCGTGGTGGAAAAGGAGGAGGACGTGTGCTGTGGCACTTCAAAGGCAAACAGTGCTATTGTCCATTCCGGAATTGACTGTAAGACAGGTACACTTATGGCACAGATGAATATCCGTGGAAATGAGATGATGGACGAGCTTTCGAAGCAGCTTGATTTTGAGTTCAGAAGAAACGGCTCGCTGATTTTGTGCTTTAGCGAGGACGATATGCCAAGGCTTAAGGAGCTTTACAATCAGGGAATCGCAAATGGCGTGCCGGGACTTGAAATTCTTGATTCAAAGAAAGCACATGAGATGGAGCCGAATCTGTCTGATGAGGTGGTGGCAGCTATTTACTGCCCGACAGGAGGCATTGTATGTCCGTTTGGCATGAATATTGCATTTGCTGAGAATGCTGCGGCAAACGGTGTGGAGTTTTTATTTAACACCGAGGTGAAGGAGATACAAAAGGAGCAGGCAGGCTATATTCTCATTACTCAAAATGGAGAAATTCATGCACGCTGCGTTGTAAATGCAGCCGGTGTATATGCTGATGTATTTCACAACATGGTGAGTGAAAACAAAATCCATATCACACCAAGGCGCGGAGAGTACGAGCTATTAGACAGGGCAGCTGGTGGTATCGTTGACAAGACAATCTTCCAGCTTCCGGGAAAATACGGCAAGGGCGTGCTTGTAACCCCGACAGTACACGGAAATATCCTAATCGGACCTACAGCAGATGATCATGATGACAAGGATGGTACAAATACAACAAGAGCGGGCTTAGCGCATGTTACGACATCCGGCACACGTTCGGTGCCGTCACTTCCTATGCGTCAGGTCATCACATCGTTTGCAGGAAACCGTGCACATGAGGACGGACATGAGTTTCTGATCGGGGAAGTGGAGGATGCAAAAGGATTTATCGACTGTGCAGGCATTGAATCACCGGGACTTACCAGTGCACCGGCGATCGGAGAGCTGGTGGCAGAGCTGGTGAGCGCACACCTGCATGCGAAGAAGAAAGAGCATTTTGTGGAAAAAAGAAAAGGACTTGTGGATCCGAAAAAACTTTCCAGAGAAGAGTATCAGGAACTGATCCGGAAAAATCCGGCTTACGGCAATATGATCTGCCGGTGCGAGACGGTGACGGAAGGGGAAATCGTGGAAGCTATTCACCGCCCGATCCCGGCAAAGTCTCTTGACGGAGTCAAACGGAGAACCCGGGCAGGTATGGGAAGATGTCAGGCGGGCTTCTGTTCTCCGAAAACCATGGAGATTCTGGCAAGAGAATGGAACGTACCGATGGAGACAATCACAAAAGCAGGAAAAAATTCCCGGCTGATCAAAGGATACAATAAGGACAGACTGTAGGCGAGGAGGAGTAAGATGAAGGCAACATATGATATTGTAATTATCGGCGGGGGACCGGCAGGACTTGCCGCAGCCTGTGCAGCATATGACCAGGGGGTACAGGATGTCCTGATCCTAGAACGTGACAAAGAGTTGGGAGGTATTCTGAATCAGTGCATCCATAACGGATTTGGACTGCATACATTTCAGGAAGAACTGACCGGACCGGAATATGCAAAACGGTACGAGGTGGAAACGGAAAAGAGAAAGATTCCGTATCTTCTCGAGACGATGGTTCTGGATATCAGTCCGAAGAAAGAAATCACAGCACTGAACCAGAAAGACGGATTATTTACCATTCAGGCAAAGGCAGTGATCCTTGCCATGGGATGCAGAGAGCGTCCGAGAGGGGCACTGAATATTCCGGGGTATCGTCCGGCAGGCATCTATTCGGCGGGAACCGCACAGCGGCTGGTCAATATTGAGGGATATCTTCCGGGCAGAGAAGTCGTGATCCTGGGTTCCGGGGATATCGGGCTGATCATGGCAAGAAGGATGACACTTGAAGGGGCGAAAGTCAAGGTTGTGGCAGAACTGATGCCGTATTCCGGCGGTCTGAAACGAAATATTGTCCAGTGTCTGGATGATTTTGGGATTCCGTTAAAACTAAGCCATACCGTGGTGGATATCAAAGGAAAAGAACGGGTGGAAGCGGTGACACTGGCACAGGTGGATGAGAACCGGAAGCCGATTCCGGGAACGGAAGAAGAATATACCTGCGATACGTTGTTGTTATCGGTAGGACTGATCCCGGAAAATGAACTTTCCCTGGATGCAGGAGTAACACTGGATGCAAGGACAAAAGGCGCTACAGTAGATGAATATTTCCAGACGGACCGGCCGGGAATTTTCGCAGCAGGAAATGTCCTTCATGTGCACGATCTGGTGGATTTTGTATCCGAAGAGGCAGCTCAGGCAGGAAGAGCGGCAGCAGAATACGTGAAGGAAACACAAAAACTTCAGAAGGAAGAAATTCAGAGAGAATGTGTGCCTGTCCAGACATCAGGAGGCGTGCGGTATGCAGTGCCGTCCAGGCTTCATAAAAAGCAGCATCAGGCACAGAAGATACGGTTTCGGGTAAGCCAAGTATTTGGAGCCTGCAAAATACAGGTATATCTCAATGAAGAGCTGGTACTGGAGAAAAAGAAACGGTCAGCAGCGCCTGGTGAGATGGAACAGATTCTGATCCCGGAGAAGGTATTGGAAGCGGCCGGAGAAATTAGGAGTATCCGACTGCAGATGGAGGAAGTGTAAGAATGGAAAAGAGA
>OKTF01001252.1_pt1 | contig 12953 bp, 9 predicted proteins | sample 1606461 | NCBI WGS metagenome assembly OKTF01 (sample SAMEA3879599, study PRJEB24766) | human gut metagenome | biome: human-associated habitat; feature: feces | place: USA | collected 1985/1987 | reverse complement strand
AAATATTTTTCCTGAGTAGTCAAGAAACAAGCTAAATAGACCGCAATTAAGCTATGTAAAAGAAATTTTACATGCTTTTATCTAATGTGTAAAAGCCTTTTGATAGACATTACTACTAAGATTCTCAATGCAGACAAGGACGACAATACACCTTACAGTTTACTTTAGATGACGGAACAGGCACAGACCGTACTATTTTAAGCGGAATCCACGCTTACTATGAGCCAGAAGAGCTTGTTGGAAAGACACTTATTGCCATCACAAATCTTCCACCTAGAAAGATGATGGGAATTGAATCTTGTGGTATGTTACTTTCAGCAGTAAACAATCTTAAGGATTCAGAGGATGAAGAGCTTCATCTTCTTATGGTTGATAACCACATTCCAGCAGGTGCAAAGCTCTACTAAAAACGAGATGTACCTTATTGGTGGAAATTTGTAAAATTACAAAAATACGCCAATTTTACGCCAAACAATGCAGAGAATGAGCAGATTTGATGCTTATGGAAGTGGCGATATGATATAATAACATCACTGGTAGAAGTACTGGTGAGGCTTTTTGTTGAATGCATAATAAAAGGTGCTTTTTCGTAATCAGAAAAGAAGGTATAATATGAATCCGCAAATGTCATTTAATTTAATAAAGTAGGGTTAACAGATAGACAATATGAAGGAAAGCAAATAATACAGCAAATGATAGTGCTTCTAGTGGAAATGCAGGTGGTAAGCCTGTAAGGAATCCTGAAAGGGAAAAGCCTCAGTGGGAAGATACTATTACAAATCGAATGCTTCACTGGTCATATATACTTGAGCAGAAGGAAGAGCTTAAGATGGCACTTGCTGCAGGAATTCCTAGAGCAACGATACTGACTTACTTTTATCCTGAGGTTACTGTGGAGAAGATGAGTTCGTATCGGCAAAAACAATAAAAAAGAAATCGCATAGATACAGGACCTGTGGTATACTGTGTCTATGCGAATTTATAATAGTCTTAGGACAATGTGTTGGAGGTAATGCAATGGAATTTGAACTGCTTGCAGATAGTATTAAGCAAATAAATGATAAAGCAAGTTCAGCAGCAAAAAGTGCTGTAAATCAGCTTATGACATTGCGCAATTGGGCGATTGGTTATTATATAGTAGAATATGAACAAGATGGTAGTGACAGAGCAGAATATGGTTCTCATCTTTTGAAAAATTTGGAAAAACAAATTGATCAAAAAGGAATGAATTATACGCTTTTTAAGGCTTGTAGACAGTTTTATAAAGTATATCCTCAAATTGGTTCGACAGTGTCGAGCGAATTTAAATTACCGGATTTTGGAAAAAGTTCGACAGTGTCGAACGAATTTGTCACAGATCCAGATGTTTTAGTTAATAACTTGTCTTTTTCACATATTCGAGAAATTATGGTTTTAAATGATGCGTTTGAACGATTTTTTTACGAAACAGAGTGTATGAAATGCAACTGGAATGTAAGAGAACTACGCAGACAGATAAAAACTAACCTTTATGTAAGAGCCGGCATAAGTAAAAAACCAGAGCTTTTATTGAAAAAATCTGTTGATAACGCAAATGGAACAATGCTATCAATAAAAGACCCATTCACATTTGAATTTTTGGGACTTGATGCAAGGGATGCTGTGTCAGAATCTGATTTAGAACAAGCTCTTATGGATCATTTGCAGGAGTTTATGTTAGAACTTGGAGAGGGATTCTGTTTTGAGGCAAGACAAAAGCGAATTATAATAGATGATAAATATTATTTTATTGATCTTGTTTTTTATAATCGGCTTTTACACTGCAATGTTATTATTGAACTTAAGAATGATGAGTTCAAACATGAGGATTTGGGACAGCTTAATGCTTATGTAGGATATTATAAGAAAAATGAGATGGCAGAAGGAGATAATCCGCCAGTAGGAATACTACTTTGTACAGATAAAGGCTCACAGATGGTAGAATATGCATTATCTGGAATGGATAACCAATTATTTGTTTCAACTTATATGCTGCATTTGCCAGATAAGAAGAAATTAGAAGAATTTATGCTAAAAGAGAAGAAATGGGAATGTAAAGATGAGCACTTTAGCTACAACAGGTTAGAGTGCTTTTTGCGCACCCAGAAGTATGTGGATTTAAGTATTTGGATTTTGGTGGAGAAGATCTGGAGTACACAATATAATTTTTATGCTTCTTGCAAGTAACCTCGGGTATAGTACAAAGACGTGAACATTGGAAAAACGGACAAAATTGAAGAAAATATGTTGGAAAAACGGACAAAATGATCGTATATTTCATTGTATAATCGGACAAAAAGTGGCATACTATAAATGGAACGCTTTAAAAATGTGCATTTGCAGGGGGAGTAATATGTTAGATAGAACGATGGAAAAGAAAATTGAAAATTTTTTCAAAACAGAGTCGAAGTCGGCGCTTATGATTACTGGCGCCAGACAGGTTGGAAAGACCTATTGTATTCGTCAGTTTGCAAGAAAGCATTTTGAATCTGTGATCGAGATTAATTTTCTGGAAATGCCACAAGCGATTACGTTATTTGAGAACGCAAGAAACAGCGAAGACATTTTACTTCGTATTTCGGCTTTAATGGATATTCCGCTGATCAAAGGGAAAACGCTTATCTTTTTTGATGAGGTACAGGAGTGTAAGGAAATTGTAACAGCTATTAAATTTTTAGTGGATGAGGGAAGTTATCGTTATATTTTGAGTGGTTCTTTATTGGGAGTTGAGCTAAAGGATATCCGTTCTGTTCCAGTGGGATATATGACGATTTATGAGATGTTTCCATTGGATTTTTTTGAGTTTTGTAAAGCAAATCGAGTGTCGGATAAAGTTTTGGATAAGCTGGAGGAGTGTTTTGAACAAAAGCAGTCAATAGATTCTTTGATCCATGAGAAAATGATGGATTTGTTTCGGTTGTATTTGATTGTCGGAGGGATGCCGGCGGCGGTTCAACGGTATTTGCAAACGAATAATCTGAATGAAGTTTTGCAAATTCAAACGGGTATCATTCAGCTCTATAAAAAAGATATTGCCAAATATGATCCAAATGAGAAATTATATCTTGAAGATATTTTTCAATTGATACCAAGTGAACTAAACAGTAAAAACAAAAGGTTTATTTTGAAGGATTTAAATGAGCATTTTAAATTTTCAATATATGAACACAGCTTTATCTGGTTAAAAGAAGCAGGAGTTGCTTTGCCTGTATTCTGCGCGCAGGAGCCTCAAATTCCATTGCTGTTGTCAAAGGCGACGAATATGTTTAAGTTGTTTTTGTCTGATGTGGGATTGTTGGCTGCGATGTACGCAGATGGTATTCAGATTAAGATTTTAAATAAAGAGAAAGATATCAATTTTGGCTCTGTCTATGAAAATGCTGTTGCACAAGAATTGCGGGCACATGGATTTGATCTGTACTATTTTAATAATAAGAAACAAGGGGAATTGGATTTTGTAATGGAATATCAGGGGGAGATTCTTCCAATTGAAGTAAAATCTGGTAAAGATTATATGAGGCATAGAGCACTGGATAATGTGTTGAAAAACCCACAGTATGAAATTTCAGAAGCAATTGTATTTTGCAATGAAAATATTCAAAAAAAGGATAAGGTGCTGTATTGTCCGATTTATCTTGTGGGGATGCTGAAAAAACAGAGATTACCAGAAGATTACATTTATCAGATGGATCTGAGCATCCTGCAGGATGACTGATGTTTTCACTCCATCTTTCCACGTGACCCCGCGCAGAGGGAAGGGCGGCTTACACCGTCCCCCTCTTCACAAGCATAGTAGACACCTCTGTCTTTGTCGGAGGCTGTCCGGGTGTATTTAAAAGATCGATGAGTTTTTGCGCAGCAGCTTCTCCCATATACTGTTTCGGGACATGGATGGTTGTCAGTGCGGGCTCAACGACGCTACCAAGAGGGAGGTTGTCGAATCCGACGATACCGATATCCTGCGGGATCCGATATCCGCTTTCTTTTAAGGCTTTCATGGCGCCTACTGCAATCAGATCGTTGTCTGCAAAGTAGCAAGAGGCCAGTTCTTCTCCATTTTTGATCAGTTCCAGCATGTCGGTATATGCCCCTTCCATGGAAGGGGTCAGGCTGTGGACGATCGAGCGGGAGGAGGACATACCAGCCGCGCGCACTGCCTTGTAAAAACCTGAGGAACGCTCTGCAAAGTTGCTGATCTGGTAGGCGGATCTAAGATAACCGGGCTGTGTTTTACAAGTCCGGATCAGGTGTCTGGCTGCCAGATATGCACCCTGCACATTGTTGATCAGAACGCAGTTACAGGGAACTGTCTCAAAATAAGCATCCAGAAGGACAACCGGGATCGGAAGATTTAAAAACGGTTTCAGATCTCCGCCTTCCATTTCTGTTCCAAGCAGAATAATTCCTGCACAGTCAGAATACTGAATTTCTTCAATCTGTTTCGTGATCGTATCCTCATCTTCATAAATATAACTGATCTTCAGACGATAGTCATTCTTTTTGCATCCCTGTGAAATTCCCTCGGAAACCTGAGAGAAAAACGGGGTATCTGCAACAACTGTTCCATGTTTTTTATAGATAACAAAATAAATCGCCCCGGAAGTGGTATGTTTTTCCGCGATCCGAGAAAAATCATATCCATATTTTTCTGCGGCATCCAGGACGAGCTGCCGTGTTGCAGTGCTGACTCCTGGTTTGTGGTTCAGTGCCATGGAGACAGCGGCGGCAGAAAGATTTAATTTTCTGGCAAGTTCTTTTGCTGTGATTCCCATATATGATCCTTTCGAAAAACCTGTTTGATGTTCTGAATTTATTATGAACCAGGTGTAAAGAAAAAACAAGAATTAAGTAAATAATTAAGTGAAAAACACTTAATTATCGGATGAAATTGAGTTTCTCCAAGGCTATACTGAAGTTAGAAAACAACGAGAAAAGTTGAGAGTAACACGAAAATACACAAACAAAAACAGAGATGTGAAAGGAGACAAAATCATGAAAAAAATCAAGCTGGGATTTGCACCGACAAGGAGAAGTATTTTCAGCGCACCGGATGCGGTTAAGTACAGGGGCCTGACTGCCAAAAGACTGGAAGAGCTGGGCGTGGATTTTGTGGATATTACGGACATCAATGAAGAAGGACTTCTGTATGATGACAAAGATGTTGATAAAATCGCAGAAAAATTCAAAAAAGAAGGTGTGGATGGACTGATGCTGCCGCACTGCAACTTTGGAACAGAGTATGTCTGCGCGAGACTTGCGAAAAAACTGGATGTGCCGGTTCTTCTGTGGGGGCCATTGGATGAGAGACCGGAGCCAAACGGTGTGAGACTGCGCGACACACAGTGCGGACTGTTTGCAACAGGAAAGGTGCTCAGAAGATTTCAGATTCCATTTACATATCTGACAAACTGCAGATTAAACGATCCGGTCTTTGAACGTGGAGTCAAAGATTTTCTTGCAGTATGTAATGTCGTAAAAACATTTAAAAATATCCGGATTCTTCAGATTTCAACACGTCCGTTTGACTTCTGGACGACAATGTGCAATGAAGGAGAATTGCTCGAAAAATTTAATATTCAGCTGGCGCCGGTTCCGATGACAGAGCTGACAGAAGAAGTAAAAACAGTTCGTGAAGACAAAGAAAAAATGGAGCAGATGATCGCTTACATCAAGGATACCATGGTTATCAAGATCAAAGAAGAGAAAGTAGAAATGGTAGCAGCTCTGGCTCTGGCAATGAAGAGTCTGGTAGAGAAATATGGATGTCAGGCAGCTGCGATCCAGTGTTGGAATGCGCTTCAGACAGAAATCGGAATTATGCCATGTGCAGCAAATGCGATTCTCAATGAGCAGGGCATTCCGGTAGTCTGTGAAACCGATATTCACGGAGCAGTGACCGCACTTCTGGCAGAAGCTGCGGGAATGGATGAAAAGAGAGGATTTTTCGCAGACTGGACGATCCGTCATCCTGACATTGAAAACGGAGAACTGCTGCAGCACTGCGGACCATGGCCGATGTCGGTTGCACAGGAAAAACCGGAACTGACGTATCCGCTGGCATTCGAGCATCCGGGAAGTCTGACTGCAGAAGCAAAACACGGAGAAGTGACACTGTGCCGCTTCGATGGAGACAATGGAGAATATTCACTTCTTCTTGGAAACGCAAAAGGTGTGGACGGACCGAAAGGAATGGGAACATATCTCTGGGTAGAAGTGGAAAACATCAAACGTCTGGAAGCCAAGATTGTAGAAGGACCGTATATTCACCACTGTGTCGGTATTCACAAAAATGTAGTTCCGGTACTGTATGAGGCATGTAAATATATCGGCGTGAAACCGGATCTCTATGATCCGATCGAGGAAGACGTAAAAGCATATCTGCGCGGTGAGTGAGAGAAAGGAAGGTAAGATATGAATTTAAAAGCATTGGCTTATCAGCTTAGAAGAGACACCATAGACATTATCTGTGCCGGAAAGGCAGGGCATATCGGCGGTGACATGAGCGTGATGGAAGTTCTGGTAGAGCTGTATTTTGATCAGATGAACATTGACGCAAAAAATCCAGAAGATCCGGACAGAGATCTGTTTGTACTCAGTAAGGGTCATTCTATGGAGGCATACTATGCAGTGCTTTCGGAAAAAGGATTTCTGGACAAAGAAGATGTCCTGAAAAATTTCAGCAAATTTGGTTCTAAATATATTGGCCATCCGAATAATAAACTGCCGGGTATCGAGATGAATTCCGGTTCTCTGGGACATGGACTTCCGGTCTGCGTAGGAATGGCAAAGGCAGCCAAAATGGATCACAAAGACCGCCGCGTGTATGTAGTCATGGGAGATGGAGAGCTGGCGGAAGGGTCTGTCTGGGAAGGCGCCATGGCAGCACATCAGTATCAGTTGGATAATCTGTGCGCAGTGGTAGACCGTAATCGTCTTCAGATTTCCGGAAACACAGAAGATGTGATGGGACACGATGATTTGCATGAACGTTTCAGAAGCTTTGGGTGGCATGTGATCGATGTAAAAGACGGAAATGATATCGATGAACTGCACGCTGCATTCGAAGAGGCAAAGCGTGTGAAGGGGAAACCAACGGTACTGATCGCCAATACGGTGAAAGGAAAAGGTTCTTCTATTATGGAAAATAAAGCAAACTGGCATCATAAAGTTCCGACACAGGAAGAGTATGATATCATTATGAAAGACTTAAAAACTGCAGAGGAGGCGTTGTCATAATGGGAAAAACAGCAAATAAACAGATAATCTGTGAAGTATTGATGGAAGCTGCAAAAGAAGATAAAGATATTGTTGCGCTCTGCAGTGATTCCAGAGGAAGTGGATCTTTTACACCATTTGCAGATACGTATCCGGAGCAATTCGTGGAAACCGGGATTGCAGAACAGAATCTGGTCAGTATTGCAGCCGGACTTGCAAAATGTGGAAAGAAATCTTATGCGGTTTCACCGGCATGCTTCCTTTCTACAAGAAGCTATGAGCAGTGTAAAGTGGATGTTGCATATTCCAACACGAATGTAAAACTGATCGGAATCAGTGGTGGAGTCAGCTACGGTGCTCTGGGGATGAGTCATCATTCCGCGCAGGATATTGCGGCAATGAGTGCGATTCCGAATATGCGCGTTTATATTCCAAGTGATCATCTGCAAACGAGAGAACTGACAAAAGCGTTGTTAAAAGATGAAAAACCGGCGTACATCCGTGTGGGAAGAAATGCAGTAGATCCGACTTACGAGGAAGATAATGTACCATTTGAAATGGATCATGCGACAGTTGTGACAGAAGGAAATACAAATGGAAACGACGTAGCGATCATCGCCTGCGGAGAAATGGTAAAACCAGCCAAAGATGCAGCCAGGCTTTTAAAAGCAGAAGGAATTTCAGCGTCCGTTCTGGATATGTACTGCATCAAACCACTGGATGAGGAAGCAATCGTGCGCATGGCAGGAAATGCAAAAGCAGTCCTTACCGTAGAAGAACATGCACCATTTGGAGGACTTGGTTCTATGGTGGCACAGGTAACAGGAAGAGAATGCCCGAAAAAAGTAGTAAATATGTCTCTTCCGGATGCACCGGTTATCACAGGAACTTCAAAAGAAGTATTTGATCACTATGGCCTGAATGCAGAAGGTATTGCGAACAAGGCAAAAGAAATCCTGAAATAGGGGACAGGAGAGAGGACATGGCAGAGAGCTATATTATCAGTATTGATCAGAGTACGCAGGGAACAAAAGCGCTGCTTTTTGATCAGGACGGCATGCTGCTTCAGAGAAAAGATCTCCCGCATAAGCAGATGATCAATGAAAAAGGATGGGTTTCTCATGATCCGGAAGAAATTTACCAGAATGCCGTACAGGTGGTGAAAAATCTGGTAGAGGCGTCCGGGATTTCAAAGGAGAGCGTCAAAGGAATCGGAATCAGCAATCAGAGAGAAACTTCTCTTGTCTGGGAAAAAGAGACCGGAAAAGCAATCGCGCACGCTGTTGTCTGGCAATGTGCAAGGGCCGCTGAAATCTGCCGCCGTGTGGAGAAAACAGGGGCGGCAGAGATGATCCGGAAAAAGACAGGGCTTGCGCTTTCGCCGTATTTTCCGGCTTCGAAACTGGCATGGCTGAAAGAAAATGTAGAAGGTGCAGAAGCGCTGGCAAAGAAACATGCGCTGTGTTTCGGAACAATCGATACCTGGCTTGTATACCGGATGACACATGGAATGTCTTATAAAACGGATTACTCCAACGCATCCCGCACCCAGTTGTTTGATATTTTTGAGCAGAGATGGGATGAAGAAATCTGTCAGTTATTTGGACTGGATGCACAGGATCTGGCGGAAGTATGTGATTCGGACAGCTGTTTCGGAGAGACAGATCTGGATGGATTTTTTGAAAAACCAGTTCCGATCCACAGTGTACTGGGAGATTCCCATGGAGCATTGTTTGGGCAGGGGTGTCTGGAAAAAGGAATGATCAAGTCCACGTATGGAACCGGATCATCTATTATGATGAATATCGGGGAGACACCGGTGCTGAGCACGCACGGTGTAGTAACTTCTCTTGCATGGGGAATGCAGGGGAAAATCAACTATGTGCTGGAAGGAAATATCAACTACACGGGAGCAGTCATTACATGGCTCAAGGATGATATGGAACTGATTCAGTCGCCGGCAGAGACGGAAGAACTCTGCAGAAAGGCAGAAGCAGACGACAGTCTGTATTTTGTTCCGGCATTTACAGGACTTGGAGCTCCGTACTGGAACAGTGAAGCGAAGGGCGCTTTAATCGGCATTACAAGAACGACAAGAAAGGCGGAAATGGTGTGCGCAGGAGTAGAATGTATCGCATACCAGATTGCAGATGTGGTAAATGCGATGAGTCAGGATGCAAAAACCGAGATTCAGGAGCTACGAGTGGACGGTGGTCCGACCAGAAATCAGTATCTGATGCAGTTCCAGAGCGATATCCTGAATCGAAAGGTGCTTGTGCCGGATGCAGAAGAGCTCTCCGGGATTGGAGCTGCTTATGCAGCCGGAAGAGGACTGGGGCTGTATGGAGATGAAGTGTTTACGAGTCTGAAACGTCAGGAATATGCGCCGAAGATGTGTGAAGAAATAAGAGTGCGAAAGTACAATGGATGGAAAGACGCTGTAAAAAGCGTATTAAAGTAAATGCTTGCGAACTTCAGAAGGTGTGTATGCAGTAAATCGTAATAAATATGGGAAATTCGGATTTCATTGACGTATTGAAGAAACGAAATTCCCATATTTTTTTGAAGAATCGGCAGAAGTGCTCTTTGAAAAAGTCAATATCGACTTAAAATAAGTTAAAAAGGCTCTAGTATCTTTGGAAAATACACCATATAATATACTTGTAAAGAGAAAAAGAGATAAAAAAGGATTAGGTGAGGAATATGAACAATACAGTAGTATTGAAAGACAGAGCATATGTCGAGAAGAAGCAGAGTAAGAAAACATGGATGGACAGAGTGAAAAAATATTTTCAGGAAAACAGAGAAACGATCATAGCAGGACTTCTCTCTATGAATGGTGATGTAAATGCGTATCGCATGTTGGAGTGGAAAGATAAATAATGGAATATACAGTTGGCAAATAATGCTCCGGGGTCGAGAGAGACTTACGGAGTTTTTTAATGGTTTTATTTAGGGATAAAGGAATTGTTTTTCATTGGCTGATGTCGTATAATAGCACAAAATGTAGTAATCTGAAGGGGTGGAGTGTATGGAAAAGGATATGACCGTTGGGAATCCAACGAAGATGATACTGAATTTTACGATTCCTCTTTTTATAGGAAATGTATTTCAGCAATTGTATAATATGGCAGATACAATCATCGTCGGAAAATTTGTAGGGGCAAATGCGTTGGCGGCAGTAGGGTCTACAGGAACGATCATGTTTTTGATCATTGGTTTTCTGCAGGGGATGACTGCCGGATTTACAGTGCCTACTGCACAGAAATTCGGAGCCGGAGATATGAGATCCGTTAGAAAAACAGTAGGTTCAGCTGCGATCCTGTCGCTCATCGTGTCAGCGATCATGACTGTGATCAGCATGGTGGGAATGAGATGGTTGCTTCATTTTATGAATACGCCGGATAATATTTTTGACGATGCTTATCGGTATATTATGGTGATCTGTGCAGGGATTTTTGCGCAGGTGTTATATAATCTGCTGGCAAGTATTCTGCGTGCGCTGGGAAACAGCAAGACACCGCTTTATTTTCTGATCCTGGCTGCGGTTTTGAATATTATTCTGGATCTGGTATTTATTATTGTGTTCCATATGGGAGCGGCAGGCGCGGCTTATGCAACTGTGATCGCACAGGGCATCTCAGGAGTGTTATGTCTGGTTTATATCATCAGAAAGGTTCCGATTTTAAGACTTACAAAAGAAGACTGGAAATTGGATGGAACATTGGTGAAGATCCAGTTTGGAATTGGATTTCCGATGGCGTTTCAATATTCCATCACGGCGATCGGCGCAATGATGATGCAGTCTTCTCTGAATATCCTGGGTTCCGTGGCGATTGCAGGATTTACGGCAGCCAGCAAGATCGAGCAGCTGGTAACACAGGCGTATGTGGCGCTGGGAACGACGATGGCAACTTATTGTGCCCAGAATATGGGGGCAGGAAAGATTCTCAGGATCCGACAGGGATTTAAAAGCGCGACATGGATGGGCTTTGCATATGCCGTTGTGACGGGGATATTTGTGATGTTTGCAGGCAAATATCTGACGCCATTATTTCTGTCAGAAAATCTGGGGCAGATCATGGGATATGTGGATATTTATCTGAAATGTGTCGGACTGTTTTTTATTCCGCTTACTGTGGTGAATGTGTATCGAAATGGAATCCAGGGCATGGGATTTGGAATTCTTCCAATGATGGCCGGGGTGGCAGAACTGATCGGAAGAGGTGTAGTTGCCATCGGGGCGGCACACTATAAAAGTTATGTGGGAGTATGTCTGGCAAGTCCTGCGGCATGGGTGCTGGCAGGCGGGCTGCTGCTTGTGATGTATTTTCATATCATGAAGAGGTACACGGAGGATTTGAGCGGCCAGAAGTAGAAAGAATTACGAAAGAGGAAAAAGATGCGCGGCAAAAGAGAAAGAACCAAAACAGTAAAGTATATATGGAGCGGACTTTTATTTCTGGCGGTCAGTGGCATTTTGACACTGATCGCAAGAATCAGTCTGTCATTTTCGGAATGGTATTCTACTTATATTTACAAAGGCCTGGTGTCTGTGATCGGGCGGTTGTTTGGGAAAGTTCCATTTTCGTTTGTGGAGCTGAGTCTTTATGTTGTGATTTTTTTGATGATTGGAACTGGAATCCATGCAGCTTTCGAGTCCAGGAAGGCAGGAAGAAAAGCAATTTGGCAATGGCTTGCGGGATTGTTTTTGGGCGGCTGTATTATGCTGCTTGTATTTGTGATCAACTGCGGCATCAATTATCATAGAGAATCTTTTTCGGAAAAATCCGGGCTCAAAATACAGACGTATTCGGTGAAAGACTTGCAAGCAACCTGTCAATGGCTGACAGAAGAGGTCAATCGTCTGAGTACACAGGTAGAGAGAACTGAAAACGGAGAGCTGCAGCTGCCGGAGGAGATACGACAAGAAGCAGTCCGGTCCATGCAGGCACTTGGCAGGCAGTATCCTGCGCTTCAGGGATATTATCCGAATCCCAAGCCGGTGCTGGTTTCAGAAATCCTGTCATATCAGAAACTGATGGGAATTTATGCGCCATTTACGATCGAGGCAAATTATAATCAGGATATGCCGTCATATGATTTTCCGTTTACCATGTGTCATGAATTGTCTCACTTACGAGGATTTATGCAGGAGGAAGAAGCCAATTTTATTTCATTTCTGGCATGCAGGGAGTCAGACATGACAGAATTTCAGTACAGTGGAACGCTGTCTGCGTGGGAGTACGCCATGAATGCTCTATACAGGGCAGATCCAAAAGTGTGGCAGGAAGTAAGAGAAGGTCTGAGCAAAGCGGCAGAACCGGATTTGCGGGCAGACGATCAGTTTTGGTCAGAATATGATGGGAGCGTGGCAGAAGTGGCGAATATGGTGAATGACACGTATCTGAAAGCAAATGGACAAAAGCAGGGTGTCAAAAGTTACGGGAAAATGACGGATCTGTTGGTTGCTTATGATCAGAGTCTTTGAAAAGAGTGAAAAAGTGATTTGAAAACGGAATATTTTGGGTTTAGGAACATAGAATAGAAGTGTAGAAAAAGTAAAAGAAAAAAAGAATAAAAAAAATTTCAAAAAACACTTGCAATTCTAATGGAGCTATGATAATATATAACTCGGTCATCACTGAAGCAGTGATACAGACAAGGCTCCATGGTCAAGCGGTTAAGACATCGCCCTTTCACGGCGGTAACACGGGTTC
>OKTF01001247.1_pt1 | contig 13031 bp, 11 predicted proteins | sample 1606461 | NCBI WGS metagenome assembly OKTF01 (sample SAMEA3879599, study PRJEB24766) | human gut metagenome | biome: human-associated habitat; feature: feces | place: USA | collected 1985/1987 | reverse complement strand
GAAACATCATTCCTGTGCCTCAAAATACATTTACCCCAACTCTTGACAATGAGCCTGCAAAAAGGCTGCCGCCCAGTCTGCATTTTCACAGAAAGGGGCGGACAGCCTTCCTTCATCTTGCTGATTCCTTTCATGGATTAGAACAGCGGAACGACTGCTCCTTCATACGTCTCATCCATAAAAGTCTTAATCTCTTCGCTGGTCAAAACTTCTACCAGGGCTTTGGTTTTATCAGTTTCTTCCTCGCCTTCTCTTACTGCCAGCACGTTGCCGTAGGTAGTTGCAGAAATAGATTCTGCATCCTCGATTGCAAGGGCATCGCTTACCTTTAAGCCGGCCTCAATTGCATAGTTGCCGTTGATAACTGCAAGATCGACGTCTGGAAGAACACGCGGAATCTGGGCAGCTTCTACTTCCATGATCTCTAAGTTCTTCGGATTTTCTGCAATGTCATTTTTGGTTGCCTCTAAACCGGCTCCCTCTTTTAAGGTAATTAAGCCCTGTGCCTCTAATAACAGAAGCGCTCTTGCCTCATTGGTCACGTCGTTTGGAACTGCTACCACTGCGCCGTCTGCCACTTCCTCTAAAGAAGCGGTCTTTCCTGCATAGATACCGAATGGCTCATAGTGGATGGCTGCTGCGGATACCAGCTTGGTTCCGTGCTGCTCATTAAAGGACTCTAAGTAAGGAAGGTGCTGGAAGTAGTTCGCATCCAGATCCCCTGCGTCTAAGGCATTGTTTGGCTGGACATAATCGCTGTAAACCATTACCTGCAGATCATATCCTTTTTCTGCCATCAGAGGTTTTGCTGCCTCTAAAATCTCTGCATGGGGAGCCGGACTTGCGCCGACTACCATCTTTTCTAAGTCGCCGGATGCTTTAGACTCTTCTGCTTTGGTTTCTTCTGCCTTTGTTTCCTCTGCTTTGCTTTCTGCCTGTGCAGTGGTTTCTGCCGCAGATGCTGCGGTAGTTTCAGCGGCGCCATTTCCTCCGCAGGCAGATAATGTTGCTGCAGTCAGGACGGCTGCGAGTACAAGACTTACTTTCTTCATAATTATTCCTCCTCATTAAAGGTATTTATGATTCAGGCGTATACGCCAAATCAGCGGATTCTCTTGTCATTGACCTTAGACAGTTTCATAAAGGATTCCTGAATAATCTGGACAATGATTACCATAATGGCAACGGTTACAAACATAATCTCTGTCTCATACCGGTAATATCCATAGTTGATGGCAATGGCTCCCAGTCCGCCTGCGCCTACAAATCCGCCCATAGCGGTGTAGCCTAAAATCGTAGTGACGGAAATAGCCGCGCCTACCAGTAAAGACGGCTTGGATTCCGGCAGAAGGACTTTATAAATAATCTGCCAGGTAGAAGCTCCCATGGACTTTGCCGCTTCGATAACGCCTGCGTCCACTTCCCGAAAAGAAGACTCTACCATTCTGGCAATGTAAGGAGCGCCTGCGATGATTAACGGAAATATCAGCGCCTCGGGGCCAATGGTGGTTCCCACTACTTTTCTGGTTATTGGAAGAACCATAATGGCCAGGATAATAAAGGGAACGGAACGGAGCAGGTTAATCATCAGTCCTAAAATCTTTTCAAGAACCGGAACCGGCTTAATGCCGTCCTTTGCCGTTACAACCAGAATTACGCCTAACGGAATTCCAATCAGATAGGAAAAAAGAGAGGACATTGCCACCATATAAATGGTTTCCCAAATTCCTGTCCCCAGCATACTAAGGGTTGTGGAATCAAACTGCATCTTCATTTACCTCCTCATACGGCACCTTGGCAGTGCTTAAGTAATTGGTCACTCTTCTGGCGTCTGCTTCGTCTTCCGGAAGCTGGACAATCATCTGTCCCATCGCTGTGCCGTTAATGTCCCTGGTCGCTGCATACATAATATTAACTGGTGTTTTGCAGGCCAGAATCATGTTGGCAAGCACTGGTTCAGAAGAAGCCCGTCCGTCAAAGATAATCCGGATCTGACGGCCTCCGCCAAAATTGCCGGTTTCCACTGCGTCTCCTAAAATCAGCTGGCGGCCGATTTTGGATTTTGGCTCTGAAAAAATCTCCGATACCTTTCCGGATTCTGCAATGTGGCTTTTATCGATAATGGCAACGCGGTCGCAGATTGCTTCAATTACCGCCATCTCGTGGGTAATCACAATCACGGTAACGCCCAGATCCTTGTTGATCTGCTTTAACAGCTGGAGAATCGACTTGGTGGTATTCGGATCCAGCGCGCTGGTAGCTTCGTCGCACAAAAGCACCTTCGGATTAGTAGCAAGGGCTCTTGCAATGGCCACCCTCTGCTTCTGTCCGCCGGAAAGCTGCGCCGGATAGGCCTTCATCCGTTCCTCCAGCCCTACCATTTTCAGCAGTTCTTTTGCCCGTTCTTTTGCCTCTGCCTTTGGTACGCCTGCAATCTCCAATGGAAAACATACATTCTGCAGGACGTTTCTCTGGGCCAGAAGGTTAAACTGCTGGAAAATCATTCCCATGGATCTTCTGGCTGCCCGAATCCCCGATTCTCCCAGATCTCCTAAACTCTGTCCTTCAAAAATTACCTTTCCTGCCGTCGGTTTCTCCAAAAAGTTGATACACCGGACCAGAGTGCTTTTGCCTGCACCAGACAGGCCGATAATTCCAAAAATCTCGCCTTTTTCAATCTCCAGATTGATGTTATCCAGAGCCTTGACCGTTCCATTGGCGGTAAGGAACTGTTTGCCCAGCCCTTCCAGCCTGATAATCGCCTCTGCTGACATTTCATACTTCCTTTCTTTTTCCATCCGTCCATTCATAGGACGCAGTTCTGTGAAGCTGAGAAAACCGGTTGCCGGCGCTGTTCATGCCTGGCAACGTAAAAAGGGCCGCAAGCCCTTGCACAGACCCGCGACCCCTTTTCTCATTTCTTCCTATCTGTTCTGAAGTTATTTTTTCAACAACCTCAGGGTTCATCACATCATCTATACATTTGGACTTTTATCAGTTTTTTTGGCACACGAACATTCGGCACATATCCCACATACCGTTCATCATGTCCATATTCATCTCCATGAATAAAAACTGACGCATAATCAAGTCCTCCTGCTGCTTTCCCAGCCTGTCTGACTGAGTTGTAACGATTTTAGTACAGACCAACCAGTTTGTCAAGTCTTTTCTCTGACATATGAAAACAAGCTTTCAACCATTTTTCCAGTCTGTATCTTCGTATGGCTAAACTACGCACATAAATCAATGATTACCTGGGCAAAAATCTCAGCGCTGGCTACCAGCTCGTCAATCACTGCAAACTCATCCGCCCCATGCATCCGGTTTTCCGTCTCCGGCATAGCAGCGCCGAAAGCCACGCCGTTCTTTAAATGGTGAACGTAAGTGCCTCCGCCGATTGCCAGGCATTCGCCCTTTCTGCCCGTGTATTCTTCATATGCCTTTAATAAGGTCTTTACAAAATCGGAATTGCCGTCTACGTGGTGAGGCGGAGTCATGGACTTATTTAGCAGAGTCATTCCATTTTCTGCCATCAGCTTCCGCACTGCTTCCAGGGTATTTTCCTCTGTAGAGCAAATCGGGCAGCGGCTGTCAAAGGTTCCGTCCAAGCTGCCTTCGTCAATCTTTAACATGGAAAATGCCACGGTCATCTCTCCGGACAAATCATCTTTCATATCAATTCCCAGGGCTTTGCCATTGACATCGCCATGAGGGAACAGTTTTACCAGTTTCTTTACGTATTCAGCCTGAGGGCAGTCTGCAAGAGGCAGGCGGCTGACCAAGGTCAGAAGGGCCGTCAGGGCATTTTTTCCTGCTTCCGGAGTAGATGCATGAGCGCCTGCTCCAATGGCGGTAATGGTATAGATCGGATCGTCTTCTAAGGAATCCTGTGCAGTCAGCACAAATTCCATATCAAACTCTTTTTCTGCCTGGGCAATTACCGGACGGATGTCTTCTAAGGTCTTATTTCCCAGTTCGATGGTCGCAAATGCTTTGCCTGGAACTACGTTTTCTTTGATTCCTGCTTCCAGCAAAACCAGTCTTGGAAGCGCATCGGATTCTTCCCACTCTGCAGTAAAGTGGCCTGGGAGACGGCCTTTTTCAATGTTTACAACCGGATAAGACGCATCTGGGGAGAAGGTCATAGGAGCTTCCGGCTCTACGTCATAATAGTGGGCGATGTCGGCGCTTCCGCACTCTTCATCGGTTCCCAGGATCAGGCGGACATTTTTCTTTAACGGAATACCCAGTTCTTTAACGCAGCGCATTGCATACAGGGCTGCCACTGCCGGTCCCTTATCGTCTGCAGTTCCCCTGCCGTAGATCTTTCCGTCTTTTACAAGGGGTTCAAATGGTTCGGTTACAGTCCAGCCTTCTCCTGCCGGAACCACGTCTAAGTGAGCCAGAATATCCAGATGGCGCTCTAACGCACCGAAATCTACAGTTCCTACATAGCTGTCATAATTGGTTGTGGTAAAGCCATACTTTTCTGCCATGGAAAGCGCTGCTCCCAGAGCCCGAAACGTGCCCTCTCCAAACGGCATTCCTACTTTGTATGCCATTTTTTCGCTGTTAATGCGGCACAGAGTAGCGATGTCTTCCAACATCTCCTGTTTGTGCGCTTCGATATATTCTTTAATCTGCTGTTTATACATCTCTCGTTCCAGTCCTTTCTCCAAATGCTGTTATTTCATCATGCCGGCCAAAATTTCCCCAACCACTTTTCCGTCTGCTTTGCCCTTTACTAACGGCATAAGAACCTTCATAATCCTGCCCTTATCCTTTGCACATGGGGTCTCAATTTCCAGTTCCTTTAAGACGCTCTCAATCACTTCCGTAATCTGTTCCGGCGTTAAGTCTGCTGGTGCAAAATCCTGATAAACGGCCAGTCTTTTTGCAGCTTCTTCGCGGATGTCCTCCCGGTCAGCCGGAGCGGTGTCCATGGTCTCTTTTACCTGCTTGATTTCTTTTTTTACAATGGCGTTTTCTTCATCCTCTGTTAAAGGCGCCCGTTTGTCAATTTCTGCATTTTTCAGCGCGCTTAACAGCATAGACAGGGAATCTTTACGCTCTTTGTCCTTGGCCTTCATAGCCTCTACCATAGCTGCTCTTACCACATCAATTTTGCTCATAATGTTTCCCCTTTCTTAACTTTCCATAGTCGTTAATTTCTTCCAAACTCACTAAGCACCAGGCCTGGATTCCGTTCCTCTACCATGCCTACGCTCCAGCTGTTGACAAACAACAGCAGCGGATTGCCCTTTAAGTCCCGGATCTTCTTCATATCAGAAGTTCCCTGAATCCGCTCTACATCCACTTCTTCTTTATTCTCAACCCAGCGGATATATTCATAAGGCAGACGGTCTAACCGTACTTCTACATTGTACTCATTCTGCAGGCGGTAAGTCAATACTTCAAACTGGAGAACGCCTACTACTCCTACAATAATTTCTTCCATACCCGTGTTAAATTCCTGGAAAATCTGGATAGCGCCTTCCTGTGCAATCTGGTTGACGCCCTTTAAGAACTGCTTTCTCTTCATGGTGTCAATCTGGCGCACCCTTGCAAAATGCTCTGGCGCAAAGGTCGGAATGCCTTCAAACTCAAACTTTTCATTGGACAGGCAAAGGGTATCCCCAATGGAGAAAATGCCTGGATCAAATACACCAATAATATCTCCTGCATAGGCTTCTTCCACGATCTTCCGATCCTGGGCCATCATCTGCTGAGGCTGGCTTAAACGGATTTTTTTGCCGCCCTGGACATGGTTTACTTCCATGCCTGCCTCAAATTTTCCGGAAACGATTCGCATAAACGCAATCCGGTCTCTGTGGGCCTTGTTCATATTGGCCTGGATCTTAAATACAAATGCAGAGAACTCTTCCTCAAAGGGATTGATTTCCTTTGTAATGGCTTTTCTTGGCAGCGGAGAGGTAGTCATGGATAAAAAGTGCTGCAAAAAGGTTTCCACACCAAAGTTGGTCAGCGCAGAACCGAAAAATACCGGCGATAACTGTCCTGCCCGCACTCGTTCCATATCAAACTCATCGCTGGCGCCGTCTAACAGCTCAATCTCATCTAACAGCTGCTGATGGTAGTCTGGGCCAATCAGGGCGTCTACGTCAGTTCCTTCTAAACCAAACTCGTTTGACGCCACTTCTTTCTGACCGCCCATTGCTGCTGTAAAGGTAGTGATTTTTTTGGTATTTCTGTCGTAAACACCCTTAAAATTCTTGCCGCAGCCGATAGGCCAGTTAATGGGACAGGTATGGATGCCTAATACTTCTTCGATCTCATCCATCAGTTCAAAGGGATCTCTGGCCTCTCTATCCATCTTGTTAATAAAGGTAAAGATGGGAATATGGCGCATGACGCATACCTTAAACAGCTTAATGGTCTGGGCCTCCACACCTTTGGAACCGTCGATGACCATAACAGCAGAGTCCGCTGCCATCAGGGTACGGTAAGTGTCCTCTGAGAAGTCCTGGTGTCCCGGCGTATCCAGAATATTAATGCAGAATCCGTCGTAGTTAAACTGCATAACCGATGAGGTAACGGAAATACCTCTTTCTTTCTCAATCTCCATCCAGTCAGAGACTGCGTATTTCGCCGCCTTTCTTCCCTTAACCGTTCCGGCCAGATTGATGGCTCCGCCGTAAAGCAGAAACTTTTCCGTCAATGTGGTTTTACCGGCATCCGGGTGAGAGATAATGGCAAAGGTTCTTCGTTTTTTAATTTCTTCCGCAATATTCGCCAAGGGTTTTTCCTCCAAAATTCTTGTTATCTAAAAGATGGACGTCCAAAGCAAACACCCGGACGTCCCGCAAACTTTCTATAATACCGCTTTATTGTAATATTGTTGGTTTATAAAGTCAATACTCTATAAAAAATTCCTGGAAAGAAACCGTTCAGCCATGTGTCTTCTTGCCCGCTTATAGCGGACAAGAAGCGCTGGGCGTCCGCCCTATGAAGATTTAGACAGGAAAACTCTTATGAAAACAAGTTTTCCTGTCTAAATCTTCGCATGGCTAAACGGTTATTTTGGAAATCTCTGTCAGAAGCCGGTCTGCCACCTCTTCTTTGCTCATCTTTTCCAATTCCAGCTCCTGGTCTTTTGTCAGAATGGTTACCACATTGGTGTCTGTGCCAAATCCCGCTCCGTCTACTTTTAAGTTGTTGGCCACAATCAGATCCAGGTTCTTTTTCTTTAATTTTTCTCTGGAATGCTCCAGCATATGCTCTGTTTCCATAGAAAATCCGCACAGCACCTGCCCGTCTTTCTTGTGGCTTCCCAGATACCCTAAAATATCATCTGTCCGCTCCAGATCCAGGGTCAGGCTGCCGTCTTTTTTCTTGACCTTTTCTGTGCTGACTGCGGCGGGACGGTAATCCGCTACTGCCGCCGCCTTGATAATCCAGTCCTGATCTTTTGCCCGTCTGGTTACTTCCTCAAACATTTCCCTGGCTGTGGTAATCTCCACAACTTCTGCAAATCTTGGGCGTTTTAAGGATGTCGGGCCGGTTACCAGGGTTACTTGTGCCCCACGGTAAGCCGCTGTCCTTGCAATGGCATATCCCATTTTCCCCGTAGAGTGATTGGTCAGATAACGCACTGGATCCACGGATTCCTGCGTCGGTCCTGCGGTAACTAAAATCTTCTTTCCGGCCAGGTCTTTGGGATAGCCGACTGCTTTTACCAGATAGTCAAACAGCTCCTCTGGTTCCGGCATCTTTCCGGCTCCTGTATCCCCGCAGGCAAGGCGGCCTACCTGAGGCTTTAAGACTTCCATGCCGTACTGCTCGCAAACCTTTAAATTGTCCTGGGTAATGGGATTTTCGTACATATTGGTATTCATGGCCGGAGCAATGATTTTCGGGCATCTGCAGGCAAGGACGGTGGTTGTCAGCATATCGTCTGCAATACCGTGGGCCAGCTTTGCAATCACATTGGCAGAAGCCGGCGCAATGAGGCACACATCGGCTGCTTTCGCTAACGATACGTGTTCCACGCTGAACTCAAAATTCCGGTCAAAGGTATCCACCAGACATTTGTGGCCGGTCAGAGTCTCAAAGGTAATGGGATTAATAAAATTTGTGGCGTTCTCTGTCATGAGGACATGGACGCTTGCCTTTGCTTTTCCCAACATACTGGCCAGACCTGCAATTTTATATGCGGCAATGCTTCCGGTCACTCCTAAAAGCACCGTTTTTCCCTCTAAATTCATGGCAATTTCCTCCTTCAGTCCGCTTTACAGCCGACTTTTCCTATGCTACAATTGCTACCATCATAACATAATTCCAATATGATGGAAAGGAGTTTCCATATGATTTTAACAATCGACATGGGCAATACCAATATCGTCATCGGCGGTATTGATGAAAAACAGACCTACTTTGAAGAGCGGATTACCACTATCCACTCCCGTACCAGTACCGAATACGCGCTTTTAATCAAAGATATTTTAGATCTTCATGGCATTGACAAAAGCCAGATTGAAGGAAGCATCGTCTCTTCCGTTGTGCCGCCTTTAAACGCCCCCATCCAGTCTGCCTTAAAGAAAATTTTAGGAAAACGTCCCCTGATGGTAGGTTCCGGCATGAAAACCGGACTGAATATTATTATGGATAATCCCAAGACTGTGGGAAGCGATCAGATTGTAGACGCGGTTGCCGCGCTGAAAGAATATCCCTGCCCCATTATTGTCATTGACATGGGCACCGCTACTACCATGTCCGTCATCGACAAAAACGGCAATTACATTGGAGGAGTGATCCTCCCTGGCCTGAAAGTTTCCCTGGATTCTTTAAGCAGCAATGCCGCCCAGCTTCCCTTTATCAGCCTGGAAATTCCTGGAAAAGTCATTGGCAAAAACACCATCGATTGTATGCGCAGCGGTATTTTATATGGAAATGCCGCCCAGATGGACGGCATCATCGATCGGATGGAAGAAGAGCTGGGAGAAGCCGCTTCTGTAGTTGCCACCGGCGGTCTCTCCCGCTTTGTGACCCCTCTGTGCCGTCATACTATCCACTACGACCAGGCCCTGCTGCTCAAAGGCCTTCTGGCTCTGTACCGGAAAAACACAGCAGACTAAGCAATTTTCTTGATTCTCCAGTAATACACCGGAACCAGGGGAATGAGAGCCATGACCCAGGCCGCCGGATCAGAGAAACAGATTCCGGTATAGCCAAACGGCTCTGCCAGGACCAGAATGGCGCCAAAGCGGGCGGCCAGTTCAAATACGCCGCCAAGCATTGGTACCAGGCCGTCTCCCAGTCCCTGTAACGTATTCCGGTACAAAAAGATCAGACTTAACGGCGGATAGAACCAGGCGGAAATCTTTAAATACTCTACGCCATATTCAATCATCTGTCCGCTGTCTCCAGAAGCAAAAATCTTCATCATATAAGGGCCAAACAGGTAAACTGCCGCTCCGGTTATGACGCTGCATACCATGCAGACGGCAAATCCTGCTGATACCCCTTTCTTTACCCTGTCAAATCTTCTCGCTCCCATATTCTGGCCTGTATAAGTGGCCATGGCAACCCCCAGAGACGGGAAGGGCTGGGTCGCAATATTTCCAATCTTTCCTGCTGCAGAAAATCCGGCAATATACACTGGTCCCAATCCATTTAACGCAGCCTGTACAATCATGGTTCCAATGGCAGTAATGGAAAACTGAAGCCCCATTGGAATTCCTACGTTTAAAAGCTTCTTTGCGCTGGATACGCTGCACTGGATATCCTGTCTGGAAATCTTTAAAATCTCATACTTTTTCGCAATGTGGCGCACGCACAAAAGAGCGGAGACTGCCTGGGCAATCAGCGTCGCATACGCCGCTCCCGCTACTCCGGTATTACAGTACAAAATAAACACAATATCCAGAACAATGTTTAAAATAGAAGCGATGACCAGAAACAGCAGCGGGGTTTTGCTGTCTCCTAATGCCCTTAACATACCCGCTAACATATTGTAGGCAAAGGTAATCAGGATTCCGGCAAACAGTACGCCTAAGTAGGCTCTGGTTTCTCCGAAAATCTCATCCGGCGTATTCATCAGTCTTAAAATCGGATTTAACCCCAGCATTAAAACTGCGGTCATAAGAATCCCTATTACTGCGCACAGCCATACCGACGCCCCTTCATAGCGACACAGCCCTTTTTTGTCTCCCGATCCAAACTGCTGGGCCAGAATTACGGAAAATCCGCTGGTAAGTCCGGTTACCAGTCCCCAGACCAGAAATACCACGCTTCCCGTCGAACCTACGGCAGCCAGGGCGTTGACGCCCAGAAACTGGCCTACGATTACGGAATCCACTACGTTGTAAAACTGCTGGAAAATATTGCCGGCCAGCACCGGAAGCATAAAGGAAACAATCAGTCTGGCCGGATTTCCTTTGCTCATATCATTTGTCATGGCATTTGCCCTCCAACTGTCTTTCTTCTTCGAATTCAAGAGTATACGCCCAAACGGAACTTTCGTCAACCAAAATTTTTCCAGAAAAAAGCCGTATAATTCTTTCAGAATCCGTCCATCATTTTCCTATAAGGCAGCCTTGCCACATGGCTGCGCAAATAACCAATGCGGAGGGAAGAATTATGTCCGGATATAAAGTAGAAATCTGCGGAGTAAATACCTCAAAGCTTCCTCTTCTTACCAATGACGAAAAGGAAGCCCTGTTTCGGCGGATTATGGACGGAGATATGGAAGCCAGGGAGCAGTACATCAAAGGCAATCTACGTCTGGTTTTAAGCGTAATCCAGCGGTATGCCGGAAGCAATGAAACCCTGGACGACTTATTTCAGATTGGATGCATCGGCCTCATCAAAGCCATTGACAATTTTGACATTTCCCAGAACGTCCGCTTTTCTACCTATGCAGTGCCCATGATTTTAGGAGAAGTGAGACGCTATTTAAGAGACAACAACTCCATTCGGGTCAGCCGTTCCCTGCGGGATACGGCTTACAAAGCCATCTACGCAAAAGAAGGGCTGATGCGCAAAAATATGAAAGAACCGACGATTATGGAAATTGCCGACGAGATTGGAATCAGCAAAGAAGAAATTACCTATGCCTTAGATGCCATCCAGAGTCCGGTAAGCCTATACGAGCCAGTCTACAGCGAAGGCGGAGATCCCCTTTACGTCATGGATCAGATTAGCGACAAAAAGAATGTGGAAGAAAACTGGGTGGAAAATATTTCCCTGAAAGAAGCTATGAAACGCCTTCCAGAACGGGAACGCCACATCATCGATCTGCGTTTTTTTGAAGGGAAAACCCAGACCGAAGTTGCAGAAGAAATCCACATCAGCCAGGCACAGGTCAGCCGCCTGGAAAAAAATGCGCTGAAAATCATGCGGAACTACCTGGGATAACCGACAAAAAGGGCCGGAAGATGGTTGTCTTCCGGCCCGTAAGGTTACGCCTTATTCCTTACAGCAATTTCTTAAATTCATCTGCTACAAACTGTACTTTTGGTCCGATAATAACCTGAACCGCGGTCTTGCTTGGACGGATTACTCCGCTTACGCCTGCAGATTTAATCTTCTTTTCATTGACTGCTGTATAGTCTTTGATTTCCAGACGAAGTCTGGTAATACAGTTATCTACGCTGGCAACGTTCTCTTTACCGCCCAGACCTTCCAGAATAATGGATGCCATGGTGGTAAAGTCGTCATTTGCCAGAACGATCTTGGTCTCATCCTCACTGTCGTCTTCACGTCCAGGAGTCTTCAGATCAAATGCTTTGATAGCAAAGCGGAATACGATGTAGAATACGATAGCTGCCGCAATACCTAACGGAATAATCAGCCAGGTCTTCTGTGCTGCCGGAAGCTGGGAACTGAATACCAGGTCCGTTAAACCTGCGGAGAAGGAGAAACCTGCGCGGAATCCCACGGTTAAGGTAATGAAAGTAAAAATACCATACAGCAATGCGTAAATTACATACAGACCAGGAGCTAAGAACATGAATGCAAACTCAAACGGTTCGGTAACGCCGCAGACAAATGCACAAAGAGCTGCTGCGCCAACCAGACCTGCTGCTTCTTTTCTTCTCTCTGGCTTTGCAGAATGGATAATTGCTAAAGCTGCTGCCGGAAGACCGAACATCATACATGGGAAGAAGCCGGACATATACATACCAGCCTGTCCGCCTGCGCCGTTGAGCAGTTCGCCTGCCCAGAAGTTGCCCAGGTCGTTAATGCCTGCTGCGTCAAACCAGAATACAGAGTTTAATGCATGATGCAGACCAGTTGGAATCAGCAGACGGTTTAAGAATGCATAAATGCCAGCGCCTACTGCGCCTAATCCAACGATACTCTCGCCAACTGTTACCAGGGCGCCGTAAACCATAGGCCAGATAAAGAACAGGATTGCTGCTGCGATAATGGATACCACTGCAGTTGCAATGGAAACGAAACGCTTGCCGGAGAAGAATGCCAGTGCGTCCGGAAGACGGGTTCCCTTAAACTTGTTGTAGCAGGAAGAACCGATGATACCGGAGATAATACCGATAAACTGGTTCTGAATCTTGGCAAATGCAGGATCTGCTTCGCCACCGACTAAGACTGCTACGGTTCCGCTGGAAAGCAGGGTTGTGATAACCAGCCAGGATACCAAACCTGCCAGGCCAGCAGTACCTTCATGGTCGTCAGACATACCAACTGCAACACCGATTGCAAACAGCCAGGACATATTGTCAATCAGAGCGCCTCCGGCTTTAATTAAGAAGAAGCCGATAACCGGACCAACGCCTGCAATCTCTCCTCCCTGCATTGCGTTTGGAGACAGTGCATAACCAATTCCCATTAAGATACCGCAAATCGGAAGACAAGCAACCGGCAGCATCAGGGATTTACCGAGTTTTTGTAAATATTTCATCATATTTACGTTCCCTCCTTATTATTATTATGTTATAATTATAACAATTTCACAAAACCTGTACATCCATAATCTTATCCTATCTATGGATAATCTTGATTTATTAAATTTTCCTAAACTCTAATAACTTTTTATGAAATATTCATAT
>OKTF01001233.1_pt1 | contig 13148 bp, 10 predicted proteins | sample 1606461 | NCBI WGS metagenome assembly OKTF01 (sample SAMEA3879599, study PRJEB24766) | human gut metagenome | biome: human-associated habitat; feature: feces | place: USA | collected 1985/1987 | reverse complement strand
GTGAAAAGAACTATTATCAAAACACCTATTTGGAACCGGATAATCCGATTGCCAGAGACAGTACTACCTACATGGGTATCAAGAATACCATAGGTATTGCTTTGCTCGAAGGCTTCAACAAATATGCAAAAGCCGGATTGACCGCATTCGCTTCTTACAAAATCAGTAAATATACGCTGATGAATAAGGACGGAGGACCATTACCCGACAAATACAATGAGAACGAGATATTCGTCGGAGGAGAGTTATCCAAACGGGAAGGGAATATTCTTCACTATCACGCAATCGGTGAAGTGGGACTTGCAGGAAAAGCAATCGGACAGTTCAATGTAAAAGGAGATATAGACCTGAATTTCCCGTTATGGAAAGATACCGTCAGCCTTATTGCCCGCGGTGAGGTCAGCAACCAGCTTGCACCTTTCTATATGCGTCATTACCATTCCAAACATTTCATGTGGGATAATGATATGGATAAGGAGTTCCGTACACGTATCGAAGGGGAACTAAGTATTGCACGCTGGAAAACCCGGCTAAGAGCAGGAGTCGAAAACATCAAGAACTATACGTATTTCAACCAACAGGCAACGCCCGAACAGAAAAGCGGAAGCCTTCAAGTATTATCGGCAAGCCTCAACCAGGACTTCAAGCTCGGGATCTTCCATTTAGATAATGAAGTAACCTGGCAGAAATCCAGTGACCAGACTGTGCTGCCCTTGCCCGATCTTTCTTTGTATCATAACTTTTATATGCAGTTTAAATTAGCAAAGAAAGTGCTTAGCGTGCAATTAGGTGCCGACGTGCGATATTTCACGAAATACAATGCACCCGCCTATATGCCGGCTATCCAAAATTTCTACCTGCAACCGGAAGAAGGCAAAGTTGAGATAGGCGGTTATCCGATTGTGAATGTCTATGCAAACCTGCATCTGAAACGTACACGTTTCTATGTGATGATGTATCACGTGAACCAAGGAATAAGCAGACCTGATTATTTTCTGTCTCCTCACTATCCTATCAATCCACGCGTCCTGAAATTCGGACTTTCATGGAATTTCTATGATTAACAAAACCTTTATGGCTTATGGAGACACGCCCGAAACTGAGACTATTCAGATATTTAGTGCCTGTTATCATTATATTGACACTTATTTTCACTTTCCGATATTGCGGAAAACAAGAAAAACCCTTAGGGCATCCGCGTGATTATGCCGCCATTGCCAAAGAAGGAATACTACGTGTAGCTACCGAATACAACTCAATCAGTTTTTATGTGGACGGTGACACTATCTCCGGCTTCCATTATGAACTGATACAGGCCTTTGCCCGTGATAAAAGACTGAAAGCAGAAATCACCCCAGTCATGAGTTTCGAAGAACGGCTGAAAGGACTGAGTGAAGGGCGTTATGATGTTATTGCTTATGGAATATTGGCGACTAGCAAATTAAAAGATTCCCTGCTTCTCACCTCTCCCATTGTCCTCAACAAACAAGTCCTGGTTCAACGCAAAGAGAATGGAGAAAACGATTCACTCTATATCCGTAACCAACTGGATTTAGCCCGGCGGACACTTCATGTCGTAAAAGGTTCGCCTTCTATCTTGCGTATTCAGAACTTAGGAAATGAAATCGGAGACACCATTTACATAAAAGAAATAGAAAAATATGGCCCCGAACAATTGATTTCACTAGTAGCACACGGAGACATTGACTATGCAGTTTGTGACGAAAGCATTGCACGGGCAGTAGCGGATTCCTTGTCGCAGATTGATATCAATACGGCTATCAGCTTTACACAGTTCTACTCATGGGCAGTCAGCAAGCAATCACCCGTCTTACTCGATAGTTTGAATACATGGCTGGATAAATTCCAAAAGGAAGAGGAGTACCAAAAGATTTATAAGAAATACTATATCTCAAAATAAACTCCCAAAGACTTGACTTTCGCTTTTGAATGTCGTATCTTTACAGAGTTAATGATAAAGTAGTTTCAATTAAACTACACGCAAAGGAGGGAATCGCAATTCCCTCCTTTCTTTTTATCCATCCGGGGAAAACCTCTCCCCGCCCCGACTTTTCCTTTCGCTTTGCCCGGTGGTTATGGTTCTTCAGCCGGAGGATCAGCAGTGTTCACCTTGCTTCTTACCGAAATGAAGTATATATCCGCCTCAAACAGACGTTCTGTTTGCCTGAAACAGAGCCTTTGTTCCGATAAAATAGAGCTTCTGTTGAAACGAAACATAATGTCTGTTTTCCAACTGTCCCCGCTAAGTTAATAATCAATAAAGTTGCTCTTGACAAAAAATAGTTTTATCTTTGGGCTTTGTTAAAACAGACACAATAGGTATTACAATTATGAGTGAAAAGATAATTAAATGGGGATTCATCGGTTGCGGCGAAGTCACCAAAACGAAAAGTGGTCCTGCTTTCCAAAAAGTAGAACATTCGGAAGTCGTAGCTGTAATGAGTCGCGACGGTGCAAAGGCAAAAGCCTATGCCAAAGAAAGAGGTATCAAGAAATGGTATGACGACGCACAGGAACTGATAGACGATCCGGAAGTAAATGCTATATATATCGCCACTCCTCCTTCTTCTCATGCTACTTATGCTATTATGGCAATGAAAGCAGGTAAGCCTGCATACATTGAAAAGCCAATGGCACAGACATACGAAGAGTGTACCCGTATCAACCGTATTTCGCAAGAAACAGGCATTCCTTGTTTCGTTGCTTACTACCGACGTTATCTCCCGTACTTCCAAAAAGTAAAAGAGCTTGTAGAAAACGGTTCTATCGGTAACGTTATCAATGTACAGATACGTTTCGCACAGCCACCACGCGACCTGGACTATAACCGTGAAAATCTTCCCTGGCGTGTACAAGCGGACATTGCCGGAGGCGGTTACTTCTACGATCTTGCCCCGCATCAGATAGATTTATTGCAGGATATGTTCGGTTGCATTCTCGAAGCAAATGGTTACAAGAGCAACCGCGGAGGACTTTATCCCGCCGAAGATACCTTAAGTGCCTGCTTCCAGTTCGACAACGGATTGGTAGGTAGCGGCTCCTGGTGTTTCGTAGCGCACGACTCGGCCCGCGAGGATCGTATAGAAATCATCGGAGACAAAGGAATGATTTGTTTTTCTGTCTTCACCTACGAACCTATCGGACTGCATACCGAACGCGGACGCGAAGAAATCTGTATCGGTAACCCGGAACATGTACAACAGCCTCTTATCCAAGCGGTGGTAGACCATCTATTAGGTAAATCTATCTGTTCCTGCGACGGTGAAAGTGCCACACTGACCAACTGGGTTATGGACAAGATTCTCGGAAAGCTTTAAACGGATATTTCCTACCGTTTTATCAGTATTCAAGATCCCGAACTTTATCCGTTCTCTTTCGGCGTCTGCTGGTACTGGTAGAAAATTAAAGGAAATCGTTCCTTGGTATATTGTTAGTTTTTTCTATCTTTGTAGAAAGATGTTATTTCTGAAAAGAAGTAAATAGGATAAAACTAACAATATTTTTTATTGCCATGACTAAAGAAGAACTAATGCGGAAAGCAATAGAGCTTTCAAAAGAAAATGTCGAAAATGGTGGAGGCCCTTTCGGTGCTGTTATCGCCACCAAAGAAGGAGTGATCGTCGCTACCGGTGTAAACCGCGTCACAACGTCTTGTGATCCTACTGCACATGCCGAAGTTAGTGCAATACGTGCCGCAGCCGCCAAACTGGGAACATTTGATCTTAGCGGATATGAGATATACACCTCCTGCGAACCTTGTCCCATGTGCTTGGGTGCTATTTATTGGGCACGACTGGACAAGATGTACTACGGTAACAACAAAACCGACGCCAAAAATATCGGTTTTGACGATTCTTTTATCTACGACGAACTGGAACTGAAACCAGAAGACAGAAAACTTCCCTCCGAAATTTTACTACCCAATGAAGCTATTACCGCCTTTGAGGCTTGGGCAGCCAAAGAGGATAAAATAGAATATTAGATTTCTCTTTTTTATTATTAACTAATTAACAACCCTGCAAATGAAAAGAAAAAACCTTCTAGTTTTTCTAACAGCAGCATGCCTGTTTGGTTGTCAACAACAAGACAACCTGCAAGACCCCAGTAAAGAAGCTATCGACTTCTCTACTTCTATCGACAACCAAAGCATCACTGACTTGCTTACTCGTAACAGTGCCGCTTTATCGCTTCCCGTAAAGAATAGCTTCTCAACTGGAGATGTAATCTCAATGTCAGTTTCCAATCAAGACTATCTTCCGTTTGCCCTAGGCGTAGATAGTCAGACATGGGACGAGATAGACACAGACGTTGAATCTGTTACATTCTATGCTCATTACCCCGAATTGACTGACGAAGCTGCTACCAGAGCATTGGGAAAACGTTACCGCAGTATAAAGGGAGGAAAAGAACATCTATTCGGAATAGCTCAAGCCATTCGCGGAACTAAAAATGTAGCCTTAAAGTTCAAACGAATGACTGTACCCGTCATCTTACTTGACGAGGACGGCAGACCGTATAACGGTAAAGCAAGTATCAAACTTCGTTTGAGAAACAGAGGTATTCAAGATCTTTTTAACGGAAAGGTTGAGTTGGACAAGAGCGCGGAAGCCGAGGATATCAATATCAAAAAGGTATCTGACGGAGAATTAACCAACTTAATCCCACAAGAAACGATCAAAGCTGGAGAAGTAATTGGAGAAGTATCCATAGAGGGAGAAAAACAAAAAATCGTAGCAAATCAGGATGTTGAAGTAAGTGCCGGAAATGCGATTGTCATGAGGTTCGCCCGCAACCGTGTCATCTTTGACGGACACACTCCATTGCGTAGATAACGCAGACAAGTAAAAACGAACATAAATAAAAATCCCTGGAACTGCCGTAGACACTCAGCATTCCTGGGATTTTTCACACACAAAAGTTATTATTGAAATTGAAAACTGTTCTTAATTAGTTTAGAAGCGCATACCTACGGTTAATAGTACTTGACTACGTGTATTAGTTACTTTAGTGGCATTCGGCACAAGTATTGTTTCAAAATGGTCTCCTATCTCATTATAGAAAGGATAAAAATCTTCCTTGTATGTATGGAACTGATAAGCTAAGTCTGCATAAAAAACAGATCCTTTGTATCCCAAGCCTACGGTATAATTGTTAGTCGCTTTCAAGTTAGAGAACTCGGTACTTGTACTGATACTGTTAAGAGCAATTCTTTTGAAAGTATCATCATACATAGCTGCCGTCATGTAGTTATACCCGACACGGAAAGAGAATTCCGGAGCAAGTTTAAATTCAGCTCCCACACGTAATGTATGTACCCCCTTTAATCCGGTCTTTATTTGAGAGGTTTCATCTTCCATTTTCACGCCATCATCGTATTTCAACTTAGCAGATGAGTAGTCACTATACTCATACTCTGCTCCTAATGCAACAGAACGGCCAATGGTATATCCCAAACTCAAATTATACTTCCAAGGAGTTATTAATTCATACTTTGTTTTAGATTCACCGGGGAAGTCCATAGTATCATACTCGTATAATTCATCCTTATCAATGGTTCCGTCACTATTCATATCAACATCAGAGGTCATGATAGCAGAAGCACGGTCTTCCAAGTTAAACCAAGTAGGTGTATGGATCGCAGCACCGATACGGAATGATGAGGATTCAAATGGGCGTATAATCACTCCCAACTTAAAATCAACTCCTGTTCCGCTTGTATCAAACCAATTCTCCAAAGAATATGTAGATGCATCTCCCGGATAGCTTTCCTTATAGAAACTCCTTCTGGAATAGTCAACACTGTAAGCTCCTATGGTAGCTCCCAAATAAATTCTATCATAGAAATTGAGGGCAACATTGAAGTCGTAAGAATGTAATCCACCTCTTTCTCTGGAAGTATATTCCCCCACTACAGGCAAGTAAACCTCATTACCTTCATTATCCACCATATAGCCTACATTACTTGCATATTTATTATCACCTATTGCCCCAATTACTCTCGTTCGGAAAGCCATAGCTCCCAACCACGGTGCAGCATCGGCACCTCCGTCAGTAAAAGCAGCATTAGAGCCCAAATAGTCTTCAGGAAGTCCTTGAGACAAAGTAGCAAATAAATCACTTTGAGACATTGGACCTTCCTTATCTTCTATCATGCCATTCATCACCATGTTTTTATCAAAGGATTTCACCTTTCGATAGTTAAAACCAAAGTTTACAAACCGCAACGGTGTTTCATTCCCAATACGGCTCGATATAACAAACCCGATATTATCAAATGAACCAAATAGCTTATCCTGTTCATTCTTTGTACCGTTCATATTAGACTTCATTCCAATATTACTGAAGCCAAATGAGGTCATTACATCACTACTTCTATATATTCCAATACCTGCCGGATTAGTTCCCATTGTTGAGATGTCACCTCCTAATGCTCCCATGGCTCCGCCCATACCTATAAATCTTGCAGTTCCATTCAAGTCATTTCCCATTAACCGAGCAGCATCATATAAACTCTGTGCATTTACGACAGCAGTACCCAATAAAGTACAAGCTATCACCATTGCCAATCTTATATTTTTCATAAATATGTCTTTTTAATAAAAACAACTATTTTATCTTCTTCGACTACCGCCTCCACCACCGGATGAACCTGAACTGGAACGGGAACTACTACTTCCACCACCGCTTGAGTAACCACTCGACCGAGAAGAAGATTGACTCGGTGAATAGCTGGAGCCTGAAGAGGAACGGCTCGGAGAATAAGTAGAACTTGAAGAAGAACGGCGACTACTACTTGACGGCGTATAGCTACGTGTAGTTGACGAACTTCCACGATCGTAGGTAGAAGAAGAACGGCTGCTACTATTCGTAGGTGTTCCATAAGTCCTGCGGGAAGAAGAACTGGAACGATTACTATCATAAGATGAGCCACTGCTACTGCGTGTACTACTTGGACGAGTATACGTACTCCGACGAGAAGAACTTGAACTAGAACCAGTTCCTACTCGCGTGTCCGTACGGTTGCCAACCACTCTCCTAGAAGAATTATATGTACCCGTTGAAGTACCTCGGCGAGCAGACTGGCTAACGCTACCTTCACCTGAACGGCGTGTTCCTACACTTGTACCAATTCTACGGTCTCCACTGGTTGCATAGGAAGAACGTCGTGCACTTCCTCCATTAATACCATAATTGGAGCGTCGGTTATTATAATAGGTATTATTGCGTGCCCAATGGCTTCCACCACCCCAGCCCCAGCTAGGACCGCCGTGCCAATAGTGATGATGTCCCCAATAGCCACCACCATACCAACCACCCCAGTAGCCACCATACCAGCCGCCCCAGGAACCCGGGTAATATCCCCAAGAGTAGTAAGGACGATTCCATCCCCAGCCATAGTTCCATCCCCAGCCGTAAGAGCCATAACGCCAATCCCACCAAAGCGGGTTACTGAACGTCGGGAACGCATAAGCATACATGCCGTCGGTATATACGTTCCAGTCCCAGGAATTCGGTCCGTAAACTACGTCCCAATATAACGGGCTGCTAATGCTAATAGCAAAACGCGGATTACGGAAACGGATGATACGTTCTGCGTACTCATAATCTTCCTGTGTACCGTCAAATTCGCCGGTCACCCATTCTCCATCCAAATCCGGATTAGATTTTTCTTTTATATATAAGGTATCATTATCCATTACGAATTCATTTTCACGTGCATCGTAACGGCGGTTATATTCATCCACATCCCGTGTTCTCCCCTTCCGGTCCTGAACAACCACTGTAGTACCCGGTGAAGTATAGATGTTAGTCGTCACCTGTTTCTTCGGTTCCTTCTTAACCGGAGTTTCTTTCTTCTCCTGTTTGTCTTTGGAAGGTACGAAGTAAAGGTCGTCATCAACGCTTTGTGCAAAGATACCTATCGGAAGGCACAAGGCAAATAGCAAGAAATAAACAATCTTTTTCATATCATCTCGGTTTATGTAATTACTTAAACTTATTCACATTACAAAGATAAGGAAGAGATTTTTCGTCCGAAGGAGATTTTCCCCAAAGGATAATAGGGAAATCCCTATTTCTAACTATCTTAGTAGAAGATACATTGCACCTTGGCATAAAATTCAAGTAAACTTGATTTTCTATACTTGGTTTGTAGTATCTTTGCATATTATTTACCAGAAAATAAAACAACTATGAAGTATTTTGAGTTCACGTTCCATACAAGTCCTTGTACCGAAACAGTTAATGACGTACTAACTGCAGTGCTAGGCGAAGTGGGATTCGAGAGTTTTGTTGAATGCGAAGGCGGACTGACCGCATATATCCAACAATCGGTATGTGATGAAAACGCTATCAAAACTGTAATCGCCGAATTTCCTCTATCCGATACGGAAATCACCTACACATTTACCGAAGCAGAAGACAAGGACTGGAACGAGGAATGGGAAAAAAATTTCTTCCAACCGATTATTATTGGAGACCGCTGTGTAATCCACAGTACTTTTCACCAGAATGTACCCAAAGCGGAATATGACATCGTCATCAACCCACAAATGGCCTTCGGTACGGGACATCACGAAACGACAAGCCTCATCATCGAAGAATTACTGGACAACGAACTGAAAGATAAATCCTTGCTCGATATGGGTTGTGGGACTTCTATTTTAGCTATCCTGGCACGTATGCGGGGGGCACACCCCTGTACAGCTATCGACATCGATGAATGGTGTGTACGCAATTCTATCGAGAACATTGAACTGAATCATGTAGACGAAATCGACGTTTCACAAGGAGATGCTTCATCACTTACCGGAAAAGGGCCTTTTGACATTATCATCGCCAATATCAACCGGAATATATTATTGAATGACATGAAGCAGTACATTACCTGCATGCATCCAGGTTCAGAGCTTTATATGAGTGGATTCTATGTAGATGATATTGCTGTTATCCGTGAAGAAGCGGAAAAAAACGGACTGGCTTTTGTACATTACAAAGAGAAGAACCGTTGGGCAGAGGTAAAGTTTATTTATCAAGGCTAATCCCCTCCAACTGATTTTTCCTAAAAAAACAATATCCCCATGTCCGGACATCACATATAACAAAATGGGAATGTCGGACATAGGGATGTCACATATAAAGAAATTTATGCGAACTCCTTCTTTACTTGCTCACACCATTCCTTGATTTTCTTCTTTGCCTGTTCAGACTGATTATCCAAATCAATCACCAATCCGCACCACTGATTACCTCGTAAGGCTCTGGAACGTTCGAAAGTATAACCTTCAGAAGAAGTGAAGCCGACTAATGTAGCCCCGTCTCCTTCAAAAACTTCCGCCAACAAGCCAATACCATCGGCAAAGTTTTCAGGATAGCGTATCTGATCTCCGAGACCGAAAATAGCAACCTTTTTTCCTTTCAGTTCCATTGTTCGAAGCTCCGGTAACAGTTCATCCCAATAAGTAGGCAGCTCACCGTCAAACCACGTGGAAGCTCCAACAATAAAACAATCGTAAGCTGCAAAATCATTCTGCCATGCCTGTTCAATCGCTACTACTTCTATCTTATCTTCTCCAAACTCTTTCTGAATCTTCTCCGCTACCCAGCTTGTTCTTTCAGCCTTAGTAGCATAAAATAAACCTATCTTTTTCATAATCTGTACAATTTAATATTCCAACAAATTCTTGGCAGCTTCGTATATCTTAGCCTCATCCGGCAATATTTCTTTTTCCAGAATCGGATTAAAGCCGACAGGAGTAAATGTAGAACCGACACGTTCTACCGGACCGTCCAAATAGCGGAACATCTCCCCTCCAATCATAGCCGCCAGTTCCGCACCGAAACCGGAGAATACTTTATCTTCGTGAACAACCAATGCTTTACTGGTTTTCTTTACTGATTCAAATATCGCTTCTTTATCCAACGGAATCAAAGAACGAATATCAATGACTTCTACTTTCCAGCCACCTTCTTTCTCCAGCCGTTCGGCAGCGTGTAAACAGAAATGGGTAGTGTTGCCATAGGTGATAATACTCAAATCTGTTCCTTCACGACGGATACGTGCCTTTCCGAAAGGAACTTCAAAATCTTCCGGTACAACGGCTGCTGCCTCCACCGAGTTATACAAAGCTTTCGGTTCGAGAAACAATGTAAAGCCCTTGGAACGCATACTGGTCCGCAATAATCCGGCGGCATCATCAGCAAAGGAAGGACAGACAATTCGTGCTCCGGGCAAAGTTGTCAAAGCTCCCTCTATATTTTGGGAATGGTATAATCCCCCACCAATATAACCACCGGAAGCTAGCCGTAAAGTTATGTTCGGAGCAAACTTTCCATTGCTACGCCAATACTCATGTGTACATTCTACATATTGTTCTACGGCAGGCCAGAAATAGTCAGCAAATTCCGCTCCTTCTATCACGACATGGATTTTAGGGTCAAAGCGGCTCATTCCGTTAGCTGTACCCACAATATAATCTTCCGCAATCGGTGCGCTGAATACACGTGCATCACCAAACTCCTGCTGCATACCTTTAGTCACATTAAACACACCGCCTTTTTCCTTGTTTGCTACATCCTGTCCCCAGATAAACGTATCGGGGTTATGACGGAATTCGGCTTTCAACGTTTCGTTAATGGCGTTCACCATAAAAGTTTTCTCTCCTTCTGCCTGATGGATACCTTCTTTATACTTTTGAGGCTGATAAGGTTCGGGTATCACAAAGTCATAGATACTCTTGGGATCAGGATCGGGAGCAGACAAGGCCTTTCGATTAGCGGCTGATAATTCTTTCTTTGCATCAGTCTCTATTTGCAGCAATTCTTCTTCCGTCAAACGTTTATAGCGAAGCAACATCCGGCGGAATTTCATCAACGGGTCAGCTTCTTTTACATATTCCAGTTCGTTTTCATCCCTGTACAAGGTATGTTTATCCGAATTAGAGTGGGAACCGATACGGACGCAATTGGCTTGTACAATTACCGGGTTACGAGTGGTTATGGCATATTCCCGAGCTTCGGTCATAGCGTTCATCGAGTCAAATACATCTTTTCCATTACAATAGATAATTTTCAGGTTCTTGAAACCTGAGAAGTTCTCTGCCACTTTCCGATTGGCCGTCTGTTCGGATTTCGGGACGGAGATACCGTAACCATTATCCTGTATTACGAAAATCACAGGAAGACGCTCGAGACTAGCGCCATTGATGGCTTCATACACAAAGCCTTCGGAAGTAGCCGATTCTCCATGAGAAGTTATGGCAACTCCTTTATGACCATAATACACCATAGCTCTGGCTACACCTGCCGCATGGAGGTCATGTGTCCCCGTAGCAGACGAGATATTTTCGATGTGCCATTCCGGTTTTGCGAAGTGATTAGACATGTGCCGCCCGCCACTACCGGGATCAGTCGCTTTCGATATACCATTCAGGATAATTTCTTCTGCAGTCATTCCGGCAGAAAGCACAGTCAGCATATCCCGGTAATAAGGGAACAAAAAGTCTTCGCCGAGAGTAAAAACCTGCCCAATAGCCAGTTGGATTCCGTCATGTCCTGCATAAGGAGCATGGTAAGACCAACCTAACGATTGCAGCAAATAGGAAGGGGCTTTCTCATCCAGAGCACGTCCCAATGTCATCAGATGATACCACTTCTTCAAGGTTTCAATATCTGTATTTTTTATATCATACTTTTTCATAGTTAATGAACTCTTTATTAATGAAACAATCAGTTGAATCAACCTTTCCAGTTCTCCAGATAATCGGCTATGAAATGCAGGAAGTTACCACCCAGCATACCGTCTACCACCCGATGATCGTAAGACAAGGAAAGATACATCTTATGACGAATAGCAATCGTATCACCTTCCGGTGTCTCCACAACAGCAGGTTTCTTTTCAATGTATCCCACTCCCAGAATAGCTACTTGAGGCTGATTTATAATCGGCGTACCGAATAAGCTCTTGAATGTACCGAAATTAGTAATAGTAAATGTTCCGCCATCAATGTCTTCCGGCATCAATTTGTTATCTCTTGCTTTTAATGCCAATGAATCAATGGCGACTGCCAATCCGTTTAGATTCAAATGGTCGGCATCATGCACCACCGGAACAATCAGATTTCCGTCATTCAAGGAAACAGCGATACCGACATTGATGTGTTTCTTGAAAAGAATATTATATCCGTCTACCGATACATTCAGCTGCGGATAAGTTACCAGCGCTTTCGCTACCGCTTCCGTAATCATAGGCATATAGGTCAGCTTCACTCCTTCGTGACGGAAGAAGACATCCTTATTCTTTTCACGCCAACGGACCAGCTTGGTTACATCCACTTCCAGCACATTCGTAACATGTGGAGATACTTTCTTTGACATAACCATGTGGTCGGCAATAATCCGACGGACACGGTCCATTTCTTTCATCTCTACTCCGGACGTATTGATAGGGGCAGATGATTGGGGTGTAGCAGTGGAAGCCACAGATTGTACAGCAGGTACCGGAGATGACTTTGGACTCGCTGAAGCAGCAGGCATAATAGCCGACGGTGCATTTGCAGTCGAAGTTATTCCTATTGTTGCCGGTTTCGGCTCGCTAACAAGTCCTCTCTTTTTCTTGTCAATATAATCTTTTATATCTTTCTTACTCAATCGTCCTTCATAGCCAGTCCCTTGCAGGGTATCCAGTTCTTCCTTCGGAATCTTAGCGTCCCGTGCCAATTGAATCACCACTGGAGAGTACCAACGTTCTTCGACAGCAACACCCGGTTTCGGCACTTCATTATGGGATTTCTCTTTAGTAGTTTCCTGAGAGGAGTTCGATTCATTGGAAGTTTCCTGTTCACTAGCACTGTCACCGTCCAAATTAATAACAGCAACGACAGTGCCCACCGCTACCGTATCTCCCTCTTTACACAAAATCTCCATTACTTTCCCCGCTACCGGAGAAGGAATTTCCGCACTCACTTTGGCAGTGTTTACTTCAAAAAGCACATCGTCTTCCTGAACCGACTCACCTACCTTTACAGACCAAGAAACAATTGTTCCTTCGGTTATACTCTCGCCCAACTTAGGCATTTTTATTTCGAATCTTGACATAGACAGTAAATTTATTATTCAACCTTGACACA
>OKTF01001225.1_pt1 | contig 13229 bp, 14 predicted proteins | sample 1606461 | NCBI WGS metagenome assembly OKTF01 (sample SAMEA3879599, study PRJEB24766) | human gut metagenome | biome: human-associated habitat; feature: feces | place: USA | collected 1985/1987 | reverse complement strand
TCCCCGCCGGAAAAGCAACCCCGGCACCCCCGGTCGGTCCTGCGCTGGGTCAGCACGGTGTGAACATTATGGCGTTCACGAAGGAATTCAATGAGCGCACAAAGAATGATATCGGCCTGATTATCCCGGTCGTCATCACCGTTTATGCAGACCGTTCTTTCACGTTCATCACAAAGACGCCGCCCGCCGCCGTTCTTCTGAAGAAGGCCTGCGGAATTGAAAAAGCGTCCGGCGTGCCGAACAAGAACAAGGTCGCAACGATCACCGGTGAGCAGATTAGAAAAATCGCCGAGCAGAAGATGCCTGATCTGAATGCAGCGAGCGTAGAAGCGGCAGCCAGCATGATTGCCGGCACTGCGCGCAGCATGGGCATTGTTGTCTCCGATTAATGCTCCCGGGTGGGAGGAACAATCCGATTAACCACTCTTTAGGGAGGTCAGACGAATGAAACATGGTAAAAAATATGTCGAAAGCGCCAAGCTTGTCGATAAAACAAAGCTCTATGACCCTGCGGAAGCGCTGGAGGTCGCGGTGAAAACCGCAACAGCTAAATTTGATGAAACTGTGGAAGCCCACATTCGCTTGGGCGTTGACTCCCGCCATGCGGATCAGCAGGTTCGCGGCGCAGTCGTATTGCCCAACGGAACGGGTAAATCCGTGCGTGTTGCTGTGTTCGCTAAGGGCGACGATGCAAAAGCAGCGCAAGAGGCAGGCGCGGAGTTTGTCGGCGCGGAGGAACTGGTTGCCAAGATTCAGGGAGAAGGCTGGATGGATTTTGACGTGGTCATCACCACTCCTGATATGATGGGCGTGGTTGGCCGTTTAGGTAAGGTGCTTGGCCCCCGCGGTTTGATGCCAAACCCCAAGGCCGGTACTGTGACTCCGGATATTGCTAAGGCTGTTACCGAGGCGAAGGCCGGTAAGATCGAGTACCGCTTGGACAAGACCAACATTATCCATTGTCCCATTGGCAAGGCTTCCTTTGGCGTACAGAAGCTTCAGGAGAACTTTGACACCCTGATGGGCGCTATTGTAAAAGCGAAGCCCGCCGCAGCGAAGGGACAGTATATCAAGTCCTGCGTGGTCGCTACCACTATGGGCCCTGGCATCCGTCTGAATCCTAACAAGTTCGGCGCTTAATTTTGTTGCTTGACAGATCGAAAGGTCTGTGCTAGTATAATATTTGCTGATCTTTTCCAAAGACAGCAGGTGCTTATTGCGTAAAGAGCTTATTGTTCTGCCTGCCGAGGAAGGTGACTTGCAAAGCCTGCATTTTTCTGTGTATGGTACTTTCAGGCCCTTTCCGGTATGCGGAAAGGGCCTTTTTACATCTCATTTTGTGGAGGTGAAAAGAAATTGCCAAGTGAGAAGATTTTAGAGCAAAAGAAACAGGCTGTAGCAGATTTAGCGGAAAAAATCAAGGGTTCCTGCGCCGGCGTTCTAGTCGAGTATAAGGGAATCAATGTGGCCGACGATACAAAGCTCCGTAAGGAACTGCGTGAAGCCGGCGTCAGCTATTCTGTTGTGAAAAACACTCTACTCTCCCGTGCTGCGAAGGAAGCTGGTGTAGACGGCTTGGATCCGGTTCTGGAGGGTACCACTGCGTTGGCTGTCAGCGCGGAGGATCATGTGGCGGCCGCTAGAATTCTCTGTAAGTTCGCTGAAACCCATAAGTTCTTCAAGGTCAAATCCGGCTTTGTAGACGGTATGGTCATGAGCAGCGCTGAGGTTGAGGAGCTGGCTAAGCTCCCTTCCAAGGAGGTTTTGGTTGCCAAGGCTTTGGGCGGCTTGAATGCCCCGATTTCCGGCTTCGTCACTGTGCTTAACGGTACTTTGAAGGGTCTGGTTGTTGCGCTGAACGCGATTGCGGAAAAGCAGAGCGCGTAAAAAATTTAAATTAAAAATTTATGGAGGTACCTAACATGTCTGATAAAGTTGTAAAGTTAATTGAAGATGTTAAATCCTTAACTGTTCTGGAGCTCAGTGAGCTCGTAAAGGCTCTGGAGGAAGAATTCGGCGTTTCCGCCGCTGCTCCTGTTGCTGTTGCTGCCGCTCCTGCTGCTGGCGGCGCTGCTCCTGCCGCTGCTGAGGAGAAGACTGAGTTTGATGTTGTTCTGAAGGCTGCCGGCGCCAACAAGATCGCCGTGATCAAGGTTGTCCGTGAGGCTACCGGCCTGGGTCTGAAGGAAGCCAAGGCTCTGGTTGACGGCGCTCCCAAGAACGTCAAGGAAGGCGTTTCTAAGGACGATGCCGAGGCTTTGAAGGCTAAGCTGACTGAGGCTGGCGCTGAAGTAGAAGTAAAATAAGTTTCCTTTATGGAAGCCTGATAGCGGTACAGCTTAGCTGTACCGCTATTTTATATTGAAGTTATATTTTTTGCAGAAATAGAATGTATTCTTATCAATCTTAAACAATATTGACTAGTTTTATGGATTTGATAGCTGATAATATGACGATATTTCTACGGTACGTTGATACTTCCATTGCTATGATGTTTTGTGGGTTATGCAATGACAGAGCAGCATCAATACAGGAGAAGAAATGGACATAAAAGTTAGATTAGCTGGAACCGGAGATGTTCCGCAGTTATTAAAAATTTATGAGCAATACATTGATACTCCGATTACTTTCGAATACACATTACCCACTAGACAGGATTTTACAAAACGTATCCTCAGTTTAACTAAGGATTACCCTTATCTAGTCTGTGAAAAGCAAGGAAGACTTGTGGGGTATGCCTATGCTCATCGTCATATGGAAAGGGAAGCTTATTAATGGAATGCGGAGCTTTCTATTTATTTGGGCCGGCCTTATACTTCCCAGGGAATAGGAAAAAGGCTGTATTGCGCTTTAATAGAACTCTTGGAAAAGCAGGGAGTCAAAAATGTTTATGGAGGCGTTACGCTTCCAAATGTGAAAAGCTGCATTTAGGCCTGGGGTTTTCCTGCTTGGGAGTTTATCGCAGGACTGGGTTTAAGTGTGGCCAGTGGCGCGACGTAGCTTGGTTTGGAAAAGAAATCGGCCCTTATACGCAGGAGCCTACACCCTTGAAATCCATTAGCGATCTGTCTTCGGAGTATCTAAACATGATCTTACAGAAATATTCTTCTGCTGATTCTGAATAGGCATACAAAGAACACCTGAGAGTGAGAAAAACTCATCAGGTGCTTTGTATGCTTCACTCTGTTTTAAGCTTAAGAGGAAGTGAATACGGTTTCCACTAGCTTTTCACTGGACTCCGGCGAGTAAACAAAACGATCCATATGCTTTTCGTGGTAAAAATAGTCAGGAGCACAAGGACGATAATCATATTGAAAGGTGTCCACGATGATCAGCTTCACCTTCATTTTTGAAGGGATAATGCTTTTAATGTACACACTGGCCTGCTGTCCCGGGGAGATTCCTTCTTTGATTTCAGCAAGCCCGGCAAGATTAGGGGTTAGCTCTACAAAGGCGCCGTAGCTTTCCACGGACCGGATAATGCCCGCGACGGTTTCCCCTGGGGAGAATAAGGCGGCGTTTTCTTCCCAGGTACCCAAAAGCTCCTTATGGGTCAGGCTGATTCGGCCGTTGTCGATAGCCTTAATGACTGCCGTAATGTCCATTCCTACTGAAAAGCGCTCTCTGGGATGGTCTATCCGGGAAACGGAGATCATGTCGATTGGTAATAGAGAAACGATGCCGCAGCCGATGTCCGCGAAAGCGCCAAAGGTTTCCAGATGGGTGATTCTGGCGTTCACAATATCCCCGGGAACCAAAGTTGAAACATATTCCTTCATGCACAGCTCTTGGGCGGCCCGGCGGGAAAGAAGGGCGATGGTCTTTCCATCTTCGTTTTTTTGAAATCCCGTCACAAGAAAGCAGACGGGACGGTTCACCCGGGAGATGACGGCAATATCCCGGACGCTGCCGTCATTCATGCCGATGGCTCCTTCTTCGCGGGGAATCAATCCGCGCATGCAGCCACAGTCTACAACAAGGTTGTGGCTGCTGTCGCAGATAACCGCCCTCCCCTCTAAGATTTGCCGATCCCGGCACGCGTCAGCCAGGGAAGAGGCGGATTGAAAGGCGGCACGGTTTTCAGGCGTCTCCATTTTCCAGCCCTCTGGAGTAAATTCATTTATTTTTGGGAGCACAATGCTCCACCCCCTTCGCACACAAACAAGTCATGAATCCGTTCATTTATTGTCTGCGATTTTTGATTGCATACTTTTTTCAACTTAATACCTCCCGTTTTCGTGTGCATAGTATTTATATGCGGGCGGACTATTAAATTAGAAGCGCTAATTCATAAACTGTCTATTGCAAAAAAATGGCACATATACTAAAATAGTTTTATATCAGTAAGGAGGAGTTTTCATTGAAGCATAGGATTCTTGCGGTGATTTGCGCCTTGACTCTGGCGCTTACCTTCGGAGTGTTTACGGGGTGTCAGGGTTCTAAAGGCTCGGTAGGTTATCAATTGGATATGCCCCAGAAAGGGGAAGAAATTGCGATTATGCACACCAGTATGGGGGATATCAGTATTCGGTTTTTCCCGGAAGCCGCTCCCAAGGCGGTAGAGAATTTTAAAACCCATGCCAAGGATGGTTATTACGACGGCTTGACCTTTCATCGTGTGATCAACGACTTTATGATCCAGGGCGGAGATCCTAACGGCGATGGAACCGGCGGCGACAGTATTTGGGGAGAGCCCTTTGAGGATGAATTCAGCGATACTTTGTTCAATATCCGCGGTTCGCTGTCTATGGCGAATTCCGGACCGGATACGAACGGCAGTCAGTTTTTTATCAATCAGGCGCCGGCCAGTGCGTTTTCCGGCTGGGATTTTTATAAGCAGTATTGGGCGCAGTACAAGGCGGCTCTGGATCAAGCCGGGGAAGAGTATAAGGAACAGTTTGGGGCGCAGTATGGATCTGCGTTTGACACGGATAAGCTGACGGAAGAAATTGAAAAGCTGTATGAGGAAAACGGCGGCAATCCCAATCTGGATGGCGCATATAGTCCCGTCGACCGGGGGCATACTGTTTTTGGCCAGGTGTTTGATGGCATGGACGTTGTGGATGCCATTGCTGGTGTCGAGGTAGACAGCCAAAGCAATAAGCCGTTAGAGGATGTTGTCATCAACAGCATTGAGATTGTAGCTTACGAGGGATAACGATGAATGAGGAATATAACAAGGTAAATGTAAAGCTGTTATCTATATTAGCCTATATCGGCCCTTTGTTTCTGATGGGAAAGCTCTCTGTGGAAAAGGATGAACCTCACGTGAAGTTCCATACCCACCAGGGAGCGATTCTGTTCTGCTTTGTGGCCGGCGCTTATGTGGTAACCTCTTTGCTTTGCTGGCTGTTAAGTTCCTTTCCGGCGGTGCAAGAAATTTTCAGTTTGCTGTTATATGTTGGAATTACCGTAGCCTGGGTGATTATGATCGTTATGGGCGTGATCGGGGCGGCGAGAAACCAACAGCGGCCGCTTCCCTTTGTAGGCGATTTTGATAGGCTTTTAAGGAAATAATCCTATCAATATGAGAGGAGATATATCATGGATCAGTCCAACCAGACGCCCAAGGCACCGGAAAATCAGGAGCAAAAAAACGATGCGGGAAGCAATGCCTCGGGAGAAAAATCTCATGAGGCTCAAAATACGGGGAATGCTCGGCGGCAATCCGCCTATCGCACGGAGCAAGCCTTTGTGGGCTCCAATGGAAACCCGGGCGGCACTACTCCCCTCACAAAAGCGAATAATACCAAGCTGTTTTCCGTTCTCGCCTATTTTTCCGTGCTTTGGCTGGTAGGCCTGCTGGCTGATCCGGATAATCCAAAAGTGAGATTTCACGTTAATCAGGGAATCCTGCTGAGTATTTTCTCAGCGGCGTACAGCCTGGCAATGACGGTTTTAAACGCAGCTTTTACGTATTTGCCCTTTCTGTTTATCTTTACGGCCTTATTATCTGTTTTGGGAGGAGCTGCGGTTTTAGCCTTGATGGTTTGGGGAATCGTGAATGCGGCCCAGGATAAGGAAGAGCCGCTTCCGATACTGGGGACGCTGTATACCTTTATTCAATGATATTGGAAAGAATGTGTTTCTATGCTGGAAATTGCAATTATCGGTGCTGGCCCCGCAGGGCTTTCCGCCGGGATTAATGCGATAGCCCGGGGGAAAACGGTCCGCATTTTTTCGTCGGAAAGCAACTATCTTTTACGGGCAGAAAAAGTAAACAATTATCTTGGCCTGTATGATGTAGACGGCAGGCAAATGATGGAACAGTTTCTCAGCCACGCCCGGGCGATGGGAGTGGTTCCGGAAAAAGGGAAGGCAGCCAATATTCTTCCTATGGGAGAATATTTTCTTTTGAATGTGGACGGTGAGATGGTCGAGGCGAAAACAGTGATTTTGGCCACCGGCGTTTCCAGCGCAAAAGAAATTCCCGGGGAGCGTGAGCTTTTGGGCAGGGGAGTCAGTTACTGCGCCACCTGCGACGGTATGCTGTACCGGGGGAAAAGCGCTGTTGTATGGGGCTTGAGCCCGGAGGCGGCGAAAGAGGCTAATTTTCTTCAGGAGATCGGCGTTTCCGTGACGTTTGTCTCCGCTTCTGCTTTTCGGGAGGGCCTTGCAGAGCAGATTCCTTATCTTTCCGGAGCAGTAAAGCAGGTGAGCGGGAAGGAAAAGGTGGAGGCCGTCTTAGTGAATGGGCAGGAGCTGCCGGCGGATGGACTATTTATTCTCCGAAATAGTATCGCTCCCGCCGCTTTGGTGGAAGGGCTTGTTTTAGAAGAAGGCTACATAAAAGTCAATCATAAAATGGAAACCAATGTTCCAGGACTATACGCCGCGGGAGATTGTACCGGAAAGCCGCTGCAGGTATCCAAAGCGGTAGGCGAAGGCTTGATCGCCGCACAGATGGCGGCGGCCTATTTGGACGGACACAAGTCTTAAAAAGGAGGAATTTTCTTATGGCTGAAATATTGCATCCTACCCGGGAAAATTTTGATGACATGTTAAGCAGAAATCACCTGGTTCTGGTAGACTTTTGGGCCGCTTGGTGCGCTCCGTGCAGAATGGCGGCGCCGGTTATCGAACAGCTGGCCAATCTGTACCAGGGAAGAGTAGCGGTTGCTAAAGTCAACGTGGATGAGCAGCAGGAATTAGCGGTCCGATTTGGTATCCAAAGTATTCCCACAATTCTTGTGTTTAAAAATGGTGCGCTGCAGGCATCTGAGATTGGCGTGAAGTCTTTGGCAAGCTATACTGGATTGCTGGATAATCTCCTGCAGGCTTAAGCTGGTGTTGCTTTTAATCCCATCTTCAGCAAAATGCTGTATCCTTTTGTGAAAACAAAGAAATGTGAAGAGGAAAATATAAGCGTGTTAGGAAAATACCGGTATCAAAACGATCCTTCTTTTGATACCGGTATTTATTTTTTTATTTTTCAGAAAGCTTATCGGCTGAAACGAAACAGCGAGGTCTTATTATGCGGCTCGATTCCTTTATGGTTAGCGTTGATTGGTTTTCTCTGCCATTCCAGGGCTTTTAGGATAGGCGGCTGAACAATTTACTGATGAAAAAAGCGCTGTCACTGTGAAAGCTTCCACAGTGACAGCGCTTTTTAATGTTTTTGATTTCTGTAAAGTGTTTCAGAGATTAAGAGAGGAAAAGCTTCTCCCTTACGTCAAAAGAAAAGACGGAAAGCGATAAGTTAACACCTGTTACAGAGCCAAGAAAAACGAGATATCAGGCGGTAAAAATCTTATTTACCGTAATAAGCCTTCGTATACAGCTCGGCAATTTCGCTGATGAGGGGATAGCGGGGATTCGCAGTGGTGCACTGATCCTCATGAGCGTTTTCAGACAATCTCTGGAGATTGTCAAAGAAGAGCTTCTCATCAATGCCGCATTCCTGAATGCTGGCGGGAGCGCCAACCTCTCTTTCCAGGTCGCGGATCGCTTGCACCAGATTCTGTACGCTTTCCTGTACAGTCTTACCACCCTTACCAATATACTGGGCAATCCTGGCATATTTCTCGTCCGCAATGAACTTCTCATATTTCGGGAAGGTAGCGAACTTTGTAGGCTTTTGAGCATTGTATTCCACAACATAGGGGAGAAGGATCGCGTTGGCGCGTCCGTGAGGAATATGATAGTCGCCGCCCAGCTTATGAGCCATAGAGTGGTTCAGGCCCAAGAAAGCGTTAGTAAACGCCATACCGGCGATACAAGAGGCATTGTGCATCTTTTCACGGGCAACCGTATCGGTAGCACCGTTCTTATAGGCTCTGGGAAGGTACTCAAACACCATGCCGATTGCCTGCAAGGCAAGGCCGTCGGTGTAGTCGCTGGCCATTACGGAAACATAGGCTTCCAGAGCGTGAGTCAGAACGTCCAAACCGGTATCCGCGGTAGCGGATTTCGGCAGAGACATTACAAACTGAGGATCAATGATGGCAACACCGGGAGTCAAAGCGTAATCGGCCAGAGGATACTTAATATTGCCGTTCTTTTTATCGGTAACGACAGAGAAGGAGGTAACCTCAGAACCCGTGCCGGAGGTGGTGGGGATACATACCATCTGAGCCTTGGCGCCTAATCTTGGGAACTTGTAAGCACGCTTTCTGATATCCATGAATTTCAGCTTCAAGCCGTCAAAGGTCGCTTCCGGATGCTCATAGAACAGCCACATACCCTTAGCGGCATCCATAGCGGAGCCGCCGCCCAAGGCGATAATGACGTCAGGCTGGAACTGACGCATAGCCTGTACGCCGCGCATAATGGTTTCTACGTCCGGATCAGGCTCAACGTCGGAATAAATTTCAGAATGGCAGTATTTTTCACGCTTTCTCAGGTAATAGAGAACCTTATCCACATTGCCCAGCTTTACCATAGTGGGATCGGTGACGATAAAGGCGCGCTCAATGCCCTCCATCTTCTGCAGGTATTGAATAGAGTCGTTTTCAAAATAGATCTTCGACGGAACTTTAAACCACTGCATGTTAACTCTCCTCTTGGCGATGCGCTTCTTGTTAATCAGGTTAACGGAAGAAACGTTGGAAGTCGTAGAGTTGTGGCCGTAGGAGCCGCAGCCCAGAGTCAGAGACGGGGTATTGGTGTTATAAATGTCACCAATGGCGCCCTGAGAGGACGGAGAGTTGGAAATCACACGGCCAACCTTCATAGTTTCACCATATAGAGTGATTAAATCATTGTTGGTGCTGTGGATAACGGCAGAGTGCCCCAGGCCGCCAAGATTCAGCATCTTCTGAGCGTATTCAAAGCCCTGATGCCAATCCTTTACCTTGAAATAGGCCAAAACAGGAGAGAGCTTTTCTCTGGAGAGAGGATACTCAGGGCCGACATCCGGCAAAAGGGCGATCAGGATTTTGGTCTTGTCGGGAACCTTTACACCAGCCTGTTCAGCGATCCAGGAGGCGGGCTTGCCGACTACAGCGGAATTAACCGCCTGCTTCTGCGGATTGATAACATAGTCGGAAACCTTTTTGGTCTCCTCTTTGTTCAGGAAGTAGCAGTTGTTTTCTTTCATAATCCGCTCAAAATCATCGGCCAGGCACTCGTCAACGATGACAGCCTGCTCAGAAGCGCAGATCATACCGTTATCAAAGGTCTTGGAAAGCATCAGGTCGGTGCAGGCTCTTTCCAGATTAGCGGATTTTTCGATATAGCAGGGAACATTGCCGGGGCCTACGCCCAAAGCAGGCTTACCGGTAGAATAAGCGGCCTTTACCATGCCGGCGCCGCCGGTGGCCAGAACCAGCGCAACCCCCGGATGGTTCATCAAAGCGTTTGTGGCCTCGATAGAAGGGGCTTCTATCCACTGAATGCAGTTTTCAGGAGCGCCGGCAGCGATAGCGGCGTCACGAACAATTTTTGCCGCCTCAGCGGAACACTTTTGAGCGCTGGGATGGAAACCAAAAATGATCGGGTCTCTGGATTTAGCACAGATCATGGATTTAAAAATAGTAGTAGAGGTCGGATTGGTGACAGGGGTAACACCGGCTACAACACCTACCGGTTCCGCAACCTCCACATAGCCTTCCATGTCGTTTTCATCAACAATGCCTACCGTCTTGGCATATTTGATATCATGCCAAATGTATTCACTGGCAAACATGTTCTTGATGATCTTGTCTTCCATCACTCCGCGTCCGGTTTCCTCATAGGCCAGCTTGGCGAGCGGCATATGATTGTCCAGACCGGCCAGAGCCATCGCATGCACGATCTTATCGACCTGCTCCTGGTCCAGCTTCATATACTCTTCCAAAGCCTTTTGTGCGTTGGCCACCAGCTGGTCAATCATAGCGTTAACATCGACGGCTGGCTTTTCCTGATTTTTCTTCTCACTTGGCATGGAAAATAACCTCCTGTTGTTAATTATATAACGAACTTTGTTATTATTATAACAAAGTTGTTCTATGGTGTCAAGAAAACTATCGGATTATTATTACCAATCTTAAGGGATAAAATGCGAAAGAATCTAGTAAATAGTGTTCAAAGAGAAGAGGCAGCTTTGTTTGAGAAAATCTTTGGTTTGGGCTTTAGCGGCAAAAGAGATCAGATCTCACGGATATCCTCGCTTTTGTTGGACATCCGGTAGCATAGGGTCATCAAGCTGTCGCTCAGATGGACATTTTCCACAATGACATCGGGATAACGGATCGCCAAATCATAATGGCTGAAATTCCAGTAATTTTTAATACCCAGATGATAGAGCCGATCCGCTAAAGCGGCCACAGAATCCCGGGGGATACAGAGGATCGCCATATCGGGAGTACGGTCCTTGCATACAGCTTCCAGATTGTCGATGTTTTGAATCGTGATGTCACGGATTTTTTTGCCGATCAGGGATTCGTTGCTGTCAAAGATAGCGGTCAGGGTAAAACCGCGGCTTTCAAAGGACATATGAGTGGAAACAGCCCGCCCCAGGTTACCGGCGCCGATCAATATGGCGTTGAACCGGTTGGATAAGCCTAAAATATTTCCGATTTCGTTATAGAGCTGTTCCACAATATATCCATAGCCCTGCTGTCCGAACCCGCCGAAGCAATTAAGATCCTGACGAATTTGAGAGGCGGTAAAGCCCATCTTGTCAGAAAGCTCCCGGGAAGAGATCCTTACTACACCGTTATCCTTTAACTCGGACAGAAAACGGTAATAGCGGGGCAGCCGCCTGATGACAGACATAGAGATATTATCGCGTTTTGGCACGTAGGGTACGCCTCCTTAATGAAATAGAGTCAATGCCGATTATTTTTGGAGAAGCTTTTGAAGTCTCTCATTGATTTCTCTGAGGAAGGTTTCCGTATCCACAGAGGTTTTATTCTCCAGTGTAGACAGAGCGTACAGATCTCCGGTCATAACGCCGTCCTCAATGGTCTGAATAGAAGCCTGCTCCAGCTTGTCGGCGAAATCTACCAGCTCGTCCAAGCCATCCAGCTCGCCGCGCTTTCTTAAAGCACCGGACCAGGCAAAGAGGGTAGCCATCGAGTTGGTAGAGGTCTTTTCACCCTTCAGATGCTAATAGTAGTGGCGCTGTACAGTGCCGTGGGCCGCCTCATACTCATAGATGCCGGAGGGGGAAACCAGTACGGAGGTCATCATGGCCAGGCTGCCAAAAGCGGTAGCCACCATGTCGCTCATTACGTCGCCGTCATAGTTTTTGCAGGCCCAGATAAAGCCGCCCTCCGCTTTCATCACGCGGGCAACCACATCGTCAATCAGGCTGTAGAAATATGTCAGTCCTGCCGCATCAAATTTCGCCTTAAATTCCTCTGTAAATATCTTCTGGAAAATTTCCTTGAATTTGCCGTCATAGGTTTTGGAAATAGTATCCTTTGCCCCGAACCACACATCCTGATTTGTATCAAGAGCATAGTTAAAGCAGCTTCTTGCAAAGCTTTCGATGGACGCTTCCATATTGTGCATTCCCATGGCAACTCCCGGAGACTTGAATTCCTGTACAAGAGAACGTTTCTCTTCCCCGTTCTCAGAAGTATATACCAGTTCCACCTTTCCAGGTTTTTCTACATAAAATTCTGTGTTTTTATATATGTCACCGTATGCATGACGGGCAATGGTAATTGGTTTTTTCCAGTTACGTACACAGGGTTCGATTCCTTTTACAACAATGGGAGCCCGGAATACCGTTCCGTCAAGAATAGCGCGGATGGTTCCATTAGGGCTTTTGTACATTTTTTTCAGATCATATTCCTTCATTCGGGCATGATTTGGAGTAATCGTAGCGCATTTTACTGCAACACCGTATTTTTTTGTGGCATTGGCAGCATCTACGGTTACCTGATCGTCTGTTTCGTTATCTTCGTACTTCTTTACTCCCATTGCATAGTTAGTATTAAGCACGTAATCTTTGAAATTAAACAGGAAACCAAATTTAGTTCCTGCTGCAAGTGATTTATCATAGCTCTTGACATAATCACAGCACACTACCGCTCTGCCCAGCAACGTTCTTTCCGGCTTTCCTGCAATTCCATAATTTACTCTACCAATCGGCTGCCCGTTTGTATCTGTCAGCCCGTAGTAGCTCATAAACGTTTTTTTGCTCATACACCACACTGCACCATTTTCGTATGCCTGCGGTAATGCTGCCTCTGCCGCAATTAAATCAGCGTATGCAGGTGCTGCGCTTTTTACAGTCTGCCCCTCGGCTGGTGTTTCTGCCAAAATTCCCTTTGGCTTTCCTGTACCGTTTCCGTCAATAATTGACTGTTCCAGTGCTTTTGTCATTGCCTCAACAATATTGTTAATCAGCAATGTTTCAAATGCACTGATTGCCATTGTATCAACCTCTAAGGATACCGCTACAGCGCAACGCAGTTTATGGTATGCGAAAGTAATCATGCCGCCCTTTGTAATATCCTTTTTCTGCTTATCACTGCCTGCTCCCTCATTTACCCATGTTGCTGTTGGCTTAACAGTGGATACCGGGATAGATACACCGCCCTTGTACGCTGTTCTTGTAACCAGCGCAAGAATCATACCCGTATTTTCCAGTTTTTCTACAATCTGATTTAATACAGTTGTCGGAATTGTTGCGCCTACGTCTGTTGTAGTACTGATTGCATCGCTTCTGTACTCTGCCGGGATTGCTGTACCTCTGCATACATACTGCATAAATGCTTTTCTGTATGCCATGCTACCGTATTTGTCCCCGTTCTGATTTTCTCCGTTTTCCGGCTCTCCTGCGCCATTTGCTCCAT
>OKTF01001223.1_pt1 | contig 13254 bp, 12 predicted proteins | sample 1606461 | NCBI WGS metagenome assembly OKTF01 (sample SAMEA3879599, study PRJEB24766) | human gut metagenome | biome: human-associated habitat; feature: feces | place: USA | collected 1985/1987 | reverse complement strand
GCTCAAACAGCTAAACAAGCTACTGATACTATACCAGTTCTTTTCAGTGCTGTTATATCCTCTCCCTTTCCCTTTGAACATAGAAGAATAGGGATAATTCCATTCCCACAACCTATATCTAATATCTTTCCTTTTTTAGTAGGGGAAAAGAAATCTGACAATATAACAGCATCTACTGAAAATCTAAATCCATCTTTTTTTTGAATGAGCTTGTAGCCATTATTAAGCATTGTAATATCTTCATTGACTAACATTTTATTCCTTTTCAAGCTCCTTATGTTCTAACTCCTCTTGAGTTTTTTCATTTTTCAATTTATTAGCCTCTTTCTTATTGAATTTGATCTCTTCAATCTCAAATCTCATCATACCTATTGTTGCAACATCTACAAAAAGATATCCATTTAGAGGACTTATACTAATTACTTTTCCCTCTCCTTTAGGAGTTTTTACCAACTGATTTACAGCTGGATAGTGTCTCAATACCTCTTCATATTGAGCATACTCATAGTTTATACAACAAAGTAGTCTTCCACATACCCCTGAAATCTTAGCTGGGTTTATAACTAAACCTTGATCTCTTGCCATCTTAATAGATACAGAATCAAATTTATTGATAAATGTTCTACAACAAAGCTCTTTACCACAGATACCTATTGTTCCTAAGATTCTAGCCTCATCTCTTACACCTATCTGTCTTAACTCTATTCTTAATTTAAAGATATTTGCTAAATCTTTTACTAGATCTCTAAAATCTATTCTTCCTTCAGCTGTAAAATAGAATATTAACTTACTTCTATCAAAAGTATATTCTGTTCCAACAAGTTTCATTGGAAGTTTATGATGAATTATTCTTTCTTTACAAAGTTTATTAGCTTTCGCTGATTCCTCTTTTAATTCATTGTATCTTTTTATCTCATCTTCATCAGCTTTTTTAATAACAGGTTTTAAAGGTAGTACAAGCTCTTTTTCAGGTAACATTCTAGGTTCACCATAAACTACTCCTACCTCTTTTCCTCTAACTGTATCAACAATTACCTTGTCACCTTTTTTATACTCTGTATTATCTATAACTTCAAAATAGTATCTCTTTTTAGTTATCTCAAACATAACTCCAAGTACATTGTACTCTTTTTTCTCAGGAGTAGGCGTTTCTATAACCTTATTCTCCTGCTCTTTTATATTTTCTTCCATTCCGCCTCCTAATATTCAATCAACCCTTCCTCTAAAAAACTAAAGTAGGAGTTTTTTGTTACTATTATATGATCTAACAGTCTAATCTCTAACAGTTTTAAACTATCATACATATATTGAGTGAGTTCTATATCCTTTTTTGATGGAGATATATTCCCTGAAGGGTGGTTATGAGCAAATATTACTGATTTAGCTCTATTTTTTATTACCCTTTCCACTATCTCTCTTGGATATATTGCACTTTTATCTATTGTTCCAGAAAAGAGAGTTTCACTTGCTATCAATTTATTTGAAATATCTAAGAATAGAATTTTAAATTCCTCTCTTGGTGAATGTCCAATCTCTCCTCTTAAATATGATAAAAGGATATTTTTACTCTTTATTGTTAAGATATCTTTATCCTCTATCTTCTCTCTGTATAAAGTCAGTGCTATATCTCCTATAAGCTTTAGAAATACTGCACTTCCCTCTCCAATTCCATCTACTTCTAAAAGAGATTTTACATCACTTTTAGCTATTTCATCTATTGTTCCAAACTTTTCTATTAACTCTTTTGCTATTGGTTTTACATCTTTTCTAGCAATAGAGTATGTAAGTAAAAGTTCTAAAATCTCATAATCATTAAACCCTTCTAAACCACTTTTTATATATCTTTTTCTAAGTCTTTCACGATGCCCTTTCTCTAAATTTTTTAACATAGGCAATCACTCTTAATAGAACATATCATATACTGCTGCTGGTGTTTTCATACCATTTATAATCTCAATAGCACAATCAACTATTGGATAAGCCAATACTGCTCCTGTTCCCTCTCCTAATCTCATACCCATATTGAAGAAAGCTTTTAGTCCTAACTCTTCAAGAACTAACTCCATTCCTGGCTCTTCACTCATATGAGTAGCTATTATATAATCTTTTACCTTTGGTTCTATTTTACAAGCAGCTAAAGCAGCTACACTTGATATAAATCCATCTATCAACATAGGTTTCTTGTATCTTGCAGCTCCTAGATACATTCCCACCATACAAGCTATATCCAATCCTCCAACATGAGCTAACACATCAACTGGATCCATATTAAAAGTATCATATTTTTCACAAGCTTCCATTATCACTCTTTTCTTTTTATTTAAAGCATCATCTGTAAGCCCTGAACCTCTTCCAACTATTCTATCAATATTTCCTTTTGTAAATGAGTATAAAACAGCTGAACTTGTTGAAGTGTTTCCTATTCCCATCTCTCCATTTGAGAAGATATCAAAATCTTTTTTACTCTCCATCATCTCAATTCCAACAAAGATAGCTTTTAAACACTCCTCTTGTGTCATTGCAGGTTCTACATAGAAATCCTTTGTTCCTAACATAACAGGTTTTCTATATAGGTTTGGATAATCTCTAGGTACAGTGTCTTTAATTCCAATATCTATAAGATTAAAATCTATTCCCAATTTTTTTGTTAATAATCCTATTGCAGCTATTCTATTCAACATAGCTTCTGATACTAAACGTGTATACTCCAATGGACATGATGCAACTCCTTGAGCTACTATTCCATTATCTGCTGCTGCTACAATATGGCATCTATTAGGTACTCTTTTTACAGGATAACCACCTATCCCTGCTAATTTTACTGCTATCTCCTCTAAAGTTCCCAAACTTCCTTGAGGTTTCATCTTTCTATCTAACTCTTCTTGAGCTAGTTTTATAGCTTCTTGATCTGCTCCTGTTATCTCACTTAAAAAATTTTTTAGTCTTTCCATCTTTTTATCACCCTATATTTAGTCCTTTTAATATTGGAAAATCATCTGCAAATTCAATTACACAGATTCCACCATTTTCCATACTATATTTCCAATAACTTTCTAACTTATCTGAAAAATACCAACTTAATATGCAGTTAATCACTCCCCAATGAGTAACTACTAAATTATCCTTTGTTTTGTCCAAACTTTCTACAAATTCAACTGCTCTCCTTTGTAGTGTTTCAAGGCTTTCACCAGTAATATAATCAAAAGTTTTCCACTCTTCCTGACTCTTTTTAGCCTCTACTGGATATTTTTCTAAAATCTTTTTATAACTTAATCCCTCAAATATTCCAAAATCTATCTCTTCCAATCTCTTGTCTAATTTTATAGGAAGATCTAAATAGTTTACAATCTCAGCAGTTTCTGCTGCTCTTTTTAGATCACTTGAATAGATAAAATCATATTTATATCTATTTTTCAGTAACTCTCTTGTATTTTTACACTGCTCTTTTCCTGTTTCATTTAAACTCGGATCTAGCTTTCCAAAGAATATTCCATCAACATTCATTTGAGTTTGTCCATGTCTAACTAATATTAGTTTTCCCAATATTATCACCTATCTAGCTAAAATATACATACCTAACATTGCAATTATCTCAGATATTTCAACAACTGCTCCTAAAGTATCCCCTGTTATTCCGCCTATTTTTCTAGTCATAAGCTTAGCAAATAGATAACCTAAGATCATAACAACTGGAATAACTATCAAAATCTCATATGGAATTGCAAATAGATAAGCTGCTCCCCCTACAAAGATTGCAGTTATAATTGTAGCTATTGATATAGCTACTCCATCAGTATGATCAACAAATGTTTTTCCCATTCCAGTAGCTCTTGCATAAGGTGCTGATCCACAGTTTACAACACTGTTAAGTCTTGCTATAACTGGTGAAAGTAAAAGCATTATAGGCATAATCACTGGTGAGCTATTTGAGGCCTCTACTAATAGTGCTACCTTTAAAAAGAAATAAAGAATAAGAACAAGTCCACCATTTGTACCAAGTCTTGAATCTTTCATTATATCTAACATTTTTTGCTTACTTCTATAACTAAATATTCCATCAAATGTATCTGCCAATCCATCAAGGTGAAGTCCTCCAGTTAATACAACTTCAATTATCACTAAAAGAACTGCCATTACCATTGGTGAATAGATAATATAACCTAATAGCCAAAAAGCTGCAAAAAGAACTAAACCTATTACCATTCCAACTACTGGAAAAAATCTCATCCCTTTTCCCAATTCATCAGAATCAAATTTAGGATCAAATCCTATAGGAAGTCTAGTCATAAATCTAAAAAGTAAAATTAATCCTTTCATTAAATCCTCCTAAAATCTTATCTATTTTAATTGCATTTTTAATCCTGATACTAGTAGATATGCTTCATCTGCTTTAGCTGCTGCAATTTGATTCATACGTCCACATATATCTCTAAAATATCTTCCTAAAGGATAAGCTGGAACCACTCCCATTCCTATCTCATTAGAAACAATTACTAAATCTTGATCTTGAGTTTTTATAAAGTCTAAAAACTCTTCAACCTCTTTCTTTATTCCATTTTCTATTAAAGTCAGTTGAGAATCTGGCATATTATCCCAATCATACTCTTTTTCCATTATCATAAGATTAGTTACCATATTTGTGAGGCAATCTAATAAAATTACTCCACCTTTTTTCATATGAGGTTTTACCAATTCCACTACATTTTTATAGCCCTCTACTGTTGTCCAATTCTCTCCTCTTTGCTCTCTGTGCTTTCTTACTCTTGCTCTCATCTCATCATCAAAAACAATAGCAGTAGCCAAATATATTCTGTCCTTATACCCTTTATCAAAAATATATTTTTCTGCATGACTACTTTTTCCACTTCGAGAACCACCAGTGAAATATATTATTCTGCCCACTCTTTCCATCTCCTCTGCTATTTCAATATTGATAATTATATCATATTTTGAAATATTTTACACATATTTTATAATTAACAAAGTCCCTATTTTAGTTTATTTTATAGATTTTTTCTACTCCATCTCTTCTAAAAATCTATCAATTCCATTTTCCCATGAAGGTATTTTTTTCCCTATCACTTTTTCTAATTTTGAGCTATCTAACTTTGTATATTCTGCTCTTTGAGCTTTCAAATTAAAATCCTTTGTCTTAGCTCTATTCAGTTTTCCTTGCCAACCTATTTTATCTAAAACATATTTTCCTTGATCATATTTACTAGCCTCACCATCATTTGATAGATGATACAGACCATACTTTTTAGTTTTTATTAGTTCCCAACTATAATAAGCTAAATCTTTTGAATATGTTGGGGATGAGATTTGATCATCAACTATTGATAGTTCATCTTTGCTTTTACTCCAATTAATTACTTGCTTATTAAAATTATTATTAGCTATTCCAAATACCCAAGATGTTCTTACTACAAAACTATCTGGTTTTACTTTGAAAACTTCCTTTTCTCCCTCATATTTACTTTTTCCGTAAATTGATAGTGGCTTAGGAATATCCTCTTCTGTATATGGAGCTTTTTTCTCTCCATCAAATACAAAATCTGTTGAGTAAGTTATATATTCAGCTCCTATCTCTTTTGCTACTATTGCTAAATCTCTTGGAGCATAGGTATTTAATTTTTTGCACAATTCAGGCTCATCTTCAGCTTTATCAACATTATTATAAGCTGCACAATTTATAATAAGAGCTATATTTTTATCCTTTACAAACTCCCTTACATTTTCAATATCTGTTATATCTAAATCATCTCTATCTGTTGCTATATACTCTTCTTTTAACTCATCAAATAATCTTTGAAAATCATAACCTAATTGTCCATTAGCTCCTGTTATTAAAATCATCTTTCTCCTCCTGCTTTTACATACTCTTTAAAAGATTGGTGCACTTTATCTTTTTCTGAAAAAATTACAGGGCGGTACTCCTGTGAATACCGCCCTGATCTCTGATATATAACTATAAATGTGCAAATATCGAATTTTGCACAATAGAAGCCGTAATATGCGGACATAACAAATATTAAGCTGTATGATTCTGCGGTTTGTTCTGTTCCAGCAATCTGTAAGCCGGTTTCTGAATTACTTCTCTTTTTTGTATTCTTCTATATAATCCAGAATCTCCACGGGGTCTTCCATAAAACGGCAGAGATCAAGGATTTCTCTGTCCATAAACTTCTCATCTGCTGTATGCTCCAGAAGCGCTTTCATCCCGTCATAATATCCATTGATATTAAAAAGAACAACCGGGCGGTCAATTCTTCCAAGACTTTTCAGTGTCAGGATCTCAAAAAACTCTTCATAAGTTCCAATACCTCCGGGCGCAACTATGGTAGCATCGGATCTTTCTTCCAGAAGCTGTTTCCGCTCTCTCATGGTTTCTGTAAAAATAAACTCTGTACAATGCTCATACAGAACTCCCGGCTGATCGAAAAACCTGGGAGCAATCCCCAAAATATATCCGTTTTCTGAATGCACGCCTCTTGCGGCTGCTCCCATCATTCCGGTTGCTCCCCCTCCAAACACAAGTCCGTGTCCCTGCTTTCCCATCAGAGCTCCAAGCTCCTGTGTCTTTTTGTAATAAATTTCTTCAAGCCTTGCGCTGGCAGCGCCATATACACATATATTCATGATATCCTCCCTGTTGTCCTGAAAATTTGCAGTTATCCACATACAGTCCTCTGACTGCCTGATTTTTATATCAGTTTACCACACTCTGCCTCTACAGTATATAAAAATTCCCTGCAATAAAGAACAGACAGAACGCTCATTGCCGTTCACAGCAACAAGCTCTCTGTCTGCATTATAATGGGTCTGCCAATAAAAACAATTCCATAACCTTTACTCAGATACCACCTCTGAAACTTCAAATTCTGCCTCGCAGGGCTCTGCATCAGAAATATTTTGCTCTGTTTTTTGAACAGAAACTTCTACCTCAAGCTCCCGGGCAACCTGATCCTTATATTTCTTTCCGGTAAGAAGGACTGCACTGGTAAGCGCTGTAAATGGCGCAACGGTCACAAGTCCAAAGCTTCCCACAATGGTATCCAGAATTTCCGCTGACACATACTTGTAATTCAGAATATTCTCTATGGGTGTTCCCTGTGCCATAAAAGTCATAAGAAGCGCAATATAGCCGCCGGAATAGGCAAGAAGAAGAGTAGTTGTCATGGTTCCCATAGCCGCCCGTCCCACATTCATGCCGGAACGCGCCGCCTCTTTCCATCCGATAGAAGGCTTTTTATGCACCACCTCATTCACCGCAGAGGTGATATCCACAGCAAGATCCATCATGGCGCCGGAAGCTCCGATAAAAATACCGCTCATAAATATTTTCGTCAGATTCAGATCCTGATAGCCGGAGTATAAAAGGCTCTCTGAATATGCCATTACCGCCCCGTGGATTTTAAACGCATCTGTAAAAATACACCCGATCACACAGGTGATCAGAACGCCCAGAAGAGCGCCTCCTGTTGCCGCCACGGTTTTCCGGTCAAACCCATACACCAGAAAAATAATGATCAAAGTCAGAAACCCTGTAATAAGAATCCCGCACCACACCGGGTTGATCCCACCCAGATAAGCCGGAACAAGGATTTTCCAGATAGTCAATATGGTGATCACAAAGGAGTACACTGCTCTGAGTCCTGTCCATCCTGCAAAAGCAATCAAAAGAATCACAAACATCCCTGCCAGAAGAAACTCTTTGTCCAACCGGTAATGATCGCTCATGGTTACAGAGGTGATCCCGTCATCATTATAGCTGACAACCACATGAGCAATATCGCCTTTTTTAAACATTTTATCAGATTCCAGAGAGCCGCTGAGCATATTTACTGCTCTGGTTGTCTCCCCTTTGAATTTGCCGCCAAGAAGCTCCACCTGACAGAACTGCTCTCCTGACTGGATCAGACCGGAGCTTTTTACAGTGCTCTCATCTGTAGAAACCACCTTTGCCTTAACCTTATCTGTTCCCTTAAAAATAACAGCATCCTCATAGCCCGTGGGAAGAACTATGAGGATGACCATCAGAAGTATGGCAATTAAGGAAACAGAGCTTTTTTTCAGTCTGTTTTTCATTCCTTACTGTACTCCTGTAATTGCTGCCAGCTTATTGAAAATATCTGTATTGTCATAGTAGCCGTCAAACTGCTCCTGCTCTGCGCCCATTGCAAAAACCTCTACCGGAAGTCCTGTATGTGCATAGGAAGCAAAGTTAATTCCGGATTTATTGTTCAGGATATGGGTAATGGTTACGGTAAGAGGCTCATAGCTTCCATAAAGAAGATACTCCTCCTGACCGAATTCTTCTTCCTCTCCTGTACGGCTCATAGTCTCGTCATAGGCTGTTTTCAGCTTGTTGTATTCATAGTCTGTCATTACCAGAGTACCGCTTTCTTCTCCCTCCGGATGTACGTCCTTGCTGTCTGCCTGATTGGTGGCTTCTGCCTCTCCCTGAGGAGCCTGCAGTCCAAAAAGCTCTGTAATGTCTTTCATAACCGTGTCAAAATCTGTTTTGTTTTCTTTATATCCAGCTACATAATCAGAATCAAACTTTGCATAGGAAATTTTCTGGTTGCTGATGTTTGTAAGGAAGGTATCATAATCTGTTCCTGCAAAACCAATAGTCATACCGCCTGTTTCATGATCTCCTGTTACCAGGATCAGAGTCTCGTCCGGATGTTCATTATAAAACTCTACTGCTTTTCCAATTGCATTGTCCATAGCCACAGTATCTGTAATGGTAGCTGCCGCATCATTGGCATGGCAGGCCCAGTCGATTTTTCCGCCTTCTACCATCATAAAGAAGCCTGTATCATTATCCAGAACCTCAATGCCTTTTTCCACATAATCTGCAAGCGCCCATTCGCCTTCCACACGGTCCATATCATAGCTCATGGCATCATCATCTGCCAGAGTCTCGTCAATGACAATTGCTTTTCCGTCTTCTGCTGTCAGCGCCTCTGTCTCAGCCTGAGTTTTTACTACTTTATAGCCTGCTTCCTGTGCCAGCTGATAGAGATCAGTCTTGTCTCCGTCCTCTCCGGCAGGCTTTTTCAGACCGCCGCCTGCAAAATAATCAAATTCACTGGCGATCATTTCCTGTCCGATTTCATAGTAATTGTTTCTGGATGCCTGATGAGCGTAAAAAGCTGCCGGGGTAGCATGATTGAGATTTACTGTGGAAAGAATTCCCACCTTATAGCCAAGCTGTTTTTTCAGCTTTTCTGCAATAGTCTCATAGGAAGTTTCCATTTTCTCATCCATATTAATGGTTCCGCTGTAGGTTTTATGTCCGGTAGAAATAGAGGTTGCTGTGGATGCGGAATCCGGACAGAAAGAGGTGCTGTCATAGGTCTGTGCTGAACCTGCTACCGGAAATTTCATCATATTCAGTTTGCTTTCACTTGTGAGAATATCATCTCCGTCATCCTCTATGGCATTCAGGTAATAGTTTGTTGTCTGAATCTGAGGATAACTCATTCCGTCACCAATAAAAAGGAAAATATATTTCGGTGCCTTTACCTCTGCATCCTGTGCTGCCGTTTCTTCCTGAGCTGTCTCTGCCGCATATACCTGTGCCGGTGCCGCACATGGGATCATCATGGCTGCTGCCAGCAGTGCCAGTGAGTCTGTATTCACATAAGTTCCCATAAAGATTGCCTGCGGCATAAATCCTGCCAGTGCTGCAAACAGCCATCTAACTTCTCTGGAATATTTTTCTTTCGGAAACAGTTTGCCCGAAGCTTTTACAACAAAATACACTGCACCTGTGACAAACAGTACATCTGCCATACGTGCAATTTTGAACATGGAGTATCCCGGATCTGCAAAAAGCCGGGATATTCTCATAAATAATGCAGACACCATATAAGATACAACCGGATAATATGCATAGGAAATTCCCCACACTTTATTCCTGACAGCCGGATCATCTCCCCTCGGAAGAGCTCCATGGTGTTTATAAATGTAATCTGCAACATAATATCTCATCTGTTCATCTGGCCCTGAATTAAAAGGCTGTGTCATCGCCCAGGTTGTCAGCAGGATAAACGCTAGAAATACAAAAATGAAAATTTCTGTTTTTTCATTGATCTCTTTCTTTTTCTTTAACATATCTTCTTTCACATTCATTTTATAGCAATTTCATCTTCAGATTCTTTTCAGAGAAAAGTCCTGGCTCTTCAGAGTAAGATTGGGGTTATAATAAGGATCTCCGGCCATTTTTTCTCAAAGGTGGCAATTTCTTTGTTAAATCGTGCCACTTTTTCCGGAGTATCCTCAAGACCTCTGGATTTGGATTCATAATGGTATAATTCCGCATATGGATTATACACGATCAGATATCCCGCCTTTCTCAGCTTCATGCAGAAATCAATATCATTAAATGCAACAGCCAGTTCCTCTGAAAGTCCTCCAACTGCATCAAATGCAGATTTCTTCACCATCATGCAGGCAGCTGTAACCGCACTGTAATCCTGTGCACAGATAATTCTGTGACAATATCCGGTGGTACCTCTCTTCTGCTGGACAAAACAGTGTCCTGCAATTCCGCCAAAACCGATCACAACACCTGCATGCTGGATCGTATCATCCTCATAATAAAGTCTTGCACCCACTGCGCCTACATCTTTACGCATGCAATAACCCAGGAGTTCTTCCAGACAGTCCGGATTAATGATCTCTGTATCATTGTTAAGCAGAAGCAGATACTCACCGGTGGCGAACTTCTCGCCGAAGTTGTTCAGGGCGCTGTAGTTGAAGCCCTTGCCCTCCCAGGTCACGACCTTGAGGTTGTCCGGGTGTTCCTTCTGCATCCGCTCGTAGGCGCGGAAGGTCTCGGGCTGCTTGCTGTTGTTCTCGATGAGGATGAGTTCAAAATCCGGGTAGGTGGTGCGGGCATAGATGGAATCCACGCAGAGCTCCAGATCCCGGATGTGGTCGCAGGTGGGGATGAGGATGCTCACCCGGCCCGGGTGCTCGATGGTGTAATCGGTCTTGTAATAGCCCGGGGTGCCGGGGATGAGGGCAACATCGTCCACAGCGATCCCGCAGCGGGCATAGTGGGCCTTGAGGGCCGCAATGCCTGCGTCGATGCAGTAGGTCTTGGCGGAGATATCTGCCGCCGTGCTGCCGGGGCTGGAGCGCCAGTAATACAGCAGGTGCGGGATGTGCACCACCTTTTGGGCCTGCTCGGTCAGGCGCAGGTACAGGTCATAATCCTGGCTGCCGTTGAACTCTGCCCGCTCGTCGCCGCCCACCTTGGCCAGCAGCGCGGCACTGAACACGCTCAGGTGGCAGATGTAGTTGTTGGAGCGGAGGTTGTCCAGCATGAAGTCGGGCTTGAAGTGGTAGAGCACCACATGCTCCGGCTTCCCCTCAAAGGTCGCCTCATCGGTGTAGACAAAGTCGGCCTTCTGCTCGGCAATGGCCCTGGCCGCGTACCACAGGGCGCAGGGATGCAGCAGGTCATCGTGGTCCAGCAGGGCGATATACTCACCGGTGGCCATCTCAAAGCCCTTGTTGGTGTTGCCAGGGATCAGCTCATTCTTTTCCAGCTTCTGATACCGGATGCGTGCATCGGCCTTCGCACGGGCCTGCACATGCTGGCCTACGGCCTCGTCCTTACCGGCATCCACGCAGCAGAGTTCCCAGTTCTTGTAGGTCTGGTTCACCACGGAATCCAGCATCTCGTCCAGGAAATCCAGCGGGGTGTTGTACAGAGGCACCACGATGCTGATTTTGGGACCGGCAGGCTGATCGTTCGCCTGCCTGACCAGCAGCTCCACCGGGGCAAAGCGGTCGGCCCGCAGGAGGTTCCCCGGGAAGAGGGCGGCATACTCCCGCCTGGCGCGGGCGTGCTCCCGCACTCCCGAAATGCCGTCCCGGCGCAGCTCACCCAGCAGGACGAAAAGCGGGAAGGTGTGCCAGATCTGGCGGCTCTTGCTGACAACATACCGCATGGGCCAGGTCAGCTTCCAGAAGGTAGAGCTGGTCACCTCGTTCAGGGTCTTTTCCAGGTTCTTGGCATGGCTGCGGCTCAGGGAAAGATCGCTGCGGAGCCGCTCAATGAGGGCGGCTTCCTCGTTGCAGGTGCGCTCGGCACGCACCATCCGGTCACGCAGGATGTCCATTTCCATCTCGTAGCCCCGCACCATCTTCAGCTGGGTGGGCTGGCTGGTGCAGAACAGCGCCGACTGCTGAGCGCGGCCCTTGCTGCGCCAGCCAAAATCGCGGTAGTAGCCCCGGCGGGCCAGTTCCTCGGCCCAGCCCTCAGCCACGTTGCTGCCGGTAAACACCAGCAGCACCTGTCCGGGCAGCTGCGCGGGCATCTCCACCCAGGCGGGGTCCTCCACCACCAGCAGGTCTGCCTGCCGGGCAGCCACTGTAAAGGGGTTGGCATCCACGCCCGCCCGGTGCAGGGCCTTTTCCAGTGCCGGGGTCTCGGCGTTCAGCACCGCAGCTGTTGCCGGGGCCAGCTCCTCCGCAATGCGCTGTGCCAGCAGGCGGCAGCGCTCCATGTCCTGCTTTGTTTCCTTTGCTTTCTCCAACTGCATTCCGACTTCTCCACTTCACTGGGCCATTCCGCCGCCCAGACGCATTTTTACAAACTATAATAGTATACCAGATTTCGTCCCGTTTGAGAAGCGCTTTTCCGCATTTCCTGCGCTTTCCGGTGCAAAATTTATTGCAGTCCAAGCAGGCTCCACAGCCAGCCGAACAGGCCTCCGTTCGAGCTGCCGCTGCCCACCGTGCCAAAGGACACGCCGGTATAGTAGTGGCGCAGGATGTCCCGGTAGCCCATGCTCTGCTCCTGCGCATAGCCCACCATGCCGCACTGGCTCATGCCCACACCGTGGCCGAAGCCATAGTAGTTCATGCAGGGGGTTCCGTTCTCGTCCGCGCTGAAATCAAAGCAATAACGGGAGGAAACGAACTGGCCGATGTAGCGGTAGCTCTTTCCGTTGGAGACAAAGGTATTGTACCGGACAAAGCCGCCCAGATCCTTATGGGTGGTGTCGGCGCTCTCGTAGGGCTGGCCGGTCCTGCTGTCGTTGTACTCGGTGTAGCGGTAGTCCTTGCCGATGACCCGGCGCATCAGGTTGTGATACTGCTCCTCGTAGGGGCTTTCCACGCTCTGCAGATAGGGCACATCGGTGCCCCAGGCATCCAGACCGGAGCAGGTGCCGTACACGCCGGTCTGGGTGTTGTAGCCCGCGCTGGCCGACCACACCGCGTCGCAGA
>OKTF01001219.1_pt1 | contig 13289 bp, 9 predicted proteins | sample 1606461 | NCBI WGS metagenome assembly OKTF01 (sample SAMEA3879599, study PRJEB24766) | human gut metagenome | biome: human-associated habitat; feature: feces | place: USA | collected 1985/1987 | reverse complement strand
GTGTATTGGGCGGAGGACTTGTGCCCGGCTCTCTGGTTTTGATCGGCGGCGAACCGGGAATCGGAAAATCGACACTCGTCATGCAGACTGTCTTGCGTATGCCGGACAAGAAGATTCTCTATGTATCCGGTGAAGAGAGCGCACGACAGCTGAAACTACGCGCCGACCGCCTTTCGGAAGTCTCCAGCGACTGTCTGATCGTTTGTGAAACTTCACTCGAACAAATTTATGTGCATATCAAGAATACGAATCCCGATTTAGTGATTATCGACTCTATACAGACTATTTCCACCGAAAGTATCGAATCGTCTCCCGGAAGTATAGCGCAAGTCAGAGAGTGTTCGGCGTCTATTCTTCGTTTTGCGAAAGAAACACATACGCCTGTATTGCTGATCGGACATATTAATAAGGAAGGAAGTATTGCAGGACCTAAAGTGCTGGAACATATCGTAGATACTGTTCTTCAATTTGAGGGCGACCAACATTATATGTATCGTATTCTACGCAGTATCAAGAATCGTTTCGGTAGTACGGCAGAATTAGGTATTTATGAAATGCGTCAGGATGGGTTGCGCCAAGTGAGTAATCCTTCCGAACTTTTGCTAAGTCAGGATCATGAAGGGATGAGCGGGGTAGCCATTGCCTCCGCCATTGAGGGGATTCGCCCGTTTTTGATTGAGACACAGGCTTTGGTAAGCTCTGCAGTCTACGGAAATCCGCAACGTTCGGCAACCGGTTTCGATTTGAGAAGAATGAATATGCTGCTGGCTGTTCTCGAAAAGCGGGTGGGATTTAAGTTGGCACAGAAAGATGTGTTCCTGAATATTGCCGGAGGATTGAAAGTGAATGATCCGGCTATCGATCTGCCGGTTATCAGTGCAATCCTTTCTTCCAATATGGATGCAGCCATTGAGCCGGAAGTTTGCATGGCGGGAGAAATCGGATTGTCGGGAGAGATACGTCCTGTGAATCGAATAGAACAACGTATCGGTGAAGCCGAGAAATTGGGTTTTAAACGGTTCTTGTTGCCAAAATATAATCTGCAAGGGATCGATACCCAAAAACTGAAGATAGAATTAGTACCGGTGAGAAAAGTAGAAGAGGCGTTCAGGGCTTTATTCGGATAAGACACTGATGCATAAATAGCCCGTTTTTCTAATTGGATAATCGAAAACAATATCAATAATAACTAAATGACACAAGAATACCAACTCCGTATACTTCCCGAAATCGCAGCAAACGAACAGAAATTAAAGGAATATCTTTCTAAAGAAAAAGGTTTGAACCTGCGTGACATCACCGCTACCCGAATCTTGAAACGGAGTATTGATGCACGCCAGCGGACTATCTTCGTCAATCTGAAGGTAAGGGCATACATCAAGGAAATGCCGCAAGAAGATGAGTACGAACGTACTATATATAATAATGTAGAAGGAAAACCGCAAGTGATTGTCGTTGGCGCAGGTCCCTTGTTGAACTTGGATTACGCCCTATCGTCATCGAACGTGGAAAAGACGTGCGCGAACGTAAAAAAGACCTGGCACAAATCAGCAGGGAACACACTGTTGATCCGGAATCGAATTACAGTTTCGGAGAAGGAGGTGCAGGAGCTTACTCGGATGGGAAGCTCTATACCCGTAGCAAGAAGAGAGGAAATGTGGATAAAATCTTGAACGTATTTTGCCAGCATGGAGCTTCGACTTCGATATTGGTGGATGCGCATCCGCATATCGGAACAGACAAATTGCCACGTGTCATTGAAAATATGCGGAACACCATTATCGAATGTGGCGGAGAAGTACATTTCCGGACAAGAATGGATGCGTTGATTATTGAGAATAACGAGATCAAAGGCATTGAGACAAATACAGGAAAGACTTTTCTAGGTCCTGTGATACTTGCAACCGGGCATTCGGCAAGGGATGTTTATCGTTGGCTCGCAGCTAATAATGTAACGATTGAGGCAAAAGGTATCGCTGTCGGTGTCCGTCTGGAACACCCGGCAACACTGATCGACCAGATACAATATCATAATAAAAACGGAAGGGGAAAATATCTCCCTGCTGCAGAATATAGTTTCGTCACCCAAGTTGAAGGCAGAGGCGTGTATAGTTTCTGTATGTGTCCCGGCGGCTTTATCGTCCCTGCAGCCAGCGGACCGGAGCAAGTGGTAGTGAACGGTATGTCACCTTCGAATCGTGGCTCGCGCTGGAGTAATTCGGGAATGGTGGTAGAGATACAGCCGGAAGATTTCATAAATGAAGAGTTGAGAATGGAAAGTGGAGAGTTAGCTGCGCAACAAAATGAACAACTACTCGCTCTTAACCCTTCTCTCAGTAGCTCTCAACTTTCGATGTTCAATACCCAACTTCTCCCCCTGCACTTTCAGGAAGAATTGGAACGTCAATGTTGGTTGCAAGGCAGCAGACGTCAGACAGCTCCAGCACAGCGTATGCTGGATTTCACCCGCAAGAAGCTAAGTTATGACTTACCGGAATCCTCATATAGTCCGGGGTTGATTTCTTCTCCGCTTCACTTCTGGATGCCGGAGTTTATCAGCAAGAGATTATCACTCGGCTTTCAACAATTCGGACGCAGCAGTCATGGCTTCTTGACCAACGAAGCCGTTATGATTGGGGTAGAAACACGTACCTCTTCCCCTGTCCGCATCATACGAGATAAAGAGACGCTTCAACACGTAACCGTCCGCGGACTATTCCCTTGCGGAGAGGGTGCGGGCTATGCCGGAGGAATCGTTTCTGCCGGAGTAGACGGAGAACGGTGTGCGGAAGCAGTAGCCAACTATCTGAATCAATCATCCGAACAATAGAAAAGAATGAACTACAAACCTGAAATAGCAATTATTGAGCCGAATACTCTCTGTAGCCTGGGACTCAAATCCATATTGGAAGAGATCATCCCTATGGCAACGATCCGTACCTTCCATAACTTCAATGAGTTAATGGATGATACGCCGGATATGTACGCCCATTATTTTATCTCCGCACAAATCTATGTGGAGCATAACGCTTTCTTCCTTCCCCGGAAGCGAAAAACGATTGTCCTTGCCAGTGACAGCCCGCAATTCCAACTTTCCGGTGTTCCGGTACTCAATATTTATGAGTCGGAAGAAAAACTGGTAAAGAATATCCTGAAACTTCATCAACATGCTCATCACAACGGATATCCCGTGAAGGATATGCCTCCGATGATTCCTGCAGAACATCCTCAGGTACTTTTATCTGCTCGCGAAATTGAAGTACTCGTGCTGATTACCAAAGGGTTAATCAACAAAGAAATAGCAGATAAACTGAATATCAGCCTGACTACCGTTATCACTCACAGGAAAAACATAACAGAGAAATTAGGTATTAAATCGGTATCCGGTCTGACTATTTATGCCGTAATGAACGGATATATAGAAGCAGACCGGATATAAGTGTTTTTACTATTGACTATCAATTAGCCCATACTACTGAGTTATATGGCATATCAGAAAGATCGGTGTAATCTGTCCACTCTTTGCTGTTCCAATCAAAATCAGAAGTGGTGCGCCCTTCTTCTTTATCGGAAAAGAGCACGGTGATTGTACCGATACGGTCAAGTCTGTTAGTTATTGAAACAACTTTCTTATCGGACAATTGAGCAAACGGTTCTTGTAACTGTAACTTGCTGCTCTCCTTATCTGGTTCAAGAAGACGGAAACTGCTGCCACGATTGTCACCTGATGAGTAATAAATCATGTAACCGACCTTCTTTTGGTATAATAAGGAAGGACTACCGCTATCGGGAAGTGCCATTCCGAAATAAAACGGAATAATGGCATCTGCTTCAATCCCTTCAAGTACATAAAAGCCATTTCTATAATTATACAACATGGGAACCCATTTCCCGTTTCCTTTCCTTGCCGACAATAAAATAATCTCATTACCTTGCATAAACACACCCGGATAATCCCCGAATTGTTCAGGAGTAAATCCTTCCGGAAGTTCAAATTGAGGTTCCGGCATAGGAAAATTACTCCGCGTCTTAGTTGCATAATTACTTTGTTCCAAACCTGCGGAAACATTATATAATGAATATCCTTTACCTCTCTGTTGAATGGCCGCAATATCATTTCCGCTGCCAATAACCAATGCCAGTGTATTATAATCGTAGAAACTTAAAGCTTTCCACTCGCCTGTACAGAAATCAAGGAAGAAGGGTTGCTGCACACCATTTTCTTCTGCCAGCCCGCACAGCCCATAAGTCTTTTGAAGATTGACAACCGAACGGAAGTCCGGATGTGCACTCATATCCCACGTTTTTTTACCAGTGACGGTTTCTTCAGCATACGCCCGCTCTATTGTCTTGTCGGTCTCATTTATTCCATACAGTCTGAAATCTTTAGGCGTTTGTCCATCTGCAAGTAGTACTTTTCCCAACGACATTCTCTCACTTGCCCTGTTCAGGAATATCTCAACACGTGATTCCGGCTTGCGATAAGGCATTCGGATACTCATTCCATTCGAATGCCTCTCTACAATCTCCGCACTGACAGGTCCAAGATATCCTTCCGGGAACAAGGGTTCTCCAAGATCCCAACGAAAGTCAAAGTCCACCTGGTCGCCTTCCTGAAAACCATCACCATAAATATGAACGATATCTCCCGGTTTAACCGTTTGGTTAGCTTCCGTCACCCCTGCATTAGTCACCAATATCTTTTTTGACGGACCGTCCTTTTCATCGCTGCAAGAGGTCAACGAAAAGCAGAGAAGTGTTATAGCCCAAGCGAATAGTTTATTCTTTGTCATAATCCGTTTCTATTTAGTTCTGTTGTCGGGCAAAGATATGATATTATCAGGCAAATAAAGAATATTTCCGACAAAATCTTCCGGATATTCATAGCATATTTTGTTTTTCTATACTGCATAATCCTAATAAATGAGGATTGCCTGTCAACGATATTTGCCGTTACTTTGCACCGGACAAATTAACTACAGATGAAGACAAAGAATATTATGATTGCCCTCACGCTCCTAACGACAGGGACAGCATGGGCGGAAGATTTCCCGAAAGACTCACTGAAAGTGGTAGATATCGAAGAAGTGGTAGTAATCGCTACTCCGAAAGAGAACCGTAAACTACGTGAGTTGCCGGTAGCTACCACATTATTATCTCAAAAAGATATGCAAGCAAATCAGGTACACTCCGTGAAAAACCTGACAGGCATCGTTCCTAACCTGTTCATCCCGGACTATGGTTCTAAACTTACTACCTCTATTTATATCCGCGGAATCGGTTCACGTATCAACACCCCCTCCGTAGGGCTTTATGTAGACAATATCCCTTATATAGATAAGTCCGCTTTCGACTTCAACTACGCTGATATCGAACGTATCGACATTCTTCGTGGTCCGCAAGGTACTCTTTACGGCCGTAATACAATGGGCGGACTAATCAAGATACATACCAAATCTCCTTTCACTTATCAAGGGACTGATATCCGAATGGGAGCCGCCACCTACAACGACTATAATGTTTCACTGACACATTATCATCGTATCTCCGACCGTTTTGCTTTCTCCACCGGAGGTTTCTATGAACATACAGGAGGTTTCTTTGAGAATGCAGCACGCAACAATGAGAGAATAGATAAAAGCAACGCCGGAGGCGGACGCTTCCGCGGTATTTATCTGCCGACACCGAATCTGAAAGTCGATATGACATTGAGCTACGAATATAGTGACCAGGGGGGATATCCTTATAAATATACAGGTGTTACAGAAGGAGAAGAAACTCGCCCCGAATATATCGGAAAAATCGCCAACAACGAACGCAGTAGCTATCGTCGCGGATTATTAAACTCCGGAGTTAATATAGAATATCAAGCCAGGACATTTATTTTAAATGCGGTCACAGGCTACCAAAACCTGAATGACCGTATGTTTCTCGATCAGGACTTTACAGAAAAAGACATTTATACTCTGGAACAGAAACAAAGAGCAAATACAATTTCTGAAGAGATCGTATTCAAATCAAAGCCGGAGAAGCGTTGGCAATGGGCAACCGGAGTTTCCGGATTCTATCAGTGGTTACATACAAGCGGTCCGGTAGATTTCAGGCAAGAAGGCGTAAAAACTGTAATTGAAAGTAATGTAAACAAAATATTTGAAGGGCTTGCTGGTCCCAAGATGCGCATGACAGCCAATAATTCCATATTGGGAGTTGGCGGTAGTTTTGACACTCCGATATTAAATGGAGCTGTTTTTCATCAGTCAACATTCAATAATCTGTTTATCAAAGGACTATCTGCCACAATCGGTCTACGTTTAGACTACGAGAAAATTAAGATGGAGTATAATTCTATCAGCAACCCTCTAAACTTTGACTTCTCTTTAGCAATGGGACCTATGAATATTACCAGTAAAGGTTTGGAAGCTATAAGCTCATTCATTGGCAAGGAATCCACCGACTACGTACAATTACTTCCTAAATTCGCTCTCCAGTATGAATGGGAAAAAGGAAACAGTATTTATGCAACTGTATCCAAGGGATATCGTTCGGGAGGCTACAATATTCAGATGTTTTCTGATTTAGCACAAGGAGCTTTAAAAAATTCAATGTTGGATGCATTAGCTGCCGACCCGAACTTTTCTTTAATGGCGGAGAGAATATTAGGAATGAAAGATGAACTGCCGGAGGTGAAAGCAACGACTCAATACAAGCCCGAATATTCCTGGAACTATGAAATAGGTTCTCACCTGACTTTGTGGGAAGGTAAACTTTGGGCTAACCTTGCCGCCTTCTACATGGATACACGCGATCAACAAATTTCTCAAATGGCAGAAAGTGGTTTGGGACGTGTCACAATCAATGCAGGAAAAAGCAGAAGTTATGGTGTCGAAGCTGCCCTACGTACCAGCCTGACAAATGAGTTGAGTCTAAATGCAAGCTACGGATATACGTATGCCACCTTTACAGATTATGTAACAAAGCAAAAAGACAGTGAGGGTAATCTTACGGATAAGTCATATAACGGCAAGTATGTACCCTTCGTCCCCAAGCATACATTAAATATCGGCGGAGAATACGCTATTACTTGCAATCCCCGTTCTATCTTTGACCGCGTAGTGTTCCAAGCAAACTATAACGCTGCCGGACGAATCTATTGGACTGAGCAAAATAACGTCAGCCAATCCTTCTACGGTACTCTCAACTGGCGCACAAACTTAGAAATAGGTGATGCAATGATTAGTTTTTGGGCACGTAACTTCTTGAATAAAGATTATGCAGCCTTCTACTTTGAAACGATGAACAAAGGGTTCATGCAACAAGGACGTCCGATGCAATTTGGGATAGATCTTCGCTGCCGATTCTAAGGAACTATAAGGAGGGCGGAGATCCCCGCTCTTACAATAATTTACTTCGAATAAAAAAAGGAAGAACTGATTAAGTTCCTCCTTTTTTATTTATCCAATATCAATGAAGCGTTATTTCTTCGCTAACTCATTAATTACGTCCATAATCTTCTGACCGATTTCTTCTGCAGCTTCCATTGTAGAAGCTTCGCTATATACGCGAATAATCGGTTCCGTATTACTTTTACGCAAATGTACCCATTTGTCTGCAAAGTCAATCTTCACACCGTCGATATCGTTGATTTCCTCATTCTTATAGATTTCCTTTACCTTAGCAAGGATAGCGTCTACATCAATTTCCGGAGTCAGGTCGACACGGTTCTTGGCAATGAAGTAAGGAGGATAAGTAGCACGGAGTTCGCTGACTTTCTTTCCTTCATGAGCCAAATGGCTAAGGAACAATGCGATACCAACCAATGCATCACGACCGTAGTGGCTGGCCGGATAGATTACTCCACCGTTTCCTTCACCACCGATAACAGCATTGGTTGCCTTCATCTTTGTTACTACGTTTACTTCGCCTACGGCAGAAGCATTATATTCCATACCATACTTACGAGTCACATCACGCAAAGCACGGGTAGAACTCAAGTTAGAAACAGTGTTACCCGGAGTATGTTTCAGTACATAATCGGCAACAGTAACCAATGTATATTCTTCACCATACATTACACCGTCCTCGCAAATCATAGCCAAACGGTCAACGTCCGGGTCTACTACAAAAGCTACATCAGCTTTTCCACCTTTCATCAGGTTCATGATGTCACCCAAGTTCTTTTCAAGTGGTTCCGGGTTGTGCTGGAAGTTTCCGGTAGGCTCGCAGTAGAGTTTTTCTACATGTTTCACGCCCAGACGCTCAAGCAATTCAGGAAGAATAATACCGCCTACCGAATTCACACAGTCGATAGCTACACGGAAACCGGCTTTCTTAATGGCTTCTACATCCACTAAGTCAAGAGCCAGCACGCTATCAATATGCTTCTGATTATAGGTCAGGTCTTTACGATAAGAACCCAGATGATCTACATCTGCATAGTCAAATTCCTCAGCTTCAGCAATACGAAGAACTTCGTTACCTTCGGCTGCATTCAGAAATTCACCATGTTCATTCAGTAATTTTAATGCGTTCCACTGTTTCGGATTGTGAGAGGCTGTCAGGATAATACCTCCACACGCGCCTTCCATTGTTACAGCCAATTCGGTAGTCGGAGTAGAAGCCAGATCGATGTCTACAACATCCCAGCCCATTCCCATTAGGGTACCGACTACTACGTTCTTTACCATTTCACCGGAGATGCGGGCGTCACGTCCCACAACAATCTTATTGCTTTTTACTTTGCAAGTCTTACGTATTAAAGTAGCATAAGCCGAAGTGAATTTTACGATGTCGAGCGGATTCAATCCTTCGCCCGCTCCTCCGCCGATTGTTCCGCGGATTCCAGAGATAGATTTGATTAGAGTCATAGGTTTTAACTAATAGATTTATTTAATGTTAGTGCTTTAACTTTTTGCTTTTTCAAACTTCCAGATATCATAATAATATGGAATCACATTCTGTTGCGAAATACTATGCCCCATTTTTGAAGGAATAATCAAACGTACATGAGCATTATCCCGCAAGTATGGCAATGCTAACAGCCATCCACCGGGAATAGCTGTTCCGTACGAATTTGCTGTCCACAAATAATCATAATCAAGAGGAGTGCTTAAAACAATTCCATAAGCTGATGAATTTTCGTTGACATAACGGAATGTAAGGGGAGATCTATAATAATCAGAAGCATTAATATATTCAGGAAGGACAACATTGAAACAAGTCAACTCATTACTCGCTATATTCTTTTCCAGATAGCGGGCACAAATCACATTATTATTAGCAAAAGTATCTTCCGGATCATCCGCATTTCCACGATCTACAATCTGCATATAGACGCCATTTGAGAAAGCAACATATTCATTTCTTGACAGATCGGTAATTGTATCCCGTTCGAACTCCTCTAAGGAGATCACATTAATTGCACTATCTTTGATGAACTTATTCACCGCATTCTTTTCATCCTCCAGCATTTCTGCATAAGTCTTAGAATTGTCGCATGCCTGGAACAGACTTCCGGCTGCTATCACAGAGAGAAATAAAAATATAAGTTTCTTCATTATCTGTTATTTAGCTATATTCCGCACAAATGTATCTCAAAATCATTAAAAGTTGAAAGAGGAATGTTGAAAGTTCGTATCTTTTAACCTTTCAATATTCACTTTTAACCTTCCGCACTCAGCTTTTTGCTGTGAGTAAAGGTTTATATTTCTCCAGTGCTTTCTCAAAGACAGCTTTGGCCTCCTCCATTGTTCCGAAAAACTCACCGCCCGAGGCATTGAGATGTCCGCCTCCGTGGAAAAATTCGGCAGCCAACTGATTGCATGGGAAGCTCCCTACCGAACGAAGGGAAATTTTAATCATCGGCTTCTCCGTATCCTCACGCAGGAAGCAGGAGAAACAAACGTTTTTAATAGTAAGAGGGATATTCACAAACCCTTCGCTATCACCTTTTATATAATTAAACTTACTCTGTTCGGCTTTTGTCAATGTGATTAAGGCTGCATTGTAGTCCGAATAAACAGTCATATTAGACAACACATACCCCATTAGACGCAAACGGCTTTCCGAGTACGTATTATATACTTTACGATAGATATCATCCTTATCAATCCCTTTGGAAAGAAGTTCGCTGATGATAAAATAGATTTCCCGATTGTTGGAGTTGTAGGTGAATCCGCCTGTATCCGTCATCATACCTGTGTAGATACATTCGGCTCCTTCTTTAGAGATGTCGCTAAAATAGCCCATACGGCAGATCAACCGAAAGATCAATTCGGAAGTAGAAGAAATCTTCGGGTAAGACATCGTAATCTTACAGAATTCTTCCGGGTAAAGATGATGATCGATCATTATTTTACGTGCGGGAGAAGCTGCTATCGCATCCGCCATATCATCAATACGTTTCAATGCATTGAAATCCAGACAGCAGATTACGTCTGCTTCGGCTATCAACTTATCCGCAAATTCTTTGTAACGGTCGTACAAGAGAATGTCTTTGCTGCCCGGCATCCACCGAAGGAAATCGGGGAAAGCATTGGGAACGATTACGTTTACTGTCTTTTCCTGTGAATCAAAAAAATGGTATAATCCTAGTGAAGAACCGATAGCATCACCATCAGGAGATACATGAGATACAATTACTATTTTGTCAGCCCGTTCAAACCATTTGGTAAAATGATCTATTTTGGCTTGTTCAATTACTTTCGTCAACATACTATAATACTTTATCAAGATGCAAATGTACGATAAATCTTTGTACTTAGAGCAAAAACCGCACAGAACCTTTTTCGGATAAAGAGATAAAACGCAAACCAGACTGTTTACATTCCTCTTCAAAGAGTTGCTTGCGATGTTCCGAAAGGGATGCATCTAATATAATGCACTCCGGAGCAAAGAGCAACCTGAGTTCTTTCAAATGACCGTTATAGCCTTTGCATAAGTAAAGATAATCAATATATAACGGAGTAGCGGCAGATTTGTTCCGCCAGCGATGATCGGTCACCATACAAATGCGTCGTCCATGGTAAGACAGTATTTGTTCCCGGCAGCAGAGCGCGGTATCTTGATAATCGGCTGTCACCTCTAACGGCGACAATAATTGGTGATGATTCCAATAATTTGTTGCAACACGATACAACTGCCTTTTATCAGAAAGACTATCTCCATAAACTATCCGTGAATTCCCATTATTGTCTATACAATGAACTGCCGGACAACCGCGAACATTATAGAAAACAATACTATCCAGAGGACGGTCCACCCAGGACATAGACACATGATAGACACCTAACAATAATATTGAAAAGAGACAGATCAGAAGATTCTTTAATCCCCGGTTTGCGAAATAGTAAAACACCAGACCGCCGGAGAGGTAAAGGCCGAGCACTTCCAACTGATATAGCCATATTCCGTCAATAGAAGCATAAGGAAGCTGTTCTACCCAATGAATGAAAGTATTAAGTGCATCCAGAAGAAACTTGACGCCCTCTGCTATAAAATTTTGTATCCAGTGTAGCGGAGTCAGGAGAAGCATAACAACGGCAGAATACAAAATGATGGTAACCAGAGGAATGACTACTAAATTAGTAAACAGAAAATGAGTTGAAAAACGGGAGAAATAAAACATAACAAGAGGAGCAGTGCCTAGCTGTGCCGCAATAGATACGCTCATTAGTCCCCAGAAATATCTCCCGATCCTACTCTTTACCGGAAGTAACCGATAAATAGGTTTATATGTCAGTAGAATAGAAGCAACAGCCAAGAAGGATAGTTGAAAGCCGACATCAAACAGCCATACCGGATTACAAAGTAACATAACCCATGCAGTCGCCGCCAACGTATTCAAAGATAAAGCCTGACGATTAAAAATATCCGCCACTGCCCAGATCGAAAACATACAAGCCGAACGGACTACCGATGGTGAAAGTCCGGTAAAAAAAGCGAAAGCCCAAAGAAGGATAAGAAGAAATACAGCCCGCAAACATCTGCCTGCGTTCCCTCTCTTCGCAACAGGACTCAATATAAAAAAGAGCAAGGCATACAACAGCCCGATATGCAACCCGGACAATGCAAGCACATGACTGGCACCGGCTACCGAATAACTTTCACGAACAGAGTCACTTAGTTCGGTTTTATCTCCTACAGTCAAAGCAGAAAGTACAGCCAGTCCGTCACCTTCAAAACCAAGTTGGCGATAAAGAGAAAGTATTCTGTCGCGACAAGAACCGGCTACCTCCAGAAGAGTGCTCTTCCGAGCAATATTTCCGTTACCGGAAGATAACATTTCTGAAGATGCCAGCATCCATTTTCCGGACACGACATATCCTGTTCCACTGATTCCCTTCCGCATCAGATAACGGGCATAGTCGAACTCATCGAAATTCTGTCCATTTACAGGCGGAGAAATACGAGCAGACACCCATAATTCATCTCCCCGCTTTAATCCGGCAGCCGCCGAATCCCGTTGCAGATATAGAATAGCCTTACAATCATCTATCGAATGAATAGCTGTCGAATCACGCTGTTCTTTCAACAATACCCGGCAAAGAAAAGTATGTTCCTTAGTTTCGGGAGTATCCGTCACCCACCCCCGATAAACCGTTTCCTCTTTCGGGAAAGTATACCCCGTTGCATGTTGTAGCTGCCAGGTTATTCCCACCCAGCCACCTGTAAAACAAAGAGCAAGAATCGCAATTCCGAAGCACCAACGCAGAGAATAGCGTCCAAGGAAATAACAACCTATAGAGAGACCGGCTAAAAAACAAAAGGCAAGGATTCCCCAAAAGAGCTCCGGCGAACCGTTGAAGAAACGATCACCACAAAAAACGCCTGCTATCCAAGGGATAACCAGGCGTATATAAGGATATCTATGAAGATATGATACCACAATTCTCTACAACTCGTGTAACCGGTGAATCATTGCTTCCGGATCCGGTGCTCCAAAGACTGCATTACCAGCTACCAAAGCATCTGCACCCGCCTCAACGAGACGTGCACCCGTTTCCAGATTCACACCACCGTCCACTTCAATCAAAGCCTTCGAGCCAGTCTGTTCAATCAAAGCACGTAGTTCACGGACTTTTTCTACGGAATGTTCAATGAACTTCTGCCCACCAAATCCGGGATTCACGCTCATGACAAGCACCATATATACATCTCGGATAATGTCCTGCAACAAAGCTACGGGAGTTGCCGGATTAATCGTCACGGCAGGTTGCATCCCTGCCTCTCTAATCTGTTGTACCACCCGATGCAAATGAGGGCAAGCCTCATAATGCACATTCATCGTATGC
>OKTF01001168.1_pt1 | contig 13995 bp, 9 predicted proteins | sample 1606461 | NCBI WGS metagenome assembly OKTF01 (sample SAMEA3879599, study PRJEB24766) | human gut metagenome | biome: human-associated habitat; feature: feces | place: USA | collected 1985/1987 | reverse complement strand
ATAGACCGACAGGGTAAGCCCGTTCTTGCCGATGACCTGCACGATGCGCTGTATCCGCTCGTGGTAGCTCTTGCGTATATAGGCTTACAGATTTATTATGGAGTGTGCTATCACATACAGGTATTTAAGTTTGTGGCCAATATACTTGTGCTTTTGCTTGTATACATTGCAATCACATGGCTGCAGCATTATCCGGAAAAGCTAAATCACATAGCAGCGGAGCTGTGTGTGGGCAATATCAGAAAATATTCGCTCAGGCTTTTGACGTTTGTAAAGCTTGTTTTTACTGCGGGGCTTTTAGTGCCATGCGTGTGTGATGCGTTTGGAATAGCAATCCGCGATGTATACAGCCTCATTATGATAGGGCTCATCCTTGTGGTGACGGCATATTATGAGTACAGGATATTTCAGGAAATAAAGTCATTGCGGAAATAATATAGGAGAAATAAAATGCAGCTTAGTATAGAAGAAGTTAAAAAGCTGGATAGTAACAGCTATCAGATAATAGATATAAGAAGTGAGGAAGAGGTGGCGCACGGTGCCATAAAGGGAGCACTCAATATTCAGGCAGATGAAATAGAGTCAGATGAGAGGGTGTTGCATGATAAGAAGCTTGTCATAGTCTGCAGCCGTGGTAAGACGAGTGTGGATGTGGCAGAGTATCTCACAGAAAAAGGTTTTGATGCGGCAAGCTTAAAGGGAGGCTATATAAGCTGGCTGCTTGATGCCATGAAAGAGGATGAGGTGGCAGAGCGCGATATAAAGGCAGATGTGGAGCAAAGCATCAGAAAGAAATTTAAGAAATCCATCTGGCGCAAGTTTACAAAGGCGATAAATACCTATGAGCTTGTAAAGCCGGGGGATAAGATTGCGGTGTGTATTTCGGGAGGTAAGGATTCCATGCTCATGGCAAAGCTTTTTCAGGAGCTTAAGCATCACAACAAGTTTGATTTTGATGTGAAGTTTCTCGTCATGGATCCGGGCTACAATGAGGCAAACAGGCATGTCATAGAGGAAAACTGCAGGAACCTTGGCATCCCTGCCACTATTTTTGAGTCAGATATATTTGATGCTGTATATGATATAGAAAAATCGCCATGCTATTTATGTGCGAGGATGAGAAGAGGACATCTGTATGCATTTGCAAAGGAGCTGGGCTGCAACAAAATTGCGCTCGGACATCATTATGATGATGTTATCGAGACGATACTCATGGGCATGCTCTACGGTGCACAGGTACAGACCATGATGCCTAAGCTTCACAGCACAAACTTTGAGGGCATGGAGCTTATCAGGCCTCTTTACCTGGTCAGGGAGGACGATATAAAGGCATGGCGTGATTACAACGGTCTGCATTTCATACAGTGTGCCTGCAAGTTTACAGATACCTGTACCACCTGCAATAATGAGGAAAACCGCTCAAAGCGTGTTGAGATAAAGCAGCTCATCGCTAATCTTAAAAAGGTGAATCCTTTTGTCGAGGCAAATATATTTAAGAGCGTGGAGAATGTAAATCTGGCTACGGTTGTAGCATATAAAAAGGATGGCATAAAGCACAGCTTCCTAGATCACTATGATGAATAAGACAGATATATTTCAGGAGGGCATTGTATGGCAGATATCATGGATTATATTGACTGGCGTGGAGATATAGGCTTTGATGAGGTGCATGTAAATGAGGTGGACGGACTGATTTTTTCACAGCTTATTTATGTGCAGATGAAGCCATATATGCCGGATGCAAAGAAGTCATACCTTACGATAAAACAGCTTTCAAGCCTTTACTGCGCGGACCACAGTGATGATGAGATTGAGCAGATGCCTAATCTTTTCCGCCACTCCGCGAGGCTGCTTCAAAAGCTGGCGCACTCAAGGCGCTATGCTGACTGCATTTTGAGATATTATATATACGATATTAGTGAAAAAGAGGAGTCGCAGTTTTCTGCGGTTACGATAGAACTGCCTGACGGCACATATTTCATTTCCTACAGTGGTACAGACCATTCCGTGGTCGGCTGGAAGGAAAACTTTAATCTAAGCTATCTCGATGAGACACCGGGACAGAACAAGGCGAAAAAATATTTAAAGCAGGTGGCAGCATATATATGCAATGATGATAGGGGCATAAATGAAAAAGCCATAAATGATAAAGCTTTAGATGATGAAAATATCAACAATAAAAGCATCAATACAAGCATCGATACAAGAAAGCTGTGGATAGGCGGACACTCAAAGGGTGGAAATCTGGCAGTGTTTGCCGCCATGCATGTGGATAAAGAGGTGCAGGATGTCATTATTAAGGTGTTTAATTTTGACGGACCGGGCTTCAATCACAAGATGATATATACGGCAGGCTACAAAAGAATTTTTGACAGAATAGAGACATTTCTGCCGCAGTCGTCTATTGTTGGCTTATTGCTTGAGCATGTGGACAATTATGAGGTGGTAAGAAGCCGTAATTCGGGGCCGCTGCAGCATGATGCTTTTTCATGGGAGATAATGGGCGGAAGTATCATAAAGGCGGATGGGCTGGACAAAAACAGTGTGCGCCTTGACAAGACACTCAGAAACTGGATAGGAAGCATGGATGAGGCGCAGCGAAAGCAGTTTGTAAATGTGCTTTTTTCAATAGCATCGGACTCCAATTTTGAGAACCTTGACCAGATGTCATTTAAGCAGCTCATTGAGATGATAAAGGCTGCCGATGAGCTGTCAAAGGCTGACTGGAGCATGCTTAAGGATACAGTAAGACTCCTGATTTCTGCCGGTGTCGGCGTGGTCAGGGATGAAAAGGAGAAATAAATGTTAAATCAGTTTTCAAGAACACAGCTTTTGCTTGGAAAAGAGGCGATGGATAGGCTAAAGGGCGCAAGAGTCGCAGTATTTGGAATAGGAGGAGTGGGCGGATATGTCTGCGAGGCACTAGTCAGAAGCGGCGTGGGAGCGATTGACCTTATCGATGATGACAAGGTGTGTCTTACAAACCTAAACAGGCAGATAATTGCAACCCGAAAGACCATAGGAAAATACAAGACAGATGTGATGGAGGAGAGGATTCATGATATTAATCCTGATGTCAGTGTCGTGACGCACAGGTGCTTCTTTTTGCCGGAAAATGCTGATGAATTTCCGTTTGAAGAGTATGATTATATAGTTGACGCGGTTGATACGGTCACAGCAAAGATTGCGCTTGTCATGAAGGCACAGGAGAAAAATGTCCCTATCATAAGCAGCATGGGAGCGGGAAATAAGCTGGATGCAAGTGCATTTAAGGTGGCTGATATATATAAGACCAGCATGTGTCCTCTTGCAAAGGTCATGCGCCGTGAGCTTAAAAAACGTGGCGTGAAAAAGCTCAAGGTGGTATACTCTGAGGAGAAGCCTACAAGACCGATAGAGGATATGTCTATAAACTGCAGAACCAACTGCATCTGCCCGCCGGGTGCCGAACACAAGTGCACAGAGCGCAGGGATATTCCCGGAAGCCTTGCATTTGTACCATCAGTGGCAGGACTTATCATCGCGGGCGAGGTGGTACAAGACATAGCCTTTGACAGGATATGATGAAGAATACAATTACGAAAAGAGAGGAATAAAAATGCCAGTATTTGATTTTAGCGATACACCGGTAGCAAACGAGCATCCGGAGTGTACATATGAGACATTTCATTCGACAGAGACAAAGGCATCGGCCGATAAACCGATTGTTGTGATAGACAATAAGCAAAAGGAGTGGGCGCATCATGCGCTCGGTATGTTTACAAATCCGATAAAGCGTACATCCTTTGAATTTGAGGATGGTGATGGGGTGACCAGTGCAGATATCCTGCGCATTGATTCCCGCTTCGTTAGCCTTTTTAAGTGGCTTGGCGAAAATCACATAAAGGTACAGCTTTCAGGAGCCAATACACCTGATGGATACGCAGTATACAGGGTGAGGGAGGTGTCTCTCGGCAGAGGCACAAAGCTGTCTGCAGAGGATGGATTCCTGCAGTATATGATGGAAAGGCTCTTTGCCAGCACCATGCCTGAGGATGAACCTGACCTCGATGATTACGAGGAAGAGGGCGACAGCATGAAGCTCACCAGTATACAGAGCATCACAGATTTCATGACCTGTGCAGGCCGTACACTGCCTGACAATATACTGCTGTGGGCCAGAAGAAATCTGGCAGTTGCGCGTTCAAGCGAGGTATCACCTGAGGAGAGACGCCATGCGCAGAGAGCACTTTCCATCATGATGAATATCCAGTGGAAGGGAAATTACTTTGAGGCAATTGACCCTGTGGAGGCAAGGCGCATACTCGATGAGGAGCTCTATGGCATGGAGAGTGTGAAGCAGAGAATCATTGAGACTATTATCCAGATAAACAGGACTCATACACTTCCTGCCTACGGACTGCTGCTCTGTGGACCGGCAGGAACCGGAAAGTCACAGATTGCATATGCTGTTGCACGTATACTCAAGCTTCCATGGACCACACTCGATATGAGCTCCATAAATGATGCAGAGCAGCTCACAGGAAGCTCAAGAATCTATTCAAACGCAAAGCCGGGAATCATTATGGAGGCATTTTCACAGGCAGGAGAGTCAAATCTTGTATTTATCATCAATGAGCTCGACAAGGCCTCAAGCAAAAACGGCAACGGAAATCCTGCAGATGTACTTTTGACACTGCTTGACAATCTGGGCTTTACAGACAACTATATGGAGTGTATGGTGCCGACCGTCGGAGTATATCCGATTGCAACAGCCAATGATAAATCCCAGATTTCTGCACCGCTTATGTCACGTTTTGCAGTGATTGATATTCTGGACTATACCGATGAAGAGAAGAAGGTCATCTTCCAGAGATTTGCCCTGCGCAAGGTATTTGAGCGAATGGGAATGAAGGAGGAGGAGTGCGTTCTCACAGAGGACGGACTTGATGCAGTGATTAAGCTTCACGAGAACACATCGGGCATAAGAGATCTCGAGCAGGCTGCAGAGCATCTGGCTGCAAATGCACTTTATCAGATAGAGGTTGATAAGGTAAAGCAGGTGGTATTTGACGCTGAGGCTGTTTTTGAGCTTTTAGGCTAGCAGGATATGATTACGGATACAGGAATTGTTACGAAAATAAAAGGAGATTGTCAGGATGAGAGAATTTGGAAAATCCAGAAAATTAGATAATGTGCTTTATGATGTTAGAGGACCGGTGGTGGATGAGGCGGCCCGCATGGAGGAAAACGGCACAAATGTGTTGAAGCTCAATATAGGAAATCCTGCGCCGTTTGGCTTCAGGACACCTGATGAGGTGATATATGATATGTCTCGCCAGCTCACGGACTGTGAGGGGTATTCCAACTCCAAGGGACTTTTTTCTGCAAGAAAAGCAATCATGCAATATGCACAGCTCAAAAAGCTTCCTAATGTGACGGTTGAGGATATCTACACCGGAAACGGAGTCAGCGAGCTTATAAACTTAAGCATGTCAGCGCTTCTTGACAATGGTGATGAGGTGCTGGTGCCGGCACCGGACTATCCGCTTTGGACAGCCTGCGTTACACTTGCGGGAGGCACGGCAGTGCACTATATCTGTGATGAGCAGTCAGAATGGTATCCGGACATAGAGGATATCAAAAAGAAGATTACAGACAAGACAAAGGCAATCGTAATAATAAATCCTAATAACCCTACAGGAGCGCTCTATCCAAGGGAGGTGCTGCAGCAGATAGTTGATGTGGCAAGAGAGCACGAGCTCATGATTTTTTCGGATGAGATATATGACAGGCTGGTGATGGATGACTATGAGCATGTGTCTATTGCGTCGCTTGCACCGGACCTCTTCTGTGTGACCTTCAGCGGTCTTTCTAAGTCACATATGATAGCAGGCTATCGTATCGGATGGATGGTTTTAAGCGGCAACAAGGCGCTCGGAAAGGACTATATCGAGGGTCTCAACATGCTCTCAAACATGCGTCTTTGCTCGAATGTTCCGGCGCAGTCGATAGTGCAGACAGCTTTAGGCGGATATCAGAGTGTAGGCGAGTATATTGTGCCGGGCGGACGAATCTATGAGCAGAGAGAGTACGTCTACAAGGCATTAAACGATATACCGGGAATTTCGGCAGTAAAGCCAAAGGCAGCATTTTACATATTCCCAAAGATTGATACTGCAAGGTTCAACATCACAAACGATGAACAGTTTGCACTCGATCTGCTTCGTGAGAAGAAGATACTCATCATCCACGGCGGCGGCTTCAACTGGGATAAGCCGGATCACTTCAGAGTGGTATATCTGCCTCGAACAGAGATATTAAAGGATGCCACAGGCAAGCTTGCAGACTTTTTGGCTTCATATAAGCAGAAATAATTATTGGCATAGATAATTATAAAACAGATGATATAAAACATATAACATAAAACATATAACATAAAACATATAACATATAAGCTCCGGCACAGGAAACTTTTTGTCCTGACCGGAGTTTTTATATTATGCTGTAATATTTTTAAAAGTAACCTACCTGTAACTTTACATAATGTATTATACACTTGTATCGCGGGGCGGCTGCACTTTAAAGGACAGACCGCACAGCACTCAAAAATGCATAGAGAAGAAAAGGAGAATTAAATGGAACTGCTTAGAGTAGAACACTTATCAAAAATATACGGAGCCGGAGAAAATCAGGTCAAGGCTTTGGACGATGTATCATTGAGCGTGGAAAAGGGAGAGTTTGTGGCAATTGTCGGGGCGAGCGGCTCCGGAAAATCCACACTGCTTCATCTGCTTGGAGGTGTTGACAGACCAACAAGCGGAAAGGTGTATATAAACGGCACTGATATTTTTGCAATGAATGATGATGAGCTTGCCATATTCAGAAGAAGACAGGTAGGCATAATTTATCAGTTTTATAATCTGATACCTATATTAAATGTGGAGGAAAACATGGCAATCCCGATGGAGCTTGATGGAAGAAAGGTGGAAAAAGCACAGATGGATGACATGCTTTTGCGCCTTGGACTTACAGAGAGACGCACTCATCTGCCAAATGAGCTTTCAGGAGGACAGCAGCAGCGCACATCTATAGGAAGAGCCCTTATTACGAGACCGTCTATAGTGCTAGCGGATGAGCCGACCGGAAACCTGGATACCAAGGCCAGCAACGAGATTATGCATCTCTTAAAGACCTCAAACCGTGAGCTCAACCAGACAATCATTATGATTACACACAATATGGAGCTTGCAAAGGCGGCTGACCGCACAATAATGATAGAGGATGGTAAAATCAGATGAATTTGATGAAGACACTCACATTAAAAAACTTAAAGCTCAACAGGAAAAGAACTATTGTCACGATAGTCGGAATAATTCTTGCAACAGCGCTTTTGTCGGCGCTTGTCACACTTGTGTCAAGCTTTCAGTACAGTATGATTGAATACCAGAAGCAAAAGGGCGGCGACTTTCATGTGAAATTTTCGAATGTGAAAATGTCTGAGCTTTCGGAGTTTAAAAACAACAGAAATATTGAAAGCACATTTGAGACAATGGGAATGGGCTTTGCAAAGCTAGACGGCTGCAAGAATGAGGATAAGCCGTATGCATATGTCATGGCAACAGATGAGGCCGGCTTTGAGAGAGGCTGCTTTAAACTTATAGAGGGGCGCATGGCAAAAAATGAGGATGAGATAGTCATTCCAAGGCACTTAAAGACAAACGGACGAATCGACATAAAGGTGGGAGATGAGATAACACTGGATGTCGGAAAGCGATATGATTCAAACACCGAAGGTGTCATATCGGAAAACAGCGCATATGAGAATGAGGCAGAGACACTTACCGATACTGTGACAAAGCACTACAAGGTGGTAGGCATCATGGAAAGACCGGGCTATGGAATGGAGGACTATAGTGCCGCCGGATATACATTTGTCACATACTCTGATGAACTGGCAGCAATTGATAACGGCACAAAGAGTGAGGCAAGCGAAGCTGACACTACACTCACAGTGTACAGCAGATACACTAAAAAGGCTTTAAGAAACAAGGATGCTGTGACTGCTGATATAATTGGTGTGGATGAAAAGCTGTTTGAGAAAGCAAATAAATCATCTGTTGAAATGTCTGCTGAGGAGAGTGACAGGTTTCTTAAAGAGATGGAAAATACAAAATATGATATATATATGAATGGATACCTTATAAGCTATGAGTGCGTTTTCCCGATTGACGGTTCATTTAAAGCACTGTTTACAGTGGCCGCTGTTGTGGCTTTGATAATCATACTGACATCAGTGTACTGTATCAAAAACAGCTTCAACATATCAATCACTGAAAAAATCAGGCAGTATGGCATGCTTGCAAGCGTGGGTGCTACGAGGCGCCAGATAAAAAGCAGCGTTAAGACAGAGGCAGCAATGCTTGGAGTGGTTGGTATTCCTGTAGGTACCATGAGTGGTATTTTGGCATCGCTTATACTTGTCAAGGTGGTAAATGCGCTGTCAGCAGGCTGGCTTAACTTTGCTTTGAGCTTTCATACTTCCCTGCCTGCACTTATTCTTGCTGTGATAATGAGTATAGCAACCATTTATTTCTCAGCAACAGGCAGTGCAAGAAGGGCGGCAAAGGTCACACCGCTTGAAGCAATAAGAAACACAAAGGAGATTAAAATAAAGTCATCAAAGCTTAAGACACCGGCGATTATAGGCAGAATATGGGGAATTGGAGGCGTTATCTCATATAAGAATATAAAGAGGAACAATAAAAAGTACAGAACCACAGTGACATCTATTGTCATCTGCTCAGTAACCTTTATTGTGATATCATACTTTATGTCTATGGCCTTTAGCATGGTTGGAATGTCATATGCTTCAACAGATTACAATATTGGAATAAATATGTCATGTAAAAAGAACCTTGATATTGAAAAGCTCTCTGAGCTTTTGAGTGGCATTGAAGGAGCAAAGGATTATCTGGTTGGAGCAGGTTATTATTTTGATGTAGATAAGCCGGAGTATACAAAGAAATATGGAGAGTATTGCGGGCAGCTTTATGATGACAGTGAGGATGTCTCACAAGAGTTTTTTATCACGGTTTTAAATGACAAATCATATGATAAGTATGCGTCTGACGCAGGCATAAAAAATGCAGATACAGGAGCAATTCTTGTAAATAAATGCACATTTGATGTGTATAATGAGAAAAGCTCGAAATACGTCAAAGAAGAGATGGAGCTGTACAAATATAAAGCAGGAGATACAATCAGGTGTGGCTACAATGTTTATGATGATGCTGTTGATGATGACAATGCTGTGGAAGGTGATACTGAAAGCAGCACGGAGGATAACAGTGGATACGTTGACGAGGAAACAATAAATAAAGGAGTCAGAAAAACTGTAGATGTAACTATTGCAGGTGTCACAGACAAGGTACCGATCGGTTATAATGGCAATAGCAATACCACGCTTTTGTTTATGAACCAAAAAGGCTTTGAAAGCCTATGGGGTGACGGCAAGAACGGTAATGAGATTAAACCGGGACATGCGTCATATTCGGCATATGTGGTTGCAGAAAATGCAGATGAATATCAGGATACATTCGAAAAGGAGACGGAAGGAAATACTGAGTATTCGCAGATTAGTTTTTATGTCAGCAATCTGGATAAGGAGATGCGCGATGAAAAGTCTCTCTTTACACTGCTTGGAGTATTTGCATACGGACTTATTGTGGTTATTGCCTTAATAGGAATCACAAATATCATCAATACCTTAAGCACCGGAATGGAGCTTAGAAGCCGCGAGTTTGCAACACTAAGAAGCATTGGAATGACAGATAAGCAGTTTGCTGGAATGGTCAGGCTCGAGAGTGTATTTATATCTGTAAAGGCACTTGTAATAGGTGTACCGCTTGGTATTTTAATAAGCTATCTCTTATGTGTTATGATGAACAGGATGGATGACGCAATCATTTATGAGCCGCCGTATAAAGCAATTATATTGTGTATAGTGGTTGTAATAATGCTGATTTATGCTATCATGAAACTATCAATGACGAAGCTTAGACACAATAACATTATTGAGACAATCAAAAATGAAAATCTGTAGGAAATGCGGGAGCTGATATGAAAAAAATACTTCTCATAGAGGACAATAAAGGAATAACAGAGGGACTGTGTGATACCTTTACAGAACCTGAATATGAGCTTTTGACAGCAGGCAATTTAAAGGAGGCTGGGGCGCTTTTGAGTGAGCACCCCGGCCTTGTGCTGCTTGATGTGTCGCTTCCGGATGGGAACGGCTTTGATTTTTACAGCGAAAGGCTGGAAAAAGAAAAAACACCGGTGATTTTTCTTACCGCAAGGGATGAGGAAAATGATATAGTAAAGGGACTTGAGCTTGGAGCGGAGGATTACATCACAAAGCCTTTTTCAGTAAGAGAGCTTGTGGCGAGAGTAAACCGCGTATTTTTACGAAGGAAAAGTGATGACAGTTCATCTGTCATACACGCAGGAAGCATAAGCTATGATTTGGACAAAAAGGAAGCAAGAAGGGCTGGACAGGTGATTGCTCTTTCAAGTCTTGAAAACCGCATACTTGATCTGCTTTTTACCAATCACGACAAGGCTGTGTCCAGAAATGCCGTGCTTGACTGCATCTGGGAGGCGACAGGCAACGATGTCTATGACCATACCGTGACTGTCTATATGAAGCGCATCAGGGCAAAGCTTGGTGAGGATGTGATAAAGACTGTGAAGGGAATCGGGTATCGTGTTGATTCAGATGAAACTCTTTAAACAGTATCGACTGACAGAGACAGTTCCCGGGGGAAAGAATGAGAAAGAAGAAATATAATTTAGAGAACAGAAAACATTTTGTGTATTTTGCGATAATATATACATGTATATGTGTGACGGTTATGGCTTTTACCGTCTTTTTCCAGTACAGGGCATATACGAAAAACTATAACGCCACAGTGGCTAAGCTATGTGCACTCATTCATGAAAAATATCCCGATGTATCAGATGGCAGCATAGCCGCGATTCTAAATGACAGCAGCTTCGATAGTGATTATACAAATTTAAAAAGCGCAGAGACGCTCTTAAAAAAATACGGCATTGATATGGAAAAGGATTCCGCGGTTTTGTCAAATGAAAAAGCGCTTAAAGGAGCGCTTTGGCTAGACATATTTCTTGTTGTGCTTTTTGCAGGGGGCTTTTGCCTTTACATTGTGCTTATAAGATTTAGCTTTAAAAGACAGGTCAGACAGGCTGCGGATTATCTGCGCCGCATAAATCAGGGAGACTACAGACTTTTTATGGCAGATAGCACAGAGGGAGAGATTTCTATACTAAAGGGAGAGCTTTACAAGACAGCAATCTATTTGAGGGAGTCTGCGGAAAATGCAAAGGCAGACAAGCTTTTGCTAAAGGATGCGCTTTCTGACATATCGCATCAGCTTAAGACACCGCTCACATCACTTTCGATAAATCTGGAAAATCTGGAAGGAAATCCTGATATGGCACCTGAAAACAGAAGCAGGATAATGCGCAGGGCAAAGCGTGATGTGGATAATATATCGCATATGGTGCAGGCTATCTTAAAGCTTTCAAGGCTTGAAGCGGATGTTGTGGAGTTTGATGAGAAGGATACGCTGCTGTCTGAAATTGTGTCTGAGGCAGCTGACAATGTGATGGCACTTTGCGATTTGAGAGACATAAGGCTGTCCATAGATGAAGGCTCTGATAAGGATGCCTGTATACATGCTGATGCATACTGGCAGTGTGAGGCCATTACAAACATAGTAAAAAATGCAGTAGAGCACGCAGAGAGTGAGGTAAAGATAGGCTTTTACAGGTATGAGATGTATGCAGAGATAACAGTGCAAAACGATGGAGAAGCCATAAGTGATGAGGACAAAAAGCATATTTTTACGCGTTTTTACAGCGGCAGCGGACAGCCGGCAGACAGCATCGGCATAGGACTTTCGCTCGCGGAAGCAATTGTGCGTCATGACAATGGATATATCCTTGTGGAGGATTGTAAAAAAGATGTATTAAATGAAAAAAATGAATGCAGTGGCACACGCTTTGTGGTAAGATATTTGTGATAAGTTGAGAAAAATTATCAATAAATACACTAGGAAGCGATAAAATGACACTAAAAGAACTTGGCATAGGACAGAGTGCCAGAATACTTACAGTAGGCGGTGAGGGCGCACTGCGCCAGCATTTCCTGGATATGGGAGTAATCCCAAAAGCCGAAGTAACAGTTATCAAATTTGCACCGATGGGAGACCCGATGGAGCTTCAGGTGCACGGCTATGAGCTCACATTGAGGCTTGATGATGCGGCACAGATTGAGGTAGAATTAATTGACAGCCGTTCAAGAAAGCATGAGGGCCCTAAAAAGATAAGCAACACAGCCCATCCCGGACTTGGCGAGGAGGGCAAATACCATGTGAAGGGCAGTGGCAATCCCCTTCCGGAGGGTGAGAAGCTCACATACGCACTTGTGGGAAACCAAAACTGCGGCAAGACAACACTTTTCAACCAGCTTACAGGCTCAAACCAGCATGTGGGCAATTTCCCGGGAGTGACGGTGGACAGAAAGGATGGCTCTATTAAAGAGCATCCGGACACATCAATCACTGACCTGCCTGGAATTTACTCAATGAGCCCATATACGAATGAGGAGATTGTGTCGAGAAACTTTGTGCTCGATAACAAGCCAAAGGCCATAATAAATATCGTAGATGCGACAAATATCGAGAGAAACCTGTATCTGACCATGCAGCTTCTTGAGATGGATATACCGATGGTTATCGCTCTAAATATGATGGATGAGGTGACGGCAAACTCAGGCTCAATCGATGTAAATAAAATTGAGGGACTGTTAGGAGTGCCTGTTGTACCGATTTCTGCCGCAAAGAATCAGGGTGTTGATGAGCTGGTGCGCCATGCAATACACATTGCAAAGTATCAGGAGCGCCCGGGCAGACAGGATTTCTGTGATGAGAATGATTTTGGCGGTGCCGTGCACAGATGTATACACGCGGTCAGTCACCTGATTGAGGATCATGCAAAGCTCGCCGGAGTCCCGATTCGCTTTGCTGCTACCAAAATTATCGAGGGAGATGCACTTATATTAGAGCAGCTTCATCTTGATGAGAATGAGAAAGAGGCAATAGAGCATCTGATTGTCCAGATGGAGAAGGAGCGAGGCCTTGACAGAAGCGCTGCAATTGCGGATATGCGCTTTACATTTATTGAGAAAATATGCGAGAGCACCGTGGTAAAACCGAAGGAGAGCAGGGAGCGTATCAGAAGTGAGCGCATCGACCGTGTTCTTACAGGCAAATACACGGCAATACCGTGCTTTATAGTGATAATGCTTGCTGTATTTTATCTGACCTTCAACGTAATCGGAGCAGGCCTTCAGTGGCTTTTGGAGCAGGGCATAGGAGCACTGACCGCGCTTACGGATAAGGCACTCACAGCGGCAGGTGTGAATGAGGTGCTGCACGGACTGGTAATAGACGGCATCTTTCAGGGTGTCGGAAGCGTATTAAGCTTTTTGCCGATTATCGTGACACTGTTCTTTTTCTTATCCCTCATGGAGGACAGCGGATACATAGCGAGGGTTGCATTCTTCATGGACAAGCTCCTTCGTAAGATAGGACTTTCAGGACGAAGCATAGTACCAATGCTCATAGGCTTCGGCTGTACGGTGCCGGCTGTCATGGCGACACGTACACTGCCAAGTGAGAGAGACCGTCGAATGACTATACTCCTCACACCGTTTATGAGCTGTTCGGCAAAATTGCCAATTTATGCATTCTTTGTTAGTGCATTTTTCCCGAAGCATGGCGGACTTGTCATGGGAGGACTGTACTTCCTTGGCATAATTGTCGGAATACTTTTCGCATTTATCTACAGAAAGACTTTGTTCAGGGGTGACGCAGTGCCGTTTGTCATGGAGCTGCCAAACTACAGGATGCCGGGTGCCAAGAATGTGTG
>OKTF01001140.1_pt1 | contig 14281 bp, 13 predicted proteins | sample 1606461 | NCBI WGS metagenome assembly OKTF01 (sample SAMEA3879599, study PRJEB24766) | human gut metagenome | biome: human-associated habitat; feature: feces | place: USA | collected 1985/1987 | reverse complement strand
GCCTGCACAAATGCCTGGACCCGGAGGGCATCGTGGAGCTCCGGGAGCTGCTGCTCCGGCTGAACCGGGAGCGGCAGACCACCATTCTCATCTCCAGCCACATCCTGTCGGAGCTGTCCACCTTAGCCACCCACTACGCCTTCATTGACCGGGGCCGGATCCTGGAGACCGTCTCCGCCGCCGACCTGCGGGAGCGGTGCCGGGACTGTCTGGAGCTGAGGGTGGACGACGCCGCCCGGGCCGCCCGGGTCCTGGAGGAGCAGCTGGGCACCCGGGATTTCGAGGTCCTTCCCCAGGCGCGTCTGCGTCTGTACGCCTTTCTGGACCAGCCCCAGACGGTCAACCGGGTCCTGATGGAGGAGGGAGTGGGGCTGATCTCCGTCCAGCAGAGGGACAGCAATCTGGAGGACTACTTTCTCTCCCTCATCGACGGCCGTTCCGCCGGGAAGGAGGGGGCCTGATGCTGCGTTCCATCCGGGCGGAGTGGTACAAGGCGGTCCGCCGCCCCTATTTCCCCATTTTGTTTTTGACCTGCGCCCTGCTCACTGTGGGCGCGGTGTCCTGCCTGTATTTCCTCAAGACCCAGTCCCCTGGGATCGCCCCCATCGGCCTGTCCTTCGCCCTGAGCCTGTCCCCCTTTGGTATGCTTCTGGGGCTCTGGCTGGTGGCAGTGGGCGGCGACCTGATCTTTTCTGAACAGTATAAATACCACACTCTGAAAAATGAGGTCTCCTTCGGTATCCCCCGGACCAGGATCTACCTGTCCCGCTGGGCTGCCGTATTCCTGGTCATGCTTCTGCTATATGCCGTCCTGGTGGCCGTCTACACCCTGTCCGCCCTGCTTCTGCTTGGACTGGAGCGCGGGCCCTCCGACCTCACCCCTGCCAACGGATTCCTGCTGCTTGGTTATCTGTCTCTGGCAGCACTCCCCATTTGGGCTGGCGGCCTATCCCTGGTCATCGCCATATACTTCCTTATTGCCAGTGCCAACGCAGCAGCTATCTGCTATATTGTCCTAATCCTCACCCTGCCAGCTCTGCTGGGAGCCCTGGGACAGCACATCAGCCCATTCTTTCAGCTACTCCACCACCTCACTCTGAGCTACCAGCTTGACCTGCTTCTGAACGTCCAGATCCTGGACTGGGCCCTCATGGGCCGGTGCTGGCTGGTGGGGTTGGGGTGGACCGCTGTCTCCACTGTGCTGGGCCTGTTCTGCTTCTCCCGCCGGGAGCTCCCGTAAAGGAGGGTGCAGCCTTGATGCAGACACTGTTTCATCCGACACCCGAAGGGGCCCTGTCCGTCTCTCCGCCTCAGCCGGGAAAGGGGGGCTGACCCATGGGCAATCTCATCCGCGCGGAGTTCTACCGCCTGCGCTGCCGCCCCCACTCCGTTCTGGGGATGGCGCTGATCCTCCTTCTGAGCGTGGCCGTCATGACTGCCTCCTGCGCCCTGCCTCCCCAGGCCGGGAATGCGGCCACCCTCCTTCATTCCATCAGCACTCTGTCCGTCAGCGGGATGTTTTTTGCCGTCTGGTGCGCTGCTGCTGCCAGCTCCGGCGTCAACAAGCTGGACATTCTGAAGCATGAGGCTGTGTTCGGCGTGCCCCGCTGGCAGATTTATCTCTCCCGCCTGGCCGCAGCCTGCCTGCTGGGTGTGGCTATGGTGGTTCTACTGTCCCTGTGGGCCATCCTGCTCACTCTGATCTTTCTGCCTGGCCCTGGCCTGCTCCATGCCCTTGCGCAGTACCTCACCCTGATGCTGACCGCTCTCCCCCTGTGGATGGCCTCCGTTGGTTTGTTCCTCTGCTGCCGGTTCATCACCCGGTCAGATGCAGTCTCTGTGGTACTGGTCTTCCTTTACTATTTTGTGGGCTACCCATTCTGTGCCGCCGCCTATATCGCCGGCCCTAACCTCACCCCCCTCTTCCGCTTTCTTTATATGACCCACCCCATGGCCCCCTTTTGGAATGGGAACCTGCTTTTGGCGGCGGGCTCGTCCCAGGAGCTGGGAATCTCTCTGGATCCCACCCTGTTCGTCTCCTTTCCACCCTCACCGCTCCAGTGTTGGCTGGTGGGGATGGGCTGGCTGGCGGTCACTACCCTGCTGGCCCTGGCCGCTCTGGAGCGCAGAGAGCTGAGGTAACCACTATTTCTTCAGGAGGTCCTTTCTATGACGATCCTGTTGCTCACCGTCCCGGTCCTGCTGCTCATCCTGCTCCTCTGGCTCCGCCGTGGATCTGCCCTAAATCGGGCTGCCCAAGAGCTCTGCGAGGCCCGTGCCCAGCCCGGCAAGCGCCTCCGTCTGCTTTCTCCGGACCGCCAGGTAGAGAACCTCCTGGCTCAGATCAACGGCCTGCTGGAGGACCGAGAGCAGGAAACACGCACACTGCGGGAGCAGGAGGAGAGTCTCCGCCGGCAGATCGCCAACATCTCTCACGACCTGCGCACCCCACTTACCTCCATTCTTGGCTATCTCCAGCTTCTGGAATCGGAGCAGCTTTCCCCTCAGCAGCGGCGACATTATTTAGAAATTGTGTCCGACCGGGCCAAAGTGCTTCAGGATCTGATCACTGCTTTTTATGATCTCTCCCGCATTGAGGGGGGTGAGTATCCCCTTGACCTCCAGCCGGTGGATCTGCGCCGGGCTTTAGAGCCTCTCCTGGCCAGCTTTTATGAGGACTTTGAGCAAGCCGGCTTTCAGGTCACGGTGGAGCTGGACGACTGCCTGCCCCCTGTGCTGGCCGACCCCGGGGCGGTCACCCGCATCCTCACCAACCTCATCGGCAATGCCCTGAAGCATAGCAGCGCCGCCCTGACTATCCGGCTGTACGCCGACGCAGGGCAGCTGGTCACCGCCTTCTCCAACGACGCCCCGGACCTGTCCCCTGAGGACCTGTCCCGGGTCTTTGAGCGCTTCTATACCGCGGACCAGATGCGCACCGGCCAGAACACGGGCCTGGGTCTGGCCATCGTCAAGGCCCTGGCCCAGCGGATGGGACACGCCGCCTTTGCCGAACTGGAGGACGGGAGTTTCACCGTGGGGGTGCGGTGGGAGCCGATGCGGCCCGGCGGGCTCCAATGAGTATTTCCATCCGTCCTTTTATTTTCACATATTTTTCATTTTAATCTTGACTTTTTTGTGCATTTTCATATAATAGAAGCTACAAATCCATCGCTGCTTTCGCTGCTTGATGTAGCTTTCCGCTCCATCGCCGCAGATAAAATCCAGCAAACCAGGGTGTGCCGGGCACACTTCCTGTTTTGCTGGTTTTTTTATCTCCGATCCGGCAGCGTTCCGGATGGATCCGCACCAAGCAGGCCGGTCTTCCCATTTTTCCGGCCTGTGCCCTCCCTACGCGCCCGCACCAGGTCAATATCAAAACGATCAGAAGGAGAGACTGCTATGAAAAAAAGACTGCTGCCACTGCTGCTATCCACCGCCCTGGTTCTCCCCCTGCTGTGCCCCGCTGCCGCCGCTGAGGAGACTGCCACCCGGAGGGATCTTGCGGAGGCTCTGTATGATCTGGCAAACCGCCCCGCTGTCTCACAGACACAACCGTACTCCGATCTCACAGAAACGGATGACGCGCTCCACTGGATCAGCTCCGAAGGTTATATGGTGGGCTATGGCAGCCATACGATGGCGCCGGATCAGGCCATCACCCGCGATCAGCTGGCCACTGTGCTATACGAATATGCAAAAGAGCATAATCTGGCGCTCACCAAGCGCGCCCCGATCGAAGCCGGTACCCCCAAATGGGCGGATGACGCCATCTCCTGGGCCACGGCCAATGGTGTTCTGGATGGGATCGATCAGGACCAGGCTATCACCGCTTCCGAGCTTGACCGGGTCCTCAGTAACCTCTCCAAGGTAGCGGAGGATCCTGCCGCAAAAGATCTCAATGCAATTATGGAATCTCCTGGTGTCTCCGGATATGCTGTCATGGCCTATCGCGATGGAAAACTGATCTACCAGCGTACCGGCGGTGACCGCTATATAGACGCGGCCGACCCAGCCAACAACCTCCCCCTCGAGCTTGACAGCCGCTACCGCACCGCCTCCATCTCCAAGACCTTTGCCGCCATTGGCGCCATGAGGCTGGTGGAGCAGGGAAAGCTGGATCTGGACCGGGATGTCAGCGATTACCTGGGGTTTACCCTCCGCAATCCCAACTATCCGGATCAGGCCATCACCACCCGGATGCTGCTCTCTCACACCTCCTCCATTCAGGACGGCAGCGTATATTCCATCGCGCCTGAGTATTCCGTTAAGGAATTTTTCACTCCAGAAGGCAAGTACTGGCTGGATGGAGAACACTTTGAACCGATCAAGTTTGAAGATGAGGCCATGAAAAAGTATCTGGAAATTTACCGAAGCCAGAACTGGATGCTGATTGGCGGAAAGCTGCTCTCAAAAAAGCTGGCTTTATGGGTCACAATGCATCGGCCAGGGAACGATACTTCCTTGAATGTGCTTTACCTCAACGGTATGACGGCCAAAGCGAAAGTAGATCTGGATATTCGAGGGGATCGGTACAAGGAGTTTATTGCTGTGCTAAAAGAATTGATTGGATACGAAGGCACTCTTAAACTGCATGAAAAAGAGGAGCAGCTGGCACAGAAATTTGCATCCTTTTTCCCGGAACAGACTTCCGAACAGGAGTGTGTCGCCGCTTTTCTTTCTCAGGATGTGACACAGATCCGGCAGGACTACATTCAGACCTTCTCCCCTCCGCCAGAACCAAAAAAGAAAAAACGAAGCAGGCGGGAACGGAAATGAAGGGCTTTTAAAGATGGGGGCTGCCTGGCCGCACAAGTTGGTTTTTCGTTAAAGACGGTTAAAATCGATAGTTTCTTGCAATCAAAAACCGCCATAAAGTGGAAACACAAGACTGCGACTCAGCATAGCGGGCGTGATCTGGAAAGGAGGAGCAAGGGGGCGGGCAGATGGCGTTATTTTGTGCCGCAGGCACAAAATAACGCCGGAACAAAGCGGACTTTGCTCCGGCGTGACAAGATGCTGCAATTATAGATCGTTCAAATTTTCAATCGGCTGTTTTGAAGATCGCCCAACGGCCCTTCTGGGCCGGCGGCGCGTTTGCGCCGTACAAGCCTTTCCGCCAAAGGCGAAAATCTTGGCGCAGGGATGGCTTTGCCATCCCGAGCATTTCAATCACCGGAGAGTGGAGCCGCCCTTTGGGCGGCGGAATCCAAAAGAGAAAGACATCTGCTTCAGCAGATGTCTTTCTCTTTTGGAAAGGACAGTTAAAATCGATATTTGCATCCACTTGATTATTCCGTCCAAGATGTGTAATTGATATCTTGTCGTTCTTTTAAGATTACAGATACATCTCTCTCAAAAGTGCTGTAATTCAATCTATTTTTGCATTCCCTAATATAGTCATCACGAATGCCTACAACCTTGTATACAATTGAAAGTAGGACATATCTCAAAACTCTGTTAGCGGCAGATGTTTCTTCAAACGATGGTTCACTATACCGTTGCTCGTTGTAATGTGTAAAGAAGTTTCTATCGTTGCTGATTGCACGAGCCAAGAGTCTTCTTCTCTCTTCTGAAATCTCAAGGGTGCCATTGATCTGCGCTAAAACATCTTCAATGCGATATTTCAACGGAAGTTGTTTCTTCCCGTAGCCATCCGCTTGTGCAATACCTTTTGCAAGCTCATCTCGATAGTGGACAGAGTACAACTCGATAGCCTGCGTTAGATTTAAAAAACGGTTAATACGAGTAGAGCGGTTACAGATGATCTCGTAAAAGAGCGTTGGAATATATATGCTATCAGCATAAAATTTTAACCAATTAGTCCACACTTCAGAAAAATTTTCAGAAAACTTATTGGTCATAATTAGAAAAGGTTCCTCTGAGACTTCAATATCCTCCTTATGATTTAAATATAATTGACAATCACAATATCCAGAAAAATTTTTAGCATCATCTGTTTGTTCATCAGAAAATAACAGATTTTCTAATGGCAGGTAATAGTCAGCAAAAAAAGATAATAGATTTCTCGCGCAAGCAATTTTTGCAATAGCATCTCTGATTCTGGTTGGTTTTGAAAACGCATAGTAAATATATGGAAGGTACCTATACTCAATTCCATGCCTTGACCAGTCATGAGAAAACCCTCGATACAAGCGAAGGATTCCGTCCGTGTCCATGGCCTCGATATCTTCCGGATAGGCAAAACTCAGTACAGTGGGATTTTCCTTTGTGAAGCTAACATTTTCGTTAAACACTCTATCAGAAAACATATGACTCATTGCTTCTATTGAAGCAGAAATGTTTGTAACGAATATGTCACTGACATAACTTCTTCCGATGACTATTTCTGACGGCTCTGCAGAAATCTCTACACAATTCGAATTGATGTTGTAAGAGGTTGCGATAATATAGTTATCAAGTAAAGTAACATTTGTCCCACTGATTTCACCCCAAATCTGAAATGGAATCTGCCGTTTTACATGGTTCAGATTTCCCTTTTCGATTCGAGTTCGGATTATCACACGGTTATTCTCTTTAACCAGAGTGCCGATAAAATCAATCCTATCCTTGCCATTTTGGAAATGGAAGTCACCGATTTGATTAAGTAAATCTTTTAGTTCTCTCATTTTGTTCCTCACTCACACACTTATTGGAACCTATCTGGTATTATATCACAACATCTGATCCATTGGTACGGTGTGTTTGATGTGACCCTTCATCTCCTGCACTCGATCAAAAGTTTCCCTGTCAATGATGGGCTCATGAGCATTTTCCACCAGGTACATGGTAAGCTGTCCATAATTCTTTTCTTTCTTCCCAGACAGGAAATCCGGAGTGTAGGTCTTCTGCATCAATACTTGGCCTACATACTTCTCGTTGCTCAGCATCCGGTCGATGGTGGAGGTGCTCCACTCGGCCTTTCCAGTTACCGTCTTGATACCGTGGGATTCCAGATACTTCTTGATTTTCCGAACGCCGTTCCCTTGCACATAGAGGTAGAAAATCAGCCGAACGATCTCGGCCTCCTCGGGTACGATTTGCAATGCGCCGTCAGGCCCTTTGGTATAGCCGAGGAATTGGGTGTGGTTGAGAAGAGTCTTTCCGCTCCTCATGCGGTGGCGGATGCCAAACTTGATGTTTTCACTGCGGGACTGGCTTTCCGCCTGATCCAGTGCCGCATATTGGTCAATGATGCTATCACTTACAGTCATGGTATTTAATCCTCCTGTTTCGATGTAGACACCAATATTCATCTTCCTAAGCCTCCTAATTTGTTTGATGGTTTCCAATGTATCTCGTCCGAATCGACTGAGAGACTTTACAAGGATGAGGTCAATTTTCTTCCTCCTACAATCCCGCATCATCTGTTGGTATCCCGGTTGTTTATTTGGTCGCAGACCCGATGCGGTATCATAGTAAACTGCGACAAACTGCCAATGGGGATTCCTCTGGATGTAGTCCGCGTAGAATTCGATTTGATTGTTCAGGCTGTTCTGCTGTTCCTCATGGTTGGTGCTGACTCTGCAGTAGGCCGCCACTCGAAGCTGCTGTGTCCAAATTGGTCTTGGTTTTTGGCTCTGTGGAATTTCAATAATATTTCCAGGCATAACAAAACCTCCATGTTTTCTACTCATGTGCTCATGAGCAGTATAACACGGAGGTTTTTGCAAAAAGAAAAACTACATTTCAGCCTCTTTCACAAGGCTAAAATGTAGCTTCCCACTTGGAACATGTGTACACTTTAGATGCCATTCCAAATCCCGTTTTTCAGAGTAGTCGAAAAATTATTTTTTCTCTTTAGGATCTTCGGCGGTAGGGATTCCGTTCTCAATCAAATTTGCCACAACTTGATTCAGCTGTGCCGCATTTTTACTTGTGATAACCGACACAGCTATTTGAGTTTCGACCGCTTTTCGTGCATCTTCGGCGATATTACCGCCTGCACGGGCAAACTCAAATTCTCCTTGAAAAAATTCTGGAGTCTTTTTCTTCAGCAACTGCTGTCATTTAAAAACTGTGACAATTTGTCACTGTTTCTTTTTCTTCTTACTCGGTGCAGCTTTGCGTTGTTTCTAATCCAGCACTCACGAAAGCGACAGCTCTGGGTATCTGCTATCTTGAAGCGGCATTCTAATTTCTCAAATGCGCATCTCGGCGCAGCGAGGTCTTAGTAGCTTCTGCTACATCTCGAATGATCCGAATCTCGTAATCATCACAATCATCGACAATTTCTGCAAGATCCTTTTCAAACTGCACTTTTGTTTTAATCACATTATCGCAAAGCAGGTCATCCACAGATATCGCCAGAGCATTGGCAATGTTGACGATTACAGTCAAACTATAGGATTCTTCCTCTGTCGTAACCGTTCCATCCGGTTGAGTCACTTCCACTGTGCGTGTTTTGGTTTCTGTGGTGTAGAAGCATCCCACAAAGCGGCTTGCCTCCCGGCTGCTTGGCGCATCCTCCCCAAAGCAGAGAGCATAAAAAATGGACTTGATCCACAAAGGGTCAAGTCCATTTCCGCTTTCCATCTGACTGTTTGCGGCGGCGACCGCCGAATCCAGAAGAGAAAAAGCTGTTTTCATTTCCTCCACATGATGTTTGAACTCTGCGGGAACTTTCTCCGAGTAAGCCACTCCATAAAAAGTTGCGGTCACTGCTTGATTATTATGCTCTGCTCCACCACCAGCCAGCGAACATAAAAGTGCAATGAGCAGGATCACCGGGGAGAAAATTGCTACCAGTGTCCAGCCGACACCCTTACGGACCTTGTCATTGGAGAGTGCAGTGGCGGCGATCTTCGCCATGATAGCACCAGACATCAGCGACCACCTGCCTGACCAAAGAGTTTTTCTTTGTACTTAGGTGCGTGGACCTCCAGCAGATATCGCTCGTTACCACACTTATAGAGGCAAACACCTCTCTGGGGAAACTTGATGAGGTTGTATTCCGCTTCGTCCAGCTGGAGCATATCCATATACGACTTCTTGTCGATGGAACCAGCATTGAACAGGAACTGGTGCGGAGGGATGCTGAACAGGGGCTTGGTCATTTCACGGATGCCCTCCTGATCGAAGTCCTCAAGGTTCTGCGATGCCAGCAGCATAGCGGATTCCTTTTTACGAACTCGTTTGAGGCAGTTACGGATGTATTCGATTGCCACCGGGTTACTGAGCCAGATATACAGCTCATCCAGAGCGGCTACCGTATTGCCTACGGTAAGCAGCTTGTCTGACATGAACGCCAGTACATTGAACAGCATCGCGTTGCGGACATTCTTGGCGGCACTCAGCATTCCTTTCACGCCGAAAACAAGGAAACGGCTGGAGGTGATGTTGGTGTGTCCATTGAAGAACTGAGCATCCGCACCTCGGCACATGGAATGCAGTCCCAGCAGAACCTCCTGCAGAAGCTGTTCTGTGTAGAGCTGATGCTGGCTGCTGTCATAGTGCTGGTACTCATCCTCAATCAGGTCATAGAGGTCCGAGAGGATTGGATAGTCATCGGGTTTCAGACGGCGGAAGTTGGTACGATCAGTGATGCCAAACTTGGCATAGAGCTTGGACAGCATGATTTCGATGGTGTCGATGTGAGCATCCGAGAAGTCCTTGTAGGCGCGGAAGAAGTCCTTCAGGAAGGAAATGTGCTGGGCAAGCAAGGTGCTTTTGCGGAAGGCTTCGGGAGCATCTGTGGCTTTGGGATCGCCGCCCTCACTCCAGCACTTGGGTTCCAGTACATTGATGATGTACTCACCAGCCATGAGGTCGGCAAAGCAACCGCCCACAGCCTCACACATTTCCTGCTGTTCATGCTCCGCATCCAGTGAGATCACGGACTTGCCGGACTCCAAAAGATTCAGAATGAGCAGCTTCATGAGATAGGACTTGCCCTGACCAGAGTTGCCAAGGATCAGGATGTTGGCCGAGGTTTTATCTTCATCTCTCTGGTCGAAGTCTACCAGAATATTACTGCCGTACTTGTCCTTGCCAATGTAGAATCCCTTGGCATCCAGCTTGCCGGAATAGTTGAAGGGATAGAGATTTGCTACCGAACTGGCGGGCAGGACACGCTCGAACTGCTGACCAAAGGCGTTGTTTCCAGCGGGATTGACGCAGCGGAAGCCCTGCTGCTGACGGAGCAGAAGCCTGTCCACATTGAGCTTGCTTCGCACCAGCTCCGTCAATACATCGGTTTGAAGCAGCTTGAGCGTATTGAAGTCGGCGGCGGTCAGCTCAATGAAGACAGCACAGTGCAGGAGCGGCTCACGATTGCGGTGCATTCCGGCAACCAGCGATGCCACATCCTGCAGGTTACTTTCAGCGGTAACCGTCTGCTGGAGGTCATTGGTATTGGAGCGATCCATGCGGTTCTTGTTGGCGGCGTTGTGGATGATCCGCTTTTCCTCAGCGGGAGTAACTTGGCGGGTATAGATGCGAAGTGTCACACCATCCTTTTCGCCCAGATGCCGCAGGATCGCCTGCTCGTCCGTACTGGTGGGATACTCTCGCAGTGCCCATACACATCGGAAGGTGTTGCCGCAGATAAAGTGGTCAGGATAGAACTGCACCACCGATGGGGCAATCATATCCAGAAAAGATTTGACACTCACATTTTCGCTGCTCTGCATTTCAGCAGCGGCTTTGTTTTTTCTCTTTGCCATTAAATTCGATGCCTCCTTTATCAATCTCCAACGATGACCCAGCGGTCACCATCGGAGTCCTCGAACTGCTCAGTGGTCACATTCTGCTCGAAGTACACACCCAGCATTCGTTTCAGATCCTGATCCGTGGCTCGGCGGGTGGTAAAGCCGTTGTCGTTGATACTCTGCTCAATACGGGAGAGATAGGAAAACACATCTGTTTCCCGCTCATCCCGCAGACGGATGATGATGTAGAATTCTCGGCTGGATGCCATGAGTGCCTGGATACGGTCCAGGTGTGTGCTGTCCTGCTCCAGCAGACGGCGGATGGCAGGAAGTTCTTCCACATTCATCCGTTCTCTGTAGAAGTTCTTGTTTCGGTCGAAGGACTCTTTGGAATTGAGTGCCAGCATTTCCAGCTCTGCTTGTCCCTTGACCACATTCAGCAGAGCATAGATCCGAGCACTGATGCTGGAGTCCGGCAGGACAGAGATGTTCGTGGGCTTGATGATAAAGAAAATAAGGTCACCCATGCGGGTGGCAATACAGTAATCTTTGATGGCATCAATGCCCATAAGCTGCCGGGTAGACTGTGCGGCACTGTTCTTTTTCTGTTTTTTCATTCGGTCATCCTCCATTCATAGGACTGCTGGTTTGTGATGAAGAAGGCAGCAGCATAGCGGATGAAATCCAGAATGCTGGTACCTTCAAAGCGGATACTGAGGAACGCATAGGCTGCTGTCAGCACCAACGGGAGGGTGATCCCGGTCTGGCTGATCGCCAGAACAGAGAACAAAAGACCTACACCAATGATGCCGATGTCCTTCAGTTCCCAAAGCCAGAGCATGGCTTTGGATGTCAGGTTGTCAGGGTAAATGTACATAAGTCACCTCCAAAAAAATAACCGCCGAAGGATTTCGGCGGGTGCTCATAGGGTAATGTAAAGATTATTGGTATAGAAAAAGGGCAGCCGATTTCTCGGCCGCCCTCTAAATTTTACACAAAACATTTATATAAATTACTCATTAAAAGGATTCAAATTGAAACTACCGTGGTCAATCAACTCCTGAACAGTCTCAGCCAGCTCGTTTTTCACACTTTCGCTATCGTCTTTTGCTCCTGCATTTTCAACATATACAGTGCAATCGCCCAGCTTAAAGGTTGCATAATAAATTGCCATTTGTTCCCCTTTACTGTTGGGGTCTGTGATAAAATATCCTGCGGTCACGCTTGTACCATTGACTTCGCTACTTTCTTCTGTTCCGACAATACTGGTGTCCATTACAGGTACATCGGATGTAGCTACAACCATCTTGATATTTCCGGTTTTTCCTTCGAAGCCAATCAGATCTTGACCAGAGAACAAAGCGTTTGCTGTAACAGGCAGATCGGCAAAAACAGCATTGATTTCTTCTTCTGTAAAGTACAGTTTACAAGGGACTACACAGGGTAGGTATCTGACGGGAGGGGTGCCGCCAGTCAGATTTTCCATGTGATGTTCAAGCTGTCGCTTGTGGCGGCTATGGTGGTGATCATCAAATCCACCACACGCCGCTTGTCATCAAAAGATACATTCTCCCAGGTATCGAGGTAGCCGGAAATCTGGCTGACCTGTTCCGGGCTGATGGCCTCCACAGTCAACTCCGCTATCCTTGCCAGAAGTTCCTGCTTGCGCCCGTCCAGTTCCGCTATCTTCACATTCACATAGGAGAACAGGACATTGTTTGCCCCCGTCAGACTGTCCACCAGCTTTTCAATCTCGCTGTCTACATGGGCAAGTTCCACTTGCAGGGCGGTGATTTTCGGGTTTGCCTTTGCCGCTTTCTTTTTTCCTGTCAGCGTCTTGTAGCTTGCCAGCTTCTTTACCATCTGCTGATAAACAACCGCTTCCAGTTCCGAAGTGATGATTTTCCCACAGCCAGGACAGCTTTTATTGTCCAGCCGTTTCGTGCAGCGGAGATACTGTTTGCCGGAGGGATTGTAGATACTCATAAGAGCATACCCGCAATTCCCGCACTTGATTTTTCCTGCCAGCCATGTGTGGGTGGCTTTCCGGGCAGACTGGATTTTCATGTTGTTCATCAGCTTCTTGCGGCAGGTCAGCCAGATGTCGGAGGGGACAATGCCCTCATGGGGAGCCAGTACCAGCATTTGGTCTTTCAAGTCGTTCTTTTTGCTGGGCTTCACATCTCGCCCTTGATACAGATAGCAGCCGTTCATGCCAGTAAAATCGGCAGCGTCATTGACAATGACCGTCCCTTGACTTTTGAAAAATTCGTACACATCAAGGTCTGCCTGCACATAGACAGGATTGCGTAACATCTGCGCCAGCGTGGGGCGTATCAGCTCTTTGCCATGGAACAAAATCCCCTGTTCGGCAAAGTACCGGGTAATGTCCCCGTAGGAAGTTGTGGGCTGGGCGTACATCTCAAACATCAGCCGGATATTGGCCGCTTCCTCCGGGTTTACCACCAGCTTCTTTGTGTTGATACCGTCCATCTTGATAGGCTCCGTATGGAAGCCGTAAGGGGCTTTCCCGCCCATCTTAAAGCCCCGCTGACTGCGGGAGTAGTAAGCGTCCGTTACCCGCTTCTGTATCGTTTCCCGTTCAAGCTGGGCGAACACGATACAGATATTCAGCATGGCCCGTCCCATCGGCGTGGAGGTATCAAACTTTTCCGTAGAGGACACAAACTCCACATTGTACTGTTGGAACAGCTCCATCATATTGGCAAAGTCCAGAATGGAGCGGGAAATGCGGTCGAGCTTATAGACAACAACGGTTTCAATCAATCCATTGCGAATGTCTTGAAGCATTTCCTGAAAATGCGGTCGGTCAATATTCTTACCTGAATAACCTTTGTCTGGGTATGTCTTATAAGCATCGCCCCTTGTTTCGTGGAGACAGTATTCCACTTGGCTTTCGACGGAAATACTATCCTCCTTAAAAACAGATTGTCTTGTGTAGATGGCATACATATTTTCAGCACCCTTTCCTATTACGATAAGGAAACGGGCTACTAACCGAAAGAATCATGAACGGTAGCCCACGAAGTCAAGAACGATTACTTTTGTGGTTATCAGAATACTTTTTGAAAACTTCGTAAAGGCTTTTTGTGATTTCCTGTTTCTGTTTCTCGCGTTCCTGTGGTGATAAAACGGGAGAAAGGTTTTCAACGATAATCAGGTTATGGTGAAGAACAGCATTGTGAACGTCCTTTTGATAGCTGTGTTCTTTCGTCGTTATCGCCCCCTTCGTAGAAAACATATGAAAGAGGGATTGTACGGTAGAATCATAGAACGTATTTTCCAAAATATCCATATGGCAACCCCGCTGCGGGGTGGGGACATCATCCGCTGATTGCAAAAAAGTGAGTGTGTGCAGGTTTGTCAAGGGCGTGCCCGCAGGCATGTGCGTAGCATTTACCCTTGACAAATCTGAACGCACGAACTACTCTCCTTGTGCGGATGATGTCTATACCAAAAGGTTTTTCCATATCCCCTAAAAACAATATATGCGGACAATAAAAAGGGCCGTTCCTCGATTTCGGAACTGCCTTTTCTCTGTCCGCAGGGGCTTTATCTATTAGGGGGATATAGAAGCACTATGACTATTTGGAGCCGGTGCTTTTGCCTTT
>OKTF01001139.1_pt1 | contig 14282 bp, 15 predicted proteins | sample 1606461 | NCBI WGS metagenome assembly OKTF01 (sample SAMEA3879599, study PRJEB24766) | human gut metagenome | biome: human-associated habitat; feature: feces | place: USA | collected 1985/1987 | reverse complement strand
CGAGCGGGGAGAGGAGAGAAGGCCGGAGAAGTTGTGATCCAGACATACAGTCCGGAACACTATAGTATTGTAGCAGCGGCAAAGCAGGATTATGAACAGTTTTTTCAGGAAGAAATGACTTATCGCGCATTGATGGGATACCCTCCGGCAAGTCAGCTTATGGCAGTTCTCGTTTCCTGTAAGGAGGAAGAACTTCTTGAGACAGCATGTCACTATCTGAAGGCTTATGCGGAAACATGCTGCAAAAAGTGTGAGCGGGCAGGGACATCTGTGCAGCTGATCGGACCGGCAAGTCCTTATGTCGGGAAGGTCAGGGATACTTATCGCAGAGTGATTTATCTGAAATCGGAGCAGGAAGCAGTACTTGTGTTCCTGAAGGATCAGCTGGAACAATATATAGAGATCAACAGTGGATTTCAAAATCTTTGGATACAGTTTGATTTGAATCCGATGAGTGTGTTTTAGTGAGCGCAATTACAGCATGATAAAATATATAAAAATAAAAATGGAAAGAAAGGAGAGTATGGCGTAGTTTTATAGGAAATACACCATACGAGAAAGAAAATGGCAATTAGAAAGATTCGTGAAATGGGAGATGACGTGCTGACAAAAGTCTGCAAGGAAGTAGAAAAAGTAACCCCTCGTACAAAAGTGCTGATCGATGATATGTTTGATACAATGTATGATGCGATGGGAGTTGGACTTGCCGCACCACAGGTTGGAGTGTTAAAGAGAATCGTTACGATCGATGTGGGAGAAGGACCGATTCTCCTGATCAATCCGGAGATCATTGAGACTTCCGGGGAGCAGACCGGGGAAGAAGGATGCTTAAGTGTGTTGACATAATTCGGCCTTGTCACCACACCGGATTATGTCAAAGTGCGTGCATTTGACAAAGATATGAAAGAAATTGTACTTGAGGGAGAAGGACTTCTTGCCCGTGCATTCTGCCATGAGATCGATCATCTGGATGGGCATTTGTATGTAGAAAAAGTAGAAGGCGAACTGGAAGATACCGAAGAGATGGAGGATGAGGAATAATGCGGATTGTTTTTATGGGAACACCGGACTTTTCGGTAGCCGCTTTAAACAGTCTGGCAGAAGCAGGCCATGAGATTGCTGCCTGCGTGACCCAGCCGGATAAACCAAAGGGCAGAGGAAAGGCCGTTTTAATGACTCCGGTAAAGATGCGGGCGCTGGAACTGGATATTCCGGTGTATCAGCCGGTAAAGGTACGGGATCCGGAGTTTGTAAAAGTTTTAAAAGAACTGGATCCGGAAGTGATTATTGTAGTTGCATTTGGTCAGATTATATCCCAGGAGATTCTGGATTTGCCAAAATACGGCTGTATTAATATCCATGCCTCCCTGCTTCCGAAGTACAGAGGAGCAGCGCCGATCCAGCAGGCTGTCATGGATGGAGAACCGGTAACCGGCGTTACCACTATGATGATGGACGCAGGAATTGATACTGGAGATATGCTGGAGACCGTAACTGTTCCCATTGCAGAGGATGAGACAGGCGGAAGCCTTCACGATAAATTAGCGGCTGCAGGAGGAAGGTTAATTGTCTCCACACTGGAAAAACTGAAAGAGGGGACTCTTACCAGAACCAGACAGCCGGAAGAAGGAGCCTGCTATGCACAGAAACTGACAAAGTCTCTGGGAAATATTGACTGGTCCATGGACGCCGCTGCCATTGAACGTCTGGTCAGGGCGTTAAATCCATGGCCCAGCGCGTATTCTTCTCTGAATGGCAAAACCATTAAGATCTGGAAGGCAGAAGTGTCAGAGACTGAGTATGCGGGAAAGCCAGGAGAGATAGCAGAAGTGTTAAAAGACAGCCTGACTGTAATCTGCGGCAAAGGTTCTCTTAACATTACAGAGCTTCAGTTAGAAGGCAAAAAGCGGATGGATGCCGGCGCATTCCTGCGGGGATTTCCGGTAGAAAAAGGCGTTTTGCTTGAAAGGAGAATGCAGTAAATGTATGGATACTACTATCGGTTTGACCCGACCATGATTCTGGTTTTAATTGGCGTACTTTTGTCTGCCATGGCGTCTGCAAAGGTAAATTCCACATTTAACCGGTATTCCAGAGTGCGCAGCGCCTGCGGAATGACTGGAGCAGAAGTGGCCATGAGACTGTTAAATTCCCAGGGAATTTATGATGTTTCTGTCCGTCAGGTAAGAGGAAGTCTTACGGATCACTACGATCCCAGAACCCGTACGGTCAACCTGTCCCAGTCGGTATACGGCGCTACCTCCATTGCGGCATTAGGCGTAGCGGCTCATGAGTGCGGACACGCGATCCAGGACGCAAGGGGATACGCGCCCTTAAAACTTCGAGGCGCCTTTGTCCCCATTGCCAATTTTGGTTCCCAGTTGTCCTGGCCGTTGATCTTAATCGGCCTGCTTTTGGGAAGAGGCGGCCATATGCTGATTCAGATCGGAATCCTGTTGTTTGTATGCGCGGTTTTATTCCAGCTGATTACCCTTCCGGTGGAGTTTAACGCGTCTTCAAGGGCAGTCCGTCTGCTGGGCGATACGGGTATTTTGATGGAACAAGAGGTAGACGGAACCAGAAAAGTTCTGGGCGCTGCAGCCCTGACCTACGTGGCAGCTGCGCTGGGATCCATTCTGCAGCTTCTTCGTCTGGTACTTTTGTTTGGAGGAAGAGGACGGGACGATGACTGAGAAAAGCAGTGTGACAGCCAGGGAACTGGCTTTGGATATGCTTCTGGAGATTTTGGAAAAAGGAGGGTTCTGCCATATTGTAGAGCGGCAGGCCCTTTCCAAATACCAATATCTGCCCAAAAAGGAAAGAGCGCTGGCGACCCGTCTGACCGAAGGGGTCATCGAGCGGCTCTTTTCCATTGATTATGCCATTAATCAGGTTTCTAAAACCAAGACAGAAAAGATGAAGCCGGTAATCCGCAATATTTTACGAATCGGAGTATACCAGCTTCTTTATATGGATCGGATACCAGATTCAGCTGCCTGCAATGAAGCAGTCAAGCTGGCGGCCAAACGCCGCTTTTCCGGCCTGAAGGGATTTGTAAACGGAGTGCTGCGTTCCGTTGCCAGAAATCGGGATACCCTGGTATTCCCAGACGAGGAAACCAGGCTGTCCATGCCTTCCTGGCTTTTGGATATGTGGAAACAGGATCTGGGAGAGGAACCGGCAGCGGCAGTGGCAGAAGCCCTTTTAAAAGAACGGCCTACCTGTATCCGGTGCAACCTGGAACAGGCAGATGCCGAAACCATAGCAAAAAGCCTGACAAGCCAGGGAGTGACCATCGAACGGCTGCCAGGCTTTGAAGATGTATGGTACATAAGTAATTATGACTATCTGGAAGCGCTGGATGCTTTTAATCAGGGTCTGATCCAGGTACAGGATATAAGCTCTTCCCTGGTGTGTCGGGCAGCCGGCCCGAAGGAAGGGGACTTTGTCCTGGATGTGTGCGCAGCTCCAGGAGGCAAAAGCCTTCACATGGCAGATTTATTAAAGGAAACCGGTATGGTAGAAGCCAGGGATCTGACCTACCAGAAAGTGGCTCTGATTGAGGAAAATATCAGACGAACAGGGGCTTCCAATATCCGGACAAAAGTCTGGGACGCTCTGGAAGAAGACGTATCCATGAAAGAACAGGCAGATATTGTCCTTGCAGATCTTCCCTGTTCCGGACTGGGCATTATCGGCAGGAAGCCGGATATTAAATACCGGATGACAAAAGAAAGCTGCGGGGAGCTTGCCAAACTTCAGAGAGAGATTCTGTCGGTTGTCTGGAACTATGTAAAACCAGGCGGTACGCTGGTGTTCAGCACCTGTACCATTGACAAAATGGAAAACGAAGACAATCGGGCCTGGTTTCTGGAACACTTCCCATTTGAGGCGGCAGATATTTCAGCGGCAATGAAGGGGGCCTTTTTGGAAGAAACCTTAAAAGAAGGATATATCCAGCTGCTTCCCGCGTACCACAACAGCGATGGATTTTTCCTGTCTGTATTTCGAAGAAAGGACTAAACGGATTGATCGATGGAAAAATGTGATATAAAATCCCTGACCCTGGAAGAACTTCTGGGAGTAATGGAACAGGAGGGGCAGAAGGCATTCCGGAGCAAACAGATCTACCAGTGGATCCATGAAAAACTGGCAGACAGCTTTGATGAAATGTCTAATCTTCCCCAATCCCTCAGGGAACAGCTGAAGGCCGGATATTCTCTTACCAGCTTAAAAAAGGCGGATGTCCGGATTTCTAAAATAGATGGAACCAGAAAATATCTCTTCGCCCTGGAAGACGGCAATATTATTGAAAGCGTCTGGATGAAATACAAACATGGCAATTCTGTGTGCATTTCTTCCCAGGTGGGCTGCCGCATGGGCTGCCGGTTCTGCGCGTCTACCCTGGACGGTTTGGAGAGAAATCTGCGTCCTTCCGAAATGCTGGATCAGATTTATCAGATTCAGAAGGACACAGGAGAACGAGTTTCCAATGTGGTGGTAATGGGTTCCGGCGAACCTTTGGACAACTATGACAATCTGATTCGCTTTATCCGTCTTCTGACGGATGAAAACGGACTTCACATCAGCCAGAGAAACATTACCGTGTCTACCTGCGGCATTGTGCCGAAAATTTATGAACTGGCAGAGGAAAATCTGGCCATTACCCTGGCTCTTTCCCTCCATGCGCCCAATGATGAAGTGAGAAAGACCCTGATGCCCATTGCCAGACGCTACAGCTTAAAGGAAGTGCTGGCAGCCTGTAAAACGTACTTTGAGAAAACCGGCAGAAGGCTTACCTTTGAATACAGCCTGGTAAGCGGCGTGAATGATAACTTAGAAGAGGCAAAAGCGCTGGCTTCGCTGATTAAGGATTACCATGGACACGTCAATTTAATTCCGGTTAACCCCATAAAGGAGCGGGATTTTGTCCAGTCTGATAAAAAGGCCATCGAGGCGTTTAAAACTTATCTGGAGCGCCAGGGAATTGCCGTTACCGTCCGGAGGGAAATGGGGCGGGACATTAACGGCGCCTGCGGTCAGCTCCGCAAAAGCTTTATTGAGAAAGAACAGGATTTGAACTCTTAAAAAACGGAAAGGAGGATGGCAGAATGCAGATCAGCGCATATACGGATACCGGAAGGGTGCGGTCTACCAATCAGGATTATATCTATGCTTCCCAGCAGAAAACCGGCCCGCTGCCCAATCTTTTACTGCTTGCAGACGGCATGGGAGGTGCCAATGCAGGAGATTACGCTTCCCGTTTTTTGGTGGAAAAACTGGTAGCTTACATGAACCGTCAGCCAGACGGCGAACCGGAGATTTCAATTTTAAACAAAGGAATTTCTGAGGTAAACCGCAGACTTTACAACGAATCCTTAAAGGATCCGGCGCTTCGTGGAATGGGAACGACTATGGTAGCAGCGACAGTATCAGATGGAGTTTTATATGTCGCCAATGTAGGAGACAGCCGTCTGTATCTGGTTCGCGGCGGATTAATTCAGGTTACCAAAGACCATTCTTACGTAGAAGAAATGGTTTCCCTGGGGCTTTTAAACAGGGGAAGCAAAGACTACCAGATGAAAAAGAATTATATTACCAGGGCGATTGGCACAGAACCGGAGGTAGAGCCGGATTTTTTCGAAGTTGCCCTTCACGAAGGCGATATGATTCTGTTATGTTCCGACGGCCTGAGCAATATGGTCAGCGACAAGGAGATTTATTCCATTGTATCCGCAAAGGGGACACTCTCTGAAAAGGCCTGGAGACTGTTGCAGAAGGCAAATGACAACGGCGGAAAGGACAATATTTCCGTTATTCTGGCAAACCTTGCAGAAAGCGAGGTGACGCCATGTTAAAAGTCGGGGATTTTTTACAGGATCGCTATGAAATTTTAGAAAAAATCGGTTCCGGCGGGATGTCAGACGTGTATAAGGCAAAATGCCATAAGCTGAACCGTCTGGTTGCCATTAAGGTACTGAAAAAAGAATTTTGTATAGACGCTGGATTTGTCAGCAATTTTAAGATGGAAGCCCAGGCAGCGGCAGGACTGTCCCATCCTAATATTGTCAATGTGTACGATGTAGTAGACGATGGAGACATCCACTATATTGTCATGGAGCTGATAGAGGGCATTACCCTGAAAAATTATATTGCCAAAAAAGGGTGCCTGGACAATAAAGAGGCAATCGGAATTGCCATTCAGATTGCCCAGGGCATGATGGCTGCTCATGAGCGTCATATTATCCATCGGGATATTAAGCCGCAGAATATTATTATTTCCATGGATGGAAAAGTGAAAGTAGCGGATTTTGGCATTGCCAAGGCCATCAGTATGCAGACGAAAAATTCCGACGCCATCGGGTCGGTTCACTATATTCCTCCGGAGCAGGCCAGCGGCAATATCAGCGATGCCAGAAGCGATATCTATTCCTTTGGCATTACCTTGTATGAGATGGTAACCGGAATCCTGCCATTTGATGGGAACGATGCAGAGTCCGTAGCCATTGCCCATATGGAGCAGGAACTGACGCCTCCATCCCGTTTAAACAGCAATATTGCGCCAGGGCTGGAAAAAATCATCTTAAAATGCACCAGGAAAAACCCTGATGAGCGGTATGATTCCGCGTCCCAGCTGATCAACGATCTGCGCCATGCCCTTTTGAATCCCAAAGAGGAAAAAAGGGAAACCAGGGTTCGGGCAGAGCGGGCTGGAGAAAGCAAAAAAGCAGAAGAGCGGATTAGACAAAAGCCGGAAAAAGATGTAAACAGAAGCTTAGAGCGACTGTTTTCTGTTGGAGGGATTGCCGGAGCAATCTTTATTGTGGCGGTGCTGATTTTTCTGATTGCCCAGATTACAGGTCTCTTTGAATTGGGGCCAGGTCTTGCACTCCCGACGGGGGGAAATGATGAAAGCAGGGCGGAAAGTACGATTGTGCTCTCAGACAGCCAGACCAATATTCCGGAGCTGTTAGGCATTACGGAGGATGGGGCAAAAGCCAGGCTGGCAGAAATGTCCCTGATTCCAGACGTTCGTTATGCCTACTCAGAGACTGGAAGAGAGGGATATGTGATCTCCCAGGACAACGCGGGAACCGTGGTGGAAAAGGGATACCATCAGCAGGGGAAGCGGAAAGACAGAAGTGGAATCGCTGGGATTAGTCGGGAAAACAGATGTAGAAGCAAAGAAAATCCTGGATTCCAACGATATTTCTGTCATTATGACGGCAGAAAACAGCGATACGGTAGAAGCCGGAAGAGTTATCCGGACAGCTCCGGAAGACATTGTCTATAAGGGAGGAGACCCTATTGTCCTTTATATCAGTTCCGGCCCAAGCGTAAAAAAGGTGCTGGTTCCCCAGCTGGAAGGACTTCCGGAAGATCAGGCGCTGAAGCTTCTGGAAGATGCAAAGCTAAAGCCTGGAGACGTGGAAATGGAGCACAACGATACGGTGGACGAGTGGAGTATCATCCGCCAGACCATTCCGGCGGGTACGGAAGTGGCAGAGGGGACGGCTGTCGGATACGTGGTAAGCTATGGGCCTGAAGAAGTGCCGGTTCACCAGCCTGTAAAAGCCAGCAGAAACGTGTATGTGGGTTCTATTGATGAAGAGTTTGATTTAAATCCAATTATCGGGCCTGGAAGCGGCAGTACCCAGATTTCCATAAAGATTCAGTTAAAACAAGTGGTAAAAGGAAGAACCGTATATAAGACGCTGATGCCGGCGCATAATGTCAATGGAAGCAGCACGCTGTCCATTGTATTTCCGGAAATTATCGGAGAATACGGAGTAGATGAAGGAGAAGTCGAGGTAATCAATACCCAGACCGGAAAGGTTCTGGAATCGTATGACATTACCTTTGAACTGGAAGAGTAGGTTATGACAGGAAAGATTGTAAAAGGGATTGCCGGTTTTTATTACGTCCATGACAAAAGCAGCCGGATCTATGAGTGCCGCGCAAAAGGGATTTTCCGCAACCGGAAGATTAAGCCTTTAGTGGGAGATGATGTAGAATTTACGATTTTAAATGAAGAACAGTCAGAGGGAACGATTGATGCAATCCTTCCCAGAAAAAATGAACTGATCCGGCCGGCGTCTGCCAATGTAGATCAGGCGCTGGTGGTTTTTGCCATTACCCATCCGGAACCGAATCTAAACCTTCTGGATCGCTTTCTGGTCATGATGGGGGTTCAGGACGTACCGGTTATCATCTGTTTTAACAAGATTGACCTGTGCGGGGAAGAATTAATGGAATCCTACCGCAGCATTTACGAAACGGCCGGTTATCAGGTCGTCTTTATCAGTACCTACGAGAAATCAGGAATGACAGAATTACAGGGGCTTTTAAAAGGGAAAACTACCGTACTTGCAGGGCCGTCCGGCGTAGGAAAATCTTCCCTTACTAATTTCCTTTTGCCGGAAGCGGGGATGGAGACCGGAGGCATCAGCGAAAAGATCCAGAGAGGCAGACACACGACCCGCCATTCCCAGTTGTTTTGCGTAGAAGAACAGACGTATCTGATGGATACCCCTGGATTCAGTTCTCTGTATCTGGATATGAAGCCCCAGGAGCTGAAAGATTATTTTGGGGAGTTTGCGCCTTATGAGGATGAGTGCAAATTTTTAGGATGCGTCCATGTAGGGGAAAAGGTGTGCGGAGTGAAAGATGCGGTAAATAACGGAGCGTTAAGCAAAAGCCGCTATGAGAATTATCTTCTGATTTACGAAGAGCTAAAAGAAAAAGACAGGAGGAAGTACTGATGGAGTACATTTTAGCGCCGTCTGTTTTAGGCGCGGATTTTACAAAATTAGGAGAAGAAGTACAGACTGTAGCAAAGGCCGGAGCCGAATACATCCATCTGGATGTTATGGACGGCGCCTTTGTGCCCAGCATTTCTTTTGGAATGCCGGTAATCCAGTCTTTAAGAAAGGTAACCGATAAAGTCTTTGACGTGCATATGATGGTGGAAGAACCAGGCCGTTATGTCCAGGATATGAAGCAGGCAGGAGCAGATTTAATCTGCGTTCATGCAGAAGCCTGCTGCCATCTGGATCGGACCCTTCATCAGATTAAAGAAGCCGGATTAAAAGCCGGAGTTGCATTAAATCCAGCCACTCCTGTGGAAGTCCTGGAATACGTTCTTCCCCTGGCCGACATGGTGTTAGTAATGTCAGTAAATCCTGGCTTCGGCGGACAGAAATTTATTCCGTATGCAGTGGAAAAGGTAAAGAAGCTGCGGGCAATGATAAAAGCCCAGGGACTTGAAACCGATATCCAGGTAGACGGCGGCGTGACCTTAGACAATGCCAGAACGCTTCTGGATGCAGGAGCAAACATCCTGGTAGCGGGTTCTGCAGTCTTTAAGCAGGATGCCACAGCCAATGTAGCCGGATTTTTGGAAATTTTCAAGGAGTATCAGTCGCAGAAATTATGAAAACTTGCTTAGTCATTACCGGCGGCCCGATTGATTTAGGGTTCGCCGGCGATTTTTTAAAGGATCGAAGGTTTAATAAAGTAATTGCCGTAGACGCCGGATTGGAAGCGGTAAAGGCTCTGGGCATCCTTCCAGATGTAATCGTAGGGGATTTTGATACGGTCAAGCCGGAGGTGCTTTCGGAATTCCGGCAGATGGAGCACATTATCTGGGAAGTGCATCAGCCGGAAAAGGATGAAACCGATACGGAACTGGCGCTGAATCGGGCAATGGCGTCCGGCTGCGGGGAAATCGCTGTTTTAGGCGCTACCGGAGGCCGCCTGGATCATATGCTGGGAAATATTCACTTATTGTATCCCTGCCTTCAGAAGGGGATTTTCGCCTATCTTCTGGATTCCCAGAATAAAGTGTATCTTCTGGATGAAGGAAAAGACTTTTTTGAAGAAACATTGTGGGGAAAGTACGTCTCCTTCCTGCCGTTAAGCCAGGAAGTAAAAGGAATTACCCTGACCGGATTCAAATATCCCCTTTATGAAAAGGACATTGAAATAGGCACCAGCCTGTGCATCAGCAACGAATTGATCGAAGAAGAGGCCAGAATTGATTTTCGGGAAGGCGTTCTCATTTGTGTGGAATCCCACGATTAAACTGGACTGGGCAAAAATAAACAAACTGGATATTTTGAGCAATCCAGTTTTGTGATAGAATCAACTCCATTCAAGGAAAAAGGAGTGGATGACAGATGAATAAGAATATGACCCAACACGAAAAAACTTACAAATTGGCCCTGGCAGGTCTGATGGCGGCGCTGTGCTATGCAGGCTACGCATTTCTCCCTGCTTTCAGCGCAGATGGAACCAAAATCCATTTTGGCAATACTTTTGTGGTACTGGCAGCCTATCTGTTAGGAGGTCTGTACGGCGGACTGGCGGGAGCCGTGGGACTGACAGCGGCAGACTTATTAGGCGGTTTCGCCGAATCTGCCCCCAGGACGTTTATCTGCAAATTGATGATTGGCCTGATTGTCGGGCTGGTAGCCCACAGAGTTGCCAGGATTTCAGAGAAGCACCCAGCCGGATATGTAACCAAATGGGCGATTCTTGCAGCAGCAGCAGGACTTGGCTTTAACTGCATTTTTGAACCGTCGTTAAAATATATCTGGTATACCCTTTTAACGCCAAATCCGGAAAAGGCGGCAAAAGCGATTGCATCCCTGATGGCCCTGACTACCTATACCACATTTATTAATTCTATCATTAATACCATTACTTCCGTAGTTTTGTATACAGCCCTCCGTCCTGCGTTGAAAAATTCCGGACTTCTGACCATGCTGGCTCCAAAACCTGTACGGAAAAAAGCAAAAGAGGATTAAATTATGACTCCGATTCATCAGAAAAAAATAATGATGATTAACGATTTATCCGGCTATGGCCGCTGTTCCCTGACCGTTGCCATTCCAATTCTGGCGGCGCTGAAAGTCCAGTGCTGTCCGGTGCCGACTTCGATTTTTTCCAATCATACCGGTTTTCCAATCTGGCATTTTGACGATTATACCGAACATATGCCGGCATATCTGGGAAAATGGAAGGAGCTGAATCTTTCCTTTGACGGAATTGCCGTAGGCTTTTTAGGTTCTGCCAGACAGATGGAAATTGTGGAGCAGGCGATTTTGACGTTTCAAAAGCCTTCCGCCAAGGTTCTGATTGACCCGATTATGGGGGATCATGGAAAGGCCTATGCTACGTATACCGACGAGATGTGCCGGAAAATGGGACGGCTGATTAGTCTGGCAGATATTATTACGCCGAATCTTACAGAAGCCTGTATCTTAACGGGAACTCCCTATAAGCCTTCCGGCTGGAAGCGTTCTGAGCTGGAGGCGATGGCGCGGATCCTTCAGTCCATGGGGCCGGAGCAGGTAGTCATTACCGGAGCAAAGGAAGGCAGTTATCTGACCAATACGGCGGCGCTTCCAGATGGCACTATCCGTTTTATCCGTACCAAAACTGCAGGAGAGGAACGGCCTGGTACCGGAGACGTATTTTCTTCGATTGTGGCTGGCGGCATGGTAATGGGAGAAGAACTGACGGCTTCAGTAAAAAAAGCCGCCTGTTTCATTGGAGAATGCATTAAAATTTCGGATAAATTGGAGATTCCCAGAGAAAATGGGGTATGCTTTGAGATGATTCTGGGAAAACTGGCAAAGAGCAGACCATGTACAAAGTCGTAAAATTTAGCCTCCAGATACATGGCTGCCTTGCAATTATGCAGGATCTGTAGTATAATCCTACCCAGACTATACCGTTTTCCTGAACTTTCCAAAGCAGGAAAAAGTGGACATACCAGGAGGAGATCATGTTAGATTTAAAGTTTGTCAGAGAAAATCCGGAGATTGTAAAACAGAACATTAAAAATAAGTTCCAGGATGCAAAACTTCCGTTAGTTGACGAAGTCATCGAATTAGATGCCGCAAGCCGCGCCACGAAGGCAGAGGCAGATTCCCTGAGAGCGAACCGCAACAAATTATCCAAGCAGATTGGCGCTTTGATGGGACAGGGCAAAAAGGACGAGGCAGAAGAAGTAAAGCGTCAGGTAGGCGAAGATGCAAAGCGCCTTGCCGAGTTAGAGGAAAAAGAGGCTGAGTATGAGGAGCGCATTAAAAAGATTATGATGACCATTCCAAACATCATTGATCCCAGCGTTCCCATTGGAAAGGATGACAGCGAAAACGTAGAGGTACAGAAATACGGCGAGCCGGTAGTTCCGGATTTTGAGATTCCTTACCATACGGATATTATGGAAAGCTTTGACGGCATTGATTTAGACTCTGCCAGAAGAGTAGCAGGCAACGGCTTCTACTATCTGATGGGAGATATTGCAAGACTCCATTCTGCAGTGATCTCTTACGCAAGGGATTTTATGATTAACAGAGGATTTACCTACTGCGTACCGCCGTTTATGATCCGCAGCAACGTAGTAACCGGCGTTATGAGCTTTGCTGAGATGGACGCCATGATGTACAAGATTGAGGGCGAAGACTTATACTTAATCGGTACCAGCGAACATTCCATGATTGGTAAGTTTATCGACCAGATTATTCCGGAAGAAGAGCTTCCAAAGACCCTGACCAGCTATTCTCCATGCTTCCGTAAGGAAAAGGGCGCCCATGGCTTAGAGGAAAGAGGCGTATACCGGATTCATCAGTTTGAAAAGCAGGAAATGATCGTAGTCTGCCGTCCGGAGGAAAGCCCGATGTGGTTTGACAAGTTATGGCAGAATACCGTTGATTTATTCCGTTCCATGGATATTCCGGTTCGTACCTTAGAGTGCTGCTCCGGCGATCTGGCAGACTTAAAAGTAAAATCTGTTGACGTAGAGGCATGGTCTCCAAGACAGAAGAAATACTTTGAAGTAGGAAGCTGTTCTAACCTTGGTGATGCACAGGCAAGACGTCTTGGCATCCGTGTAAAAGGAAGTGACGGAAACAAATATTTCGCACACACACTGAACAACACAGTAGTAGCTCCTCCGAGAATGCTGATCGCATTTCTCGAGAACAATCTGCAGGCAGACGGTTCTGTCCGCATTCCTGAAGTACTTCGTCCATACATGGGCGGTAAGTCTGAAATCAGATAGAAAACGAGGTAAATTTTGCATAAATATTTAAACGCTATCGGATTCCACGATATCGCATCTGAACGCGAATGGTATCAGATTCTTCTTGAATCCGAAAAGAAATTTTCCGGATATGACCGTATTGCCCTGGACGAGCACACAGATCTCTGTGAGCTTCGCAGGGAATACGGCAACGGGATTGGCATTTCTTCCTGCGGCTTTATCGATGAAAATGATGAAGAGTTCCGCAGAGAATGCTATTTCCCATATTTTTCAGGCAGTGGAGTCAGCTCTTATGCTGATATTGCAGTAGAACAGAAAGCATCCTCACCGACCTATATTGGTGTCTGCGAAGATGTAAAGCTCGGCTGCAGTATCATTTTCCATATCCAGAACGGAATGGAATACATAAAAGAAGCCACTCTCGGTGGTCTGAACAAAAGTTCAATCTCTATAACCTTTTCTGGGCTTGCCTTAAGTGGGAAAATTTTGCTTCCGGTCGCAAAGGATGCAGGTGCTGCGGACAAGAGAGCGAAAGATCTCCGCAACCGGATGATGCTTATGAGCGCAGCAAAGGAAGGGAATCCCGATGCCATTGAAAGCCTTACGCTTGACGACATCGACACCTATGCCGCAGTATCAAAAAGAATTCGCGGGGAAGATATTTACAGTATTGTCGATACGCATTTTATGCCAGCTGGTCTTGAATGTGACCAGTATGCGATCCTTGGTGAGATTCTGAATATCGATACCATCGAAAATTTTCTTACCGGGAAAAAACTTTATGTTCTTACAGTTGAAACCAATGAGCTTCAATTTGATGTATGCGTACCGGTTGAAAAGGTGATTGGCGAACCGGCGGTTGGAAGACGGCTGAAGGCACAAATCTGGCTGCAGGGGCATATTAATTTTTAGGAAAGATTTTTGACTTATATAAAAAGCATGACCAAATTTCTTTTAATTGAAAATTAGTCGTGCTTTTTTGTATATGCGTTTCAGAACATTCGGCTTTACATAAAAAAGTCCTGTAAAAGCTATTTCACATATCAGATCCCGCTCTTTTACCTCACCATGATCATCCTCTTAGAAAAGCATTTGACATTTTCATGTTCAAACGGTATGATATATGTATATGTTCTATTAGTCAAATGAATATAAGAATCGTCTCCTAAGAGAAAGCCGAGGCATTCCCCAAATTGGGGAACGTTCTAATGTTACCAAATCGAAAAAA
>OKTF01001134.1_pt1 | contig 14339 bp, 12 predicted proteins | sample 1606461 | NCBI WGS metagenome assembly OKTF01 (sample SAMEA3879599, study PRJEB24766) | human gut metagenome | biome: human-associated habitat; feature: feces | place: USA | collected 1985/1987 | reverse complement strand
AGGCATTTTTTTATCCTCTTGACAAAACCAAAAACCTAGTGTACTATCTAACTATAGCACTGATACACGAGGCGGAAGGAGGAAGAAGATGAATTACAATGCAGAGATGCCAATCTATCTGCAGGTCATTCACGACTTGAAGAAAAAGATGATCCAGGGAAAGATACTTCCCGGAGAGAAGCTTCCATCCAACAGAGAGCTGGCGGTCCTTTATAAGATCAATCAGAACACTGCAGCAAGAATCTACAGAGAGATGGAGACTCATGGATATTGTTATACAAAGCGGGGGATTGGAACATTTGTGATGGAGGAAGAGACGATGTTCGAGACGATAAAAAAAGAAATGGCAGAAGAATTGTTGAGCAGCTTTATACATGAGATGCAGGATCTTGGATTTGAAAAAGATGATATTATCTCAAAAATTGCAGACTACAAGGAGGAGAGAAGATGATTTTAGAATGTCGTGATTTAAGCAAATCATTTTACACAAAAAAGGCGCTGAATGAAGTTTCGCTGAAACTGGAAGGCGGAAAGATCTATGGTCTGCTCGGGGAGAACGGAAGCGGGAAGACCACATGGATGAAGATCATCTCCGGTCTGACAAAGCCTACATCCGGAGAGGTTTTGTTCAAGGAGCATCCGTGGTTCTATGGAGATAAGGCAGAGATCGCCTACATGTCTACAGAGCCGTTTTTCTACAGTTTTCTGGATGTGAACGGAGTCGGACAGTACTATAAAGATTTCTTCCCGGATTTTGATGAGAAGAAATTTCACGAGATGGTAAGAAGGATGTCCCTGGAAGGCAAGATGAAGGTCAAAGAACTGTCCACCGGTATGACAGCAAAGCTGAAGGTGATCGCAACACTGAGCCGCAAAGCAGAGCTGTATCTTCTGGATGAGCCGTTCAATGGAATTGATTATAAAGCAAAAGAAGAGATTCTCGGGATGATCCTGGAGTCAGCAAATGAAAAAAATACCTTTGTAATTTCCACACATATGATCGATGAGATCGAAAGTTTTATCGATGAGGCAATCTTTATCAAAGATGGAGAAGTTGTGCGTCGGATGTCAGTGGAAGAAGAACGGATGCAAAGTGGAAAATCCGTGGCAGATATTTATCTGGAGATCATGTAGGAAGAACAAAGGCAGAATGAGAAAAGAGAAAGAGAGGAAACAAAATGGGACGCTTGATCAAATATGAGCTGAAAAAACAGCAGACATCCAGAAACATCATACTGGCGCTGCTTCTGGTGTTTTTACTGGCAGTTGTAGTTGGAACCTTTACAGAGAACGGGAATACAGTTGGAATCAGTGTAATGCTGGAAATGTTTGTCGGAATGTTTGTATTTTTCTATATGGGAATTGAAAGTCTGTTGATATTGAACCGTGACCTGAAAACAAAGCAGAGTCATATGCTCTGGATGGTGCCGATGCAAAGCTGGAAGATCCTGGGAGCAAAGTACATTGCAGCAATTTTACAGATTTTCTTTATTTCAGCAGCATACGTGCTGGCAGCAATAGCCTGCATTTTGAGTTTGATTGCAAAAATGGATGCATGGGAAGAGCTTTTTAAAGGGCTTCGCATTGGTGCAGAGTGGCTTTTCCAGGGAAATATGGATTGGATCACACTTATGGCAATCTTTCTGTTTTTCTTCCTTGCATGGACCTGTGTGATCGCAACCGGATTTCTGGCAGTCATTGTATCCAGAACGGTGTTGATCAATTCCAGATTTGCGGGCATTGTTTCATTCATTTTGTTCTTTGTGATCAATGGAATTGTGGAATATATTTACAATCTGTTTGCCAAATACGGACTTATGGGAATCCATAGCGGACTCTATATAGGAATTGGAGAATGCGCATTTTATATTGTTGCATGCATTATACTATTTGTGATTTCCAGTGTTCTGGCTGAAAAGAAATTAAGTGTATAAAATATGGAAGGTACAGTCTGTTAAATCGGATTGTATCTTCTTTTTTAATTTCACAACTGTCTTGTCACATGTAAAGTCTTGTGCTATAATTGTCAGCAATTAACGATAAAAATTTAACAATTCAGGATAAGTGAGGGAATACAATATGACAGTTGTGGAAGAAATCCAGAAATTAAAACAGGAAAAAAATGCAGTTATTCTGGCACATTATTATGTGAGACCGGAGATTCAGGACATTGCGGACTACATCGGAGATTCTTTTTATCTGAGTAAGGTTGCAGTTGGATTGAAAGAGCAGACCATCGTATTCTGTGGCGTGTCTTTCATGGGAGAGAGTGCGAAGGTACTGAACCCGGAGAAAACAGTTCTGATGCCGGATATGCATGCAGACTGTGCAATGGCACATATGGCAGATGCCAAAACCATTCAGAAAATGCGGGATACATATGAAGATCTGGCGGTTGTATGCTACATCAATTCTACAGCAGAGCTGAAAACACATTCTGATGTGTGCGTTACATCAGCAAATGCGGTGAAGATCGTAAAAGCACTTCCGAACAAGAACATTTTCTTTATTCCGGACAAGAACCTGGCACATTTTATTGCAGAGCAGGTACCGGAAAAGAATTTTGTATACAACGAGGGATACTGTCCGATTCACGAACACATGCAGATTGAGGAGATCAAAGCAGCGAAAGCACTGCACCCGGCAGCAGAGGTACTGGCGCATCCGGAATGTCCAAAGGCAGTGCTTGCAATTTCCGATTATGTAGGAAGTACTTCCGGAATCATCGACTACGCAACGAAAAGTGAGAAACAAGAGTTTATCATCTGTACCGAAAACGGCGTCCGCTACAAGCTGGAAAAAGACAATCCGGATAAGAAATTTTATTTTACAGAGACAGAGCCTGTCTGTATGGATATGAAGCTGATCACACTGGAAAAGGTTCTTCACGTCTTAAAAACAGGAGAAAATGAAGTTCATTTGAGCAAGGAATTGAGAATTGACTCCAGAAAACCATTGGAAAAAATGCTGGAGCTGGCAAAATAGAGTGTCTTTCATAAAAAGAGAGGCCTGCCGAAAGGAAAGAGAGTATTATGAATAAAAAAGCAGATGTTGTTATCGTTGGAACAGGTGTTGCAGGGCTGTTTTCTGCATTGAATCTTCCGGATGACAAAGAAATCATCATGATCACGAAATCAGATGCCGAGAGCAGTGATTCATTTCTGGCACAGGGCGGAATCTGTGTACTCCGGGATGAACAGGATTATGACAGTTATTTTGAAGATACGATGAGAGCCGGTCATTATGAAAACCGGAAAGAATCTGTCGATATTATGATCCGCAGTTCTGGAAAAATCATTGAAGATCTGGTAGGATATGGAGTAGAATTTGAAAAGGACGGAGAAGCGTTTGCCTACACAAGAGAGGGGGCACACTCCAGACCGAGAATTCTGTTTCATGCAGATGTGACAGGAAAAGAGATCACCAGTAAGCTGTTGGCGCGGGTAAGGGAAAAGAATAACGTAACAATTTACGAATATACGACCATGACAGACATTCTTGAGGAAAACGGAAAATGTGCGGGAATCACCGTGAAGACGAAAAGTGGTGAAGAGTCCTCTATTTATGCAGATTATACCATTCTGGCAAGTGGAGGAATCGGCGGGCTGTACCAGCATTCCACAAATTTTCCGCATCTGACAGGAGATGCACTGGAAGTAGCGAAAAAACATCACATTCGTCTGGAGCATCTGGATTATGTACAGATCCATCCGACTACATTGTATTCGGAAAAGCCGGGCAGACGATTCCTGATCTCCGAATCCGTCCGTGGGGAAGGCGCACTTCTCTATAATAAAAACATGGAGCGTTTCGTAGATGAACTGCTTCCGCGAGACGTGGTGACAAAGGCAATCCGGGAACAGATGGAAAAGGATGAAACGAATTTTGTGTGGCTGTCCATGGCGCCGATCGAGAAAGAGACGATATTGAGTCATTTTCCGAATATTTACGAGCATTGCCTGGAGGAAGGCTATGATGTTACAAAAGAGTGCATTCCGGTCGTTCCGGCGCAGCACTATTTTATGGGCGGTATCTGGGTAGACAAGAACAGCCACACGTCCATGCCGCAGCTGTTTGCAGTGGGAGAGACAAGCTGCAACGGTGTGCACGGAGCGAACCGTCTGGCAAGCAACTCTCTTCTGGAGAGTCTTGTATTTGCAAAAAGGGCGGCAAATCTTATCAAAGAGCAATGGTGTCTGGAAAAAGAACAGGCTGTATAAAATGAAAGAATAGATGAAAAATAAAGGAGAAACCAGATGAATCAGATTACAATGAAGCTTCAGGCAGATCACCTGATCTTAGAAGCGTTAAAAGAAGACATTTCCAGTGAAGATGTGACAACCAATTCAGTGATGAAAGAGGCAGTGGCAGGTGAAGTAGACCTGATCTGCAAACAGGATGGAATTATTGCCGGACTGGAAGTGTTCGAGAGAGTGTTTACCCTTCTGGATCCCGACATGAAGGTAGAGTTATATTACAAAGACGGAGAAGAAGTGAAAAACGGGCAGCTGATGGGAAAAGTCAAAGGAGACATCCGTGTCCTTCTTTCCGGAGAACGAGTTGCGCTCAACTATCTTCAGAGAATGAGCGGAATTGCGACCTATACCAATTCTGTTGCAAAACTTCTGGAAAGAAGCAAGATCAAACTCCTCGATACAAGAAAAACAACACCGAATATGCGTATTTTTGAGAAATATGCAGTTCGTGCAGGCGGCGGATACAACCACCGTTACAACCTTTCTGACGGTGTGCTGTTAAAAGATAACCACATCGGAGCAGCAGGAAGTGTGACCAAAGCGGTGCAGATGGCAAAAGAGTATGCACCGTTTGTAAGAAAAATTGAAGTAGAAGTAGAAAATCTGGATATGGTAAAAGAAGCGGTGGAAGCCGGCGCAGATATCATCATGCTGGATAATATGTCACCGGAGGATATGAAAAAAGCAGTGGAGTTGATCGACGGAAGAGCCCAGACAGAGTGCTCCGGAAATGTGACAAAAGAAAATATCGCGCGTCTGACAGAGATCGGAGTTGACTATATTTCCAGCGGTGCGTTGACACACTCCGCTCCGATCCTGGATATTTCTTTAAAGAATCTGCATGCAGTGGAATAAAGATGCAGAAAAAGAAAGAGAGGAACAGTATTTATGACAGGTTCTGAACGCAGAGATCAAATCATAAATCAGATTAAAAAAAGCAGTATTCCGGTATCTGGGGCGCAGCTTGCAAAAGAATTTGATGTCAGCCGGCAGGTGATCGTGCAGGATATCGCACTGATCCGGGCAGCGGGACATGAGATCATATCCACAAACAGGGGATATCTTCTGAATACTCCACATTCCGTGAACCGGATCTTCAAAGTGAATCACACGGATGAAGAGTTGGAAGACGAGCTGTGTACGGTAGTGGATCTGGGCGGAAAAGTGGTGAACGTGATGGTCAATCACAGGGTGTACGGTCACATGGAGGCAGAGATTAACATCACATCCAGACGAAAAGTGATGGAATTTGTAGAGGATATTAAGCGGGGAAAATCAAGTCCTCTGAAAAATATTACCTCCAATTATCACTATCATCTGATCGAGGCAGATTCCGAAGAGACACTGGATCTGATCGAAGAGGCATTACGGCAGAAAAAATTTCTGGTCGAAGTGGCCGCTGGATCGTAATAAGACAAATTTTTAAAAGGTGCAATCTTGACTTATCATTCCGGCTGTGATACGATTTTCAACGAGAAAGTGTGTATTTTATACACATATCTGGTAGAAAAATCATACGGAAAATGCAAAGACGGAGAGAGTAGGTTATCCGAAATTTTACAGAGAATTCCCGGAAGATCCGAGAAAGGATCCGATGCTGAGAGGGATGAACGGAAGATGATCGAACATGGCTCCCGAGCGGCGCAGCAAGCATGATGTGAACTGCGATGGGTTCGCCCTTTACAGCGAGAGAGTGTTTTTGGCAGCACTCACAGAGGTTTCAGCCGTGAGGCTGAGATAAATCAGAAGTGGTAACACGGTATTCACCCGTCTTCTTGGCAGCAGGAAGACGGGATTTTTTATGAAGGAGAGAAGAGAGATGGCAGACAAGAAACCATATTATATCACAACAGCGATTGCCTACACATCAGGCAAACCGCATATTGGAAACACTTATGAGATTATTCTGGCTGACGCGATCGCAAGATACAAGAGAAGTCAGGGATATGATGTATTTTTCCAGACAGGAACCGATGAGCATGGTCAGAAGATCGAGCTCAAAGCAGAAGAGGCGGGAGTAACACCAAAAGAATTTGTAGACAATGTTTCCGGAGAAATCAAGAAAATCTGGGATCTGATGGATACTTCTTATGACAAATTTATCCGTACAACAGACGAAGATCATGAAAAACAGGTACAGAAGATCTTTAAAAAACTGTACGATCAGGGAGATATTTACAAAGGGCACTATGAAGGAATGTACTGTACTCCATGTGAATCTTTCTTCACAGAATCACAGCTTGTAGACGGCAAATGTCCGGACTGCGGACGTGAAGTACAGCCTGCGAAAGAAGAAGCATACTTCTTTAAAATGAGCAAATATGCAGACAGACTGATCGAGCATATCAACACACATCCGGAATTCATTCAGCCGGTATCCCGTAAAAACGAGATGATGAACAACTTCCTGCTTCCGGGACTGCAGGATCTGTGTGTTTCCAGAACATCATTCAAATGGGGAATCCCGGTAGACTTCGATCCGAAACATGTAACTTACGTATGGCTGGATGCGCTTACAAACTATATCACAGGAATCGGATACGACTGCGATGGAAACAGCACGGAGCAGTTTCACAAATTATGGCCGGCAGATCTGCATCTGATCGGAAAAGATATCATTCGCTTCCATACAATTTACTGGCCAATCTTTTTGATGGCACTGGATCTTCCGCTTCCAAAACAGGTATTCGGACATCCATGGCTGCTTCAGGGAGACGGAAAAATGAGTAAATCCAAAGGAAACGTCCTTTACGCAGATGAACTGGTAGATTTCTTCGGCGTTGATGCAGTTCGTTACTTTGTTCTTCATGAGATGCCATTTGAAAATGATGGAGTTATCACATGGGAACTGATGGTAGAGCGCATGAATTCTGATCTTGCCAACACGCTGGGAAATCTGGTCAACAGAACCGTTTCCATGACAAATAAATATTTCGGCGGAACTGTAACAGATAAAGGTGTGGCAGAAGAGGTTGATGCAGATCTGAAGGCAGTGACAGAAAGCACACCAAAAGCAGTCGAAGACAAGATGGAAGAGCTGCGTGTGGCAGATGCAATGACAGAAATTTTCAATCTCTTCAAACGCTGCAACAAATACATTGACGAGACAATGCCATGGGTACTGGCAAAAGATGAAGCGAAAAAAGACCGTCTGGAAACAGTTCTCTGGAACCTCATTCAGAGCATTTCCCGCGGGGCAGAGCTTTTGGAATCCTTTATGCCTTCTACAAGCAAGAAGATTCTGGAACAGCTTGGAAATGGTCATGTAACAGAAAAACCGGAAATCCTCTTCGCAAGACTGGATCTGGAAGAAGTTCTGAAAAAAGTAGAAGAGCTGCATCCACCGGTTGAAGAAGAAAAAGAAGAGGAAGATGTGATCGATATCGAAGCAAAACCAGAGATCACATTTGACGATTTTGGAAAAATGCAGTTCCAGGTCGGAGAGATCATTGCCTGCGAAGAAGTGAAAAAATCCAGAAAACTCCTTTGCTCACAGGTGAAGATCGGAAGCCAGGTAAAACAGATCGTATCCGGAATCAAAGGTCATTACACAGCCGAAGAAATGGTTGGAAAGAAAGTCATGGTTCTCGTGAATCTGAAACCTGCAAAACTGGCAGGCGTATTATCAGAAGGAATGCTGTTATGCGCAGAAGATGCAGAAGGCAACCTTGCACTGATGACACCGGAAAAATCAATGCCGGCAGGAGCAGAGATCTGCTAAGAAAATAGAGAGAATGAATAGATCCCCCGGATTTCAGGAGAAAGAAGCCTGACATCCGGGGGATGTGTTTTGCAAAAATTATTTAGCCTCTTCAATCCATTGTTTTACAACTTCAATATCAATCCCGGTCAGCTGAGCAATCTTCTCCGGAGAGTTGCCGGAATGAAGCATATGGAGAACAATTTCTTTTTGTCCAAGATTAATGCCCTCCTCAACGCCCTCTTCATATAAATCTTTCTCATAAGCCTTTTGATTAAATGATGTCAGAACCATACTGATTACCTCCGCTTTATGCTTCACCAGTACATCCCGAAGAATTCCCTTTTCAATACAGATATCCACCGCTTTCGTGACAGCGTGCTTCGGATCACTCGTTTTCTTACACTGAATCCTTACCGTATCCACAAAAATAGAATACTCTTTCAGCCGCTGGCATTTTTCCATAAGCGCAAGGTTATGTCCGTAATTGATATTCAGCATCACTGCGGTGCACTGCAGACAAGGCTGCCGATTATCGGATACAGATTCAAACGCATCCGTCAATCGAAGAATCGTCTCATCCGGTTGTTCTTTTGTGCCGTTATAGAACACAAAGTATTGAGGAATCGGCAGCTTTTTTAAAGCGCTGCTGTATAAATTGATGTTTTCCGTCTCGACGTATCCATCATACAACCTGGCGAGATAGATCAGTCCGCGCAATGGCATGTTAGGATTATACGTGCTCTGATGCTCGTAGAGATTCAGTGTCCCGCCGATCAGGAATGAAATATCATTTTTCATAGAGAGATAAACAGCGTCCTCCAGTGTATTAACTTCAAGATCATTCGGATTTTCATAGCAGGTATTATTCAATGCATTGTATAGATCCAAAAGATCCTTCTTGTTATTGAAAACCAGACGAAAAAGCCGATCCTTATATTTGTGATTCGGGACAGGGTGTTTCTGGTGATTTCTTTTTTTATTTTTTCTCATGTACTTTCCTCCATTATAAAAAACTTATCCTGTAGATGCAATCTTCTTATTCTTGTGTTCGGTTAAAATCAACTGAAAATCTGGCGAAACGCCGGAAAACAGACAGCTTCTAAAAGACAGAAGCCAATGCTGTACAGACGACAGCTAAAAAGTAAATTTATTATATCTGTATTTGTGTACAATCGCAATGCGCATATTATACAAATTGAATATTCAGAAAATTCAAACAAAAAAGAATAGTTTAAAAATTATTAAAGAAAAATATAAAAAATGTGTTGACAACTAAAAGGGATAGTGTTATTATTAAGTCAATCCAAAAGAGATACAACAATCACACATCTCAAAAGGATATTTAACTAAAGAGCGATTCTTAATTTAGTAAGCAGTCGTTCTGTTAGATTAAAAATAAACGAACTAAGGAGGCAGAGGTCCAATGGACAGTATATCATCAGTTACATTTCAATATGTCAGTGGTACGGTAGATGCAGGTTCCTGTAAAAGAGACCTTTACCACGAAAGATAAGATCCAGTAAAAGTGAATGAAAAGATCAAATCGAAGAGATTGTAAAGCTGGATGAAAATGAAAAGATTCGACATCTACAGACGTATTGAATATAGATACCACATGTAGCCAAAGTTCCCGAACATGTGTAAAGAAACATGGATAAGGAATATCAGTTTTATATGAAGCACCCCCAGTTATAGAAAGAATAATCAAATAGGATGTTGGAATATCGTCAGATGATACTGCAGCAGCCGAAAGGTTATAGAGAGAATAACTGAAGAGAGGACTTTCATGATAGGATGATACCGATACCGAGTCGGATTTAGGTTATAGATATTGTTAAATTGAAGAACAGGAGGTTTCATATAAGCCAGTCTTAGTGGACAGACTGCTATATCAATTAACAAGTGTAAAGGTCTTACAGGAACAGAATTGAGAAGTTCCTTCGATTTATAAAATAGAATATGAAAAATTTGAATAAAAAGTAAAATGCATCTTCAATGTCAATTGAGGGTGCATTTTTTTGACATTACGGGAGTCATATGGTAAACTAGAACAAACTAGGCAATGAAGAGAAAGATACCTGTAAGGTACAGACTAAGTATAATGAGGTGAGCATAGTGGACAAGTATGAATATAAGTTGAAGACAGAACAGATGCTAAAACTTATGGAAAACGGTGCATACAACAGAGCCGCTGAGATTGCTGACAGCATTGATTGGAAGCGTGTCAGAAATGTAAATATGCTGTTAAACGTCAGCAATATATATGAAAAGATCAGAGATTACCGTAAGAGTTTTGGAGTTCTGAGAGCTGCCTATCATAGAACAGAGGGGAGCAGAAAGATATTATATCGCTTGTGCACTCTTGCGATAAAGGTTGGAAATCTGGAAGAGGCAATCGACTATTATGATGAATACGTACAGGCTGCGCCAAAAGATCCGAATCAGTACATCCTAAGATACCGCCTGTTGAGAGCACGAAGAGCTCCGATCGAGCAGCAGATCCGTGCGTTGGAGCAGTTCAAAAAAGCAGAGTATGTCGAAGAGTGGGCATACGAGCTGGCCAAGAGATATGAAGAAGCCGGGATGACAGCCGAATGTCTGGAAGAGTGTGATGATCTGATTCTGTGGTTCAGCGAAGGCAAGTATGTATACAAGGCTATGGAGCTGAAGATGCGATACAAGCCATTGACTCCGCTGCAGCAGGAAAAGTATGACAGAAGGCTGGAAGAAGCAGAAAAATCTTCAGAAAGAGAAGCGAAAAAACTGATCGATCTGGGCAGAATAAAAGCTGAGGAAGAAGAAAAGCGGAGAAGAGAGCAGGAAGAAGCTGCCCGCTATACAGAGGATATGCTGGAGCGTTCTGAGCAGATCGCAGAGCCGGAGAATGCCGAACTCAGTGAGGAGGAAGTGGCAGAGCAGCTGAAAAAAGCGGAGCCGCCGAAGAAGAAGCTGGGTGATACGATGAAGCTTGGCGAGGCGCTTCAGAATTTGTTCCATACAGAAAAAGAAGAAGCGCAGGAGCAGGAAGAGCTGGAACTTTCAGAAGAGGATGCGGAAGAGTACGAAGAAGACATCGAAGAATTGGCAGAAGAGGACGCAGAACTGGTGGAAGGTGATGACGAGGAGAGTACAGGGGAAGATGATTGCTCAGATCTGGCAGAAGCACTGGAAGAGATTGAGTCATTATCAGATCTGGAATTGCTGGATCAAGTGACAGAGGAAGAACCTGTAGAAGAGATTATTGAGGAGACGATCGAGACGAAAGTTAAGGAAGTTGATCTGAAAGAATTAGAAGAGCTGGCAGAACCGGAAACGGCAGATGCAGCAGATGTGGAAGTAATCGAGGAACCTGAAGTAGCAGAAGAGGCTGAGAAGGAAGATATGGAAAAAGAATCTATTAAATTAGAAGAAACAGAAATCAAAGAGGATGAGAGAATAGACGAGCCGGTTGACGATATACTTGATATTGATGATATTCTTGCTGAGTGGGAAGCCACAGAAGGCAGTGTTGAACCGGAAGAAGTTCCAGAAGTGAACGAAGAGGATATAGAACAGATTGAGCGCAAGCCAAAGAGCCCGATCTTATCCCCGGATATTCAGAGGATGATCGATGAGATTGAAGGTGTGATTCCGGAAGAAGAGAGTGAGGAGATTCCGGTACACACGAGTACTCCTGTTGAACCTCTTGAGAATAAGGAGGAAGCAACAGAAGAGCTTAGAATGGAATCAGAAGAGCTGACTCTGGAGGTTGACAGTGCAGAAGATTATGAAGACCTTCTGACAGAAGACGCAGCAGAGGAACTGGAAGAGGAATTCGAAGAAGAACTGGATTACGATGATGATTATGAGGACGATTACGAATCGATTGCAGCAGGGCTGCAGGAAGAGTTCAAGCCGACGCTGAGTGATGAACCGGACGATCGTGAGATCCCGGATGAAGAGCCTGTTGAGTCGGATATTCTGAGTTCTACGACACCGCTGAGCAGAAAAGAGACTGCGAAGCTGATTGCGACAGGAAAGACTGCACCGCTTCCGATGGATGAGATTGCAGATGCATTATCGATTTCCGATACAGGATTTTTGGTACACAGCCGCTATGACCTGTCCGGACAGGGCGCAAAAAGAGCAGGGCTGACAGAAGAGCAGAAGAAGCTGTTCTCCTACTTTGTTCCGGTGCGCGGCATGAGCGAACAGCTTGTGGATGTTTTGGAGCAGGACCGCAACTGTACGAACAGAAGAGGTACATCCAATACAGGCAACCTGCTGATCGTTGGAAACAAAGGCAACGGAAAGACGGTTCTTGCGGTTGATGTGGTCAAAGCGATCCAGAAGCAGAGAAAAATCCGTCAGGGAAGAGTTGCAATCATCACCGGAGAAGCGCTGAATAAGAAGAAGATCAGTGATATCATTGCCAAGCTGTACGGCGGAGCGCTGATCATTGAAAAAGCAGGAAAATTAAGTGAAAGAACGGTTGCGAAGCTGAACAAGGCGATGGAAAAGGATACAGGTGAGATGCTGATCGTATTGGAAGAGCAGAGAAAGCCGCTGGATCGGGTTCTTTCTTCCAATAGAGAATTCAGAAAGAAATTTACAAGCAGATTGGAAGTGCCGATCTTTGTAAATGATGAGCTGGTTACATTCGGTCAGACTTACGCACAGGAGAATGGATATCGTATCGATGAGATGGGAATCCTGGCGCTGTACAGCAGGATTGATGCGCTGCAGAGAGAAGATCACGCAGTGACAGTAGCGGAAGTAAAAGACATTATGGATGAGGCGATGTCGCATTCACAAAAGGTATCCGCCAAGAAGCTTGTGAAGCGAGTTCTTGGAAAGAATACAGATGATGCAGACAGAATTATTCTGACAGAAAAAGATTTTAATATTTAGAATTAGGAGATATTGTGAAGTAGAAGAATCTACGAAAGCAACAGATCTTAAGTGTTCTGAAAAGAGGCTGTCTGATGAGACAGGAATTACCGGAGTAGAGATCAGACTGAGTGTTCTGATAGCTACTTCGGTTTTTGTTTTAGAAAACCAATATTTATTAGAAAAGTAGTAGCTGTCAGAGGAAATATGGCAGATGCCAGTGTTGTGATCAATGAGGCGGCAGCAGGCGTTAAAAATCTTGAAACGGTATGGAAGTCTGTGGAGGCGTATGTTGAAAATTCCATTGAGCAGCTAAAAGACGTAGATAATTCCACGTTGTTGCTGCAGTTTAAAATGAGAATGCAAAGTACAGTAAATTCATGGTCAGAGGTGGGGAATATTACAGCGGAGCTTGTAGCATTGTTTGAAGAAGCCCAGAGAGAAGTGAATGTCAAAGTGAGAAGTGTAAAAGATCCGGGAAAAGAACTGCAGTTACAGCGGAAAAAATTAAACAATGCAGTGATTAAGTTTGATATGGAATATCTGCCGGAACTAAAAAACAGCATGGAACAATTAAGAAGGTCAATTCAGAAATTTGACAATGATATTGAGAACAGCTATCTAAGATGTATTCCTGAGATGAAAAATTTAATCACAAGGCTGACGGAGGCAGAGAAAATATATGAAAGCTCGAACTGCACTCCGGAAATCATGGAAAAAGTAATGGAAATGGTACAAGAAGAGAAATCCACTATGCAGGATACTTTACTTGAAGCGGCAAAGACCATTCATAAAGGAACGCTTGGGCTGCGGGATGACAGTTTGAAGGAGCAAATGGATGATGCCGTACTGATGTTGGAGGACATGATTAAAAAACAGGCAGAATATGCATATGGAATTCTGGAGCCTGAGTTGACAGCGCTTGCGAAAGCACTGGAAAGTGTTGATGCGACGCTTCTGGAAAAATTAGATGAAAATCCATTTCAAATCGTGATGGATCTTCTTCCAAAAGTGGAAACGATCGAAGGGCTTGATCTGACACAGCCGGAGATTGCGGCAATGAAAGCAGCATATGAAACAGCATTGTCTGTGTTGAACAGAATGGCGGGATCAGCAGATATCCTTAAATATATGTCAATTCATGACGAGCTGAAAAAGAAGTATGAAGATTTGGAACGGGTTTTTCAGGAAGCAAAAGCACTTTGTGATAAACTCGAGCTCCATAGCCGAAGCTTGAAAAACCTGTATCAGGTACATGAGGTAAAGGAATATTTTATAGAATGTGGAAAAACACATGAAATGAATTTGCAGGATCTTTTGAGACAGCTGAAGGAAGAGAATATGGAGCAGGCAGATGAGATGGCTGCTTGCAGAGAAGAGGTGGAAAAGGGACTTCGTGATCTGGAAAGTGCCCGAAGCGCATGGAGATAGAGTGATTAGAATTAAGACTGAGGGGGCGGTATACCCTTCAGTCTTTTCACCAGGCGCGGATATTGACAAAAATGTGTGGG
>OKTF01001118.1_pt1 | contig 14483 bp, 8 predicted proteins | sample 1606461 | NCBI WGS metagenome assembly OKTF01 (sample SAMEA3879599, study PRJEB24766) | human gut metagenome | biome: human-associated habitat; feature: feces | place: USA | collected 1985/1987 | reverse complement strand
GTCATGGCACAACATCTGGAAGACACGGAAGACCTCAGCGTCCACCTTCTGACTCTCGACGAAGTAAAAGAATTGTTGCTAAACGACCAGATCAAACAAGCGCTCCATGCCGCCCCACTTTGGAAATACATGGCGATGAATCATTTGATCTGAGATATTTCCTAAACTCAGGCGAACAAAAGCAGACAAACCATAAAAATAAAGCTTCATGCCTTTGCCACAATAATTCCATCGGCATGGCACGACCGTTTCACCAGTATGGCACAACTGTTTCATCAGCATGGCACAACCGTTTCATCGACATGGCACAAACTCTTCCTGCCTATGATACTACCAGGACATGCTGCTCCGCCTGATAATAACCGTATATTTTGCATAATCCCGAAAAAGCGTTATTTTTGTTCGCATTAGCAACATGTCTCCAATGAAGTTTAAACTTAATATCATATTCGCGTTATTTTTTACCATATTTTGCGTCAACCGTTTACAGGCCCAGGAAAAAGCCTTTCCCAAGAAAGGAGAAGGCATCACCCTGTTCCTCAAACGCCATAACCGTACAGGTATTTCATATCAGAAACAGTTCATCGAGCTGAACAAAAACAAGTTAGGCAAGGGGAATACCCTTAGGATAGGAGTCAAATATACGCTTCCCCCCTTACAGGGAAAAGAAGCTGTTGCATCCGCCATCAAACGAGCGAACTATGAACCGTTGTTCGGCAAAGAACTGGCCTCCTATAAGGTAACATCGTCCGAACTAAAAGGAGCCTGTTTCTATCTGGTCAGCGGACACGGAGGCCCTGATCCTGGAGCAATCGGACGGATTGGCAAAATCGAGTTGCACGAAGACGAATATGCCTACGACATCGTACTCCGTCTGGCACGCAACCTGATGACAAAAGGAGCCAAAGTCCACATTATCATTCAAGATGCCAAAGACGGTATTCGAGACGATTCGTACCTGTCGAATAGCAAACGGGAGACTTGCATGGGCGATGCGATCCCGTTGAATCAGGTACAACGTCTTCAGCAACGTTGTAACAAGATAAATGCCCTTTACCAGAAAGACCGTAAGAATTATTCCTACTGCCGGGCAATCTTCATTCATGTAGACAGCCGTAGCAAGGGAAAGCAGACTGATGTTTTTTTCTATCATTCAAACAAAAAAGCGGTTAGCAAGCGCTTGGCGAATAATATGAAAGACACATTCGAATCAAAGTACGGAAAGCACCAGCCGAACCGGGGATTCTCCGGAACAGTGAGCGGACGCAATTTGTATGTGCTTTCGCATACTACTCCCGCTTCTGTTTTCGTGGAGCTGGGCAATATCCAAAATTCTTTTGACCAGCGCCGTCTGGTGATAAATTCCAATCGTCAAGCATTGGCAAAATGGCTAATGGAGGGCTTTCTGAAAGATTATAAAGAGAAAAAATAAATATAAAACATCTTTTTCGTGAACAAAACCGAAATAGGAATGTTTTATATATGCAAATCGCCTGATGACTACTTGTAGGTATGCGAGTATATATGAGTCGGTGAATATGCCTCCCCGGCATAACAGGTAGATTGCATAGTAGTTTTGTCGTGTTTTATTTTGTGTTTGTGTTGTGACGGTGCTGCGATGTGAATCGGGGTACCGTTTTTATGTATGTGACAGAAAGAAATTGTAAATGGCTGCATTAAAAAAAGAATAAGCACGAAACCATAATTTATTCCGGCTTCGTGCTCACTCTTTACTTATATACTGCAATCAGGCAGTACTATTTCCATTCGCTGTGCTGTTCCAACATCGGGTTTGTATCAATCTCACTTTGCGGAATAGGCCATACCAAATCTTGTGCTCCACGTAGATTATTGCGTTCGACTGCTCCGAAGCCATAGAATGACTTGTCTTCCTGCATACGTTTCTGAGCATTCTCAAAATCTTTCCAGCGATAAAGGTCGGCAAAGCGTAAATCTTCGAAGGCCAGTTCCACACGGCGCTCATGGCGTACAATGGCGCGTAGTTCATCTTGTTCCAGATTAGTTCCTTCTACCTCTTCTACAGCAGGCATACCTACGCGGTCGCGGACTTCATTGATATACTTGGTAATTTCCGCTTGGGAGTAACCGCCTTTTTCAATCATAGCTTCAGAGAGTGACAATAGTACCTCTGCATAGCGGATGACATAGAAATCTAAGCTACCGTCATATTCGTTTGCCGTATTTTCGGGAGTAAACCATTTACGGATACAGCATGTGGAGCTGGCAGGTAAGTTGTTAGTGTACAACTTTCCGTTCCATTCCATTCCCGGAAGCATCAATGTTGCCTTCATACGAGGGTCGCGGTTCTCATAACGTCCCATATCCGGATTCTCTTTTGTATGAGCTCCTTTGTCAAGGCTACCCTTAAATAAAGGAGACTTGTCAATAGGTAATCCATCCGTGCAATAAAAATCATCGCATAAATTCATTGATCCTTCGATGGCATTCATCGGAGCAGACCAGCAAACTCCAAAGCAATTACCTTCACCCAGTCCCGGTCCTTTGTAGTGAACACTCAGTAATACTTCACCAGCTGTTTCATTGGCTTCCTTGAATAAGTCTGCAAAGTTAGCTGCCGGGTCGCTGCCGTCTCCCGATTTGAAAAGTTGTATTTTACCAACAACGTTTTTGTAGGCATTTATAGCCTCGTCCCAATGCTGGTTGAAAAGGGCTATCCGTCCCATAATAGCGTAGGCCGCTTCTTGAGTCAGACGTCCTGTCTGTGCTTTTCCTATCACGGGGATCTTAGGAATCCATATTTTCAGATCTTCCAACAAAGAAGAGATAATCTGGCTGCGCTCCGTTTTGGGTGCTTGGGCTTCTGACAGAGTGAGAGGTTTTGTCAGATAGGGTACATCGCGGAAAACAGAAGTCAGATTGCAATACATCAGGGCGCGCAATGCTATTGCTTCAGCTTTGTATGCTTCTATTTTTTCTTGTTCCATTGGTATGCGTTCTACGTTTTCCACTAACATATTGCATCGCTTGATAACTTCATAATTGGCGTTCCAGTACATTGAAAAACATTCATCGGTGGTAGCCGAGGTACATTGTGAAATGGAACTACCTAGCATCCAGTTACCCCATGTGTGGTCACCATTGTCTGTGCTGGTTTCGCGTCCCAGAAATCCGAATTTCCAGCCGTCAATGTTGTCGTCATATAAGTTTTGGCTTTGCATGGCGTCGTAGCAAGCGGTCAGTGCCATCAATGCATCCGATTCGGTTTGCCAATAGGTCGTTTGGGAAGGCTGGTTCGGAGAATCTGTCTGTAGAAAACTGTCCGAACATGCGCTGGCAGATAATAACATTCCGGATAATAGTAAAACTCTGCATATATTTTTTGTATTCTTAATCATAATATTTGTCCTCCTTGTAATTAGAATTGAATGTTTAATCCAAATGAATAAGTACGCATATTGGGATGTACGTCATTTCTTGTATCACCCGATGACTTTTCCGGATCCCAGTTCTTCAACGGTGTGAACGTCAATAGATTACTTCCGGCAAAGTAAACACGGATGCTGGAAATACCAACTTTGGCAAGTTCGGCCTGGCGGAAAGTATAGCCGAATTCCAGATTCTTCAGACGTAGGTAATCTGATTTTTCAAGCCAGAATGAAGAATAAGAATCGTTCATGGTGTTACCTAGTGCAGGCATGGGAGCATTTATGTTGTCAGCCGAATAACGGTTCACCCAACGGCTCGTGAGGTTGCCTCGAATGTCGGTAGAAGTCTCCCAACTGTAACGATAGATACCTCCCACCCCTTGCCAGAAAGTAGACAAATCGAAGTTTTTCCAAGATGCGCCCAGGTTGAAACTATAAGAGTATTTCGGGAATGGATTACCTATAATATCGCGATCTTCAGGAGTAATATTACCGTTGTCATCAAGGTCGGCGTACATGATATCGCCCAATTTGGGAGCCACACCGTTTTGTTTGATAACTTCACCCTTCGAGTTGGTACGTTGCAAGTCGGCTTCCGTACGATAGATGCCTATTGCTTTATATCCGAAATAAGCGCCAATAGGGTTGCCGATACGGTTGATTATATTGCCGTCAATTTTTTCCTCCAATTCACCCATTTCAAGGATTTCATTCTTTACACGTGATAGGTTGAAACCGGCGTTCCAAGCCCAGTCACCTCTACTGTCTGAGTAATTTACAGTCCATTCCCAACCGCGGTTACGGACTGCACCCACATTCTGATAAGGAGCGGAGAGAGAACCCAGGAAAATGCCGGGCATAGCCAGTTGCATCAAGATATCGGAAGTTTTCTTGTCGAACCATTCAAAGGTGGTTTGTATTCTGTTGTTGAAGAATCCAAGGTCGAGAGCTATGTTTACAGAGCGGGTTGTTTCCCATTTAATGTTTTCATTGGGGACGGATGTCTGTACCATACCTGCCTGCTTGTCTGCACCTTGGTCGAAGAAGTAATTTCCGCTTGCACCCAAAGTAGCTGCATAAGCGTAGTTACCAATTTCCTGATTACCTAATTTACCCCATGACAGACGTAACTTTCCGAGAGAGAAGTTTCTGTAGTCTTTCATAAACCCTTCGTTCGAGAATACCCATCCTGCAGACAATGAAGGGAATGTGGCATAACGATTGGCTTTGGGCATACGTGAGGACCCGTCATGACGAATATTGAATTCGAATAAATACCGGTCATCATAACTGTAGTTTACACGGCCGAAGAATGATTGGAGCTTATATTCTTCTGATTCCCCCGTTGCTCCCGGATTGATTGTACCTCCTTTGAGCTCATAAATATTCTCGGTTGGGAAACCCTGTATGGATGCTGTTGTTTTGTAGAAACGTGAACCGATGACCGAATGCCCCAACAGTACATTGATATTGTGTTTGTCGAATTGCTTGTTATAAGTCAGCAAGTTTTCATTTGTCCATGTTGCGTTGCGGTACCAATAATCCTCTTCCTTATTAGTCTCTCCTGCTGCCTTTACAATGTTTCCGTCTGCATCATAGCGGGCAGGAGATTTGGGAGTGTAAGACTTAGTCGCATTCAGGTCGAAAGCATAAGCAAGACTTGTTTGGAACTTCAATCCTTCCCATAGTTCAATACCGGCAAACGCCTTACCGTTGAAACGCCAATATTCGTTGCTGCGATGTCCTAAGGACATCAACTCTACAGGGTTTTTCACCATTTCGGCGCTCATTGACGAACCGTCTACATAGCCATAATGTCCGTTGGAGTACATCACCGGTACGGTGGGGCGAGTGAACCAAGATACGAAACGCATGATACCGCCTTCGCCCGAAGGAGCAACAGCGGGAGCCGTCACGTTGTTTTTGTTACCGGACAAGTTCAGCCCGAATGTGAAACGTTTGTAGCGGGTGTCAAGGTTTGAACGAAAAGAGAAACGCTCTACACCTGTTTTTACCATGATACCATCTTGGTTTGAATAAGCTACCGAGGCCATGAAGTGCGTATTTTCGCTACCACCTGATACGGACAAATGATGCTGGTGCATACTGGCATTGCGCAATACGGCGTCCAACCAATTGGTGTTTGCATAATGATCGGGATCCGAACCATCTTTCAGTTTTTGTAGAGCTTCCGGTGAGAAAGTGTCAGGGTTCACTTCGTTTCTCATAAGAGCCCAGTTATAACTGTCTACATAGTCGGGAACGATACCCGGAGTCTGTAATGTATAGCTTCCCGAGTAGGATACTTTCACTCTACTTGAGGCCTGTCCTCGTTTGGTAGTAATTAAGATAACGCCATTGGCGGCACGTACACCATAGATAGCTGCAGATGCTGCGTCTTTCAATACAGAGATATTGTCGATATCCGCAGAGGGGATTTCGGAAATTTGTGAAAGACTGCCTTCCACGCCGTCAATCAATACCATCGGGTTGTTGTTACCAAAAGTACCGATACCACGGATTCTTATTTCCGGATTGTCATTACCGGCCTGTGCACCGTTTTGAGTCAGTACCAGACCCGGAAGACGACCTTGCAACAAAGTAGCTGTATTGGCTACCGGGATGTCCTGGATATCCTTGGATGACACAGAAGCCACGGAACCTGTTAGATTCACTTTCTTTTGGGTGGCATATCCCACCACGACCACTTCGTCGAGTTTCTTGGAGTCTTCTTCCAAAGTAACCTTAAAATTATTTTTGTTTCCTATTGGGAGGATGACATCCTTATATCCTAAGAAGCTAACGACCAACGTCTGTGAAGGTTGTGCCTTCAACTGAAAAGCACCGTCCATGTCGGTGATAGTTCCTTGTGTCGTACCTTGAATCACTACACTGGCTCCGATAATAGGTTCGCCTGATACATCGTACACTTTACCTGTCACTGTGTTTTCCTGTGCATATACTGCGAAAGAGAGCAGTATAAGAACGCCCGCTAAGAAAATGCGGAAAAAGTTTTGTTTTTGTCCGTTCATAAATTTAAAGTTTAAGCAAGTTAATAAGTTCTTTATTATCTATTTTCTTGTAACTAAGAATACTTTTATCGTTTTATTTCCATTGGTAATGGCGTACCCAGTCTACTTCCATCTCTACGGGTAAGTCGGCCGGATCTACCGTACCGACCCAACTTCCTCCTAACTGCATATCGATTAGCAAATATTGCGGGATATTAAAAGGAAACTGTCCTTCTTGTTCGGTTTCAATTCGAGGATAAACAAAGTTTCGTTTTCCGTTGACATGGAATACAAGACTGTCCGGCCAAAAATCCACTCCATATACATTGAAGTCTTCGGGATTAATGGGAATAGTGTTTCCGTGTTTCGGGTTGTTTTCTATTCCTAGTGTATAGGTATAGTGCGAGTGTACGGTTTGGTAGACAATAGAGTCATGGTTCAGACGTTCCATAATGTCCACTTCTCCTCCCATAGGCCATGAGTATTTGTCTGTTTCATAAGGCAATGTCCATATAGCAGGCCATGCTCCCTTTGCTCCGTGTAGTCTGGCACGTACTTCGATACGTCCTCCGTGGAAAGCACGTTTGTCTTTGGTCCATAATCCTCCGGTCAGGTATTGGGCTGCGTCTGCCTCTGTATTGTCATTGACGATTCCTTTCAAGATTAAAAGGCCGTTACGCATTTCATAACAACGGTCGTCAAAAGACTGGGTGTTTTGCCAATCAGGTTTGCCGCGAGGTATGCGGCTCCATACACTAGTGTCGGGCTCTGCACCGTCAAAGTTGTCTTCCCACACCAATTCCCATTTGGGAGTATGAGTGCAAGCAAATATGCTACATGCTGATAACAATAAAAGTATAACCTTTTTCATACGCTTAAATTTTGGTTCATAGAATTTACTTTAAAAATTAACATTGCAAACGTATTCTATTTCTTTTATAAATGACTCAGGAATCGTATAATTCGAGTCAAATCTTGTCTAAATAGGATGCTTTTGATGATTTTTTTTAGAAAAGGCCTCTCTTTTTTAATGGATAGTTGCTGAAAAAATGAGGTGCAGATTTTTAGTGATGAGAAAAAAATGTATTTTTGCAGAAAATGAATTTATAATGTACCGTACCTTAATCATAATATTATTTCTGCTGGCAGGGGTAAAACTGCTTTCTTCTGAACACTGCGTTAATTACTCATTCACCCAACTCTCCATAGAGCAAGGACTTTCTCAATCCACTGCCCAATCTATCTTATTGGACCATAAAGGTACTTTATGGATAGGTACCAAAAGCGGATTGAATAGCTATACTCAGGAAGGGATAAAGACTTACCTTCATCACTCGGGAGATCCTCATTCTCTTCCGAGTAACTATATTAATCATTTGACAGAGGATTCTTTAGGGAATTTCTGGATAGCGACTTCAAAGGGACTAGCTCTGTATGATGATGAACAAGACCAGTTTAACACTGTTAATTCCTCCATTATTTATTCATCTGTGGGGGTTGAAGGTGGTATGTGGTTTGGTAGCGAGAATGCCATTCATTGTTATGATTACAAAAGCAAAGAACTAAAAACGATTCATATCGAAAAAGAAGAAGGCAAAGGCATTAATCCGGTGGATTATAGGATTCAGAAAATGCTTTATTTGGAAGATGGCAAGATTCTGATAGGTACCCGGAAGAAAGGAATCTATTTATATGACTGTCGCATCCGGCAATTCACCCTTTTGATTCCAAGCAGTCAGAATCTGTTGACATCGTTATACGTAACAGCAGACCATCACATTTATACCGCTTTTTATGGAGATGGATTTTACTGTTATGACCGGACAGGAAAAATGCTGAAGCATTACACAAAAGAAAATTCCGGGTTGAAAAACAATTATGTGTTGGATATGGCGGAATATAATGGTAATATATGGCTGGCAACAGACGGGAGCGGAATCAATTTATTTACTCCCCGAACCTTTCAGTTTTCGCAATTACAACACATAGTGGGGGACTATTCTTCCTTACCGGTCAATTCCATAACCTTGTTGTACAAGGACATGAAAGATAATTTATGGGCTGGAAGTGTGCGTGGAGGGATATTCAGTATTAAAGAAACGTATATAAAGACTTATAAAGAAGCTATCTTGAACAATACCAACGGCCTTAGCGAGCAATCTGTGATTAGCCTTTATGAAGAAAAGGACGGCAAGGTATGGATTGGAACGGATGGAGGAGGAATTAATCTGTATGATCCGTCTACTGACAAGTTTATCCATTTCCCCTCTACTTATGGTGATAAAGTTGTTTCTATTGCCGAAGTGTCTGAGACTGAGTTAATGGTGTCTTTATATACCAAAGGAATTTTCCTGTTCAATAAGAAAACACATAAATACCGTCCTTTTACTATCGTTGACGAAGAAACTAATAAGAAAGAATGTTTTTACGGTTATCTCCCTCTGGCTAATCAGGTGGCGGACGGTAAGATATACATAATCAGTTGCGGCACTTATGTATACCACACGCATGACCATACATTTTCGAGGATGCAAACTGACCGTGATTATGATTTTTCCAATGATGCACTTTGCCTGTCATACTCCAATGATAGGTTTTCTCTGTTAAAGTGTGCTCATCAGGCCTTTTGGGTCGATCAGAAAAGTGATAGTATCCGGCTGTTGTTTGAGTTGGAGAAAGATGAACTTATTACTTCCATGTCTTACGATAACAATCGTATGATATGGACCAGCACTAACAAAGGACTTGGATTTTTTGATCTGGAAAGTCAAAAGTATCACCGTATCCGTACCAGACTTTTCAATGGTATTTCTTACCTTATTGCTGACGGAAAAGGACGTTTATGGATTTGTGCCCAAAATCATTTATATTCTTATATCATTAAAGAGAATAGATTTATTCTTTGGAACAGTTCGGATGGTTTCCCGCCTAACGAAATTTTGTTTGCGTACCAAAAGCAATCCAATAGGGATTATATTTATTTAGGAGGTTCAGAAGGATTAGTTAAAATTAATACGGATATTCCTTATACCGAAACTCAAATTCCGGAAATATATCTGTCCGAAATTCTTTTTAATGGTAGCCCTTCTTTGAAGAAGGTAAAGGAAAATACAATAAAAATACCATGGAATTATAATTCTCTTTCTGTTCACTTCCGGATCAAGAACAGAGATGTGTTTCAGAAATACCTATTACAATATACTATTGAAGGCAGAGGTAAGCAGTCTATTGAAACTTATGATCCGGTGTTGAACTTGTCTTCTTTGTCGGCAGGCAATTATTCAATATGGGTTTCGTGTAATACAAAGAATGGAAACCGAACTCCGTCTAAACAATTGATACATATTATCGTCACTCCTCCTTGGTATAAAACAGTTTGGTTTATTGGTGTAGCCGCTGTGTTGTTTATTATTATGACTGCAAGCATAGGTTATATTCATTATCGTCGGAAAGAACGCAATATGAAAGGTAATGTAAACTATTTCCTGCAAGCCGTATTAAACGATATGCTCAGTAGTAAAGAAGAAAAACAGCGAGGTGAAGAAGATAACTTTGCAGAAACTCCTTTGTCTGATATCTCATCAAAAGAGGATGATAGCCGACTGGAGGAAACTGGGCAACAAACTCAAGCGAAAAACAGCAAGGAAGATGAAGAATTTCTCAATAAACTCAATATGCTTATCCATGAGAACATGGCGGGTGGAGAACTTTCTATTAAATTCCTGACGGACAAGTTGGCTATGAGCAGAGCTTCTTTATATAATAAGGTGAAGTTCCTGACCGGTTTGGGAGTTAATGATTATATTAATCGGTTGCGTATTGAGAAGTCGGTTTTTCTGCTTACAAATACTAATATGAACATTAATGAAATATCCTATGAGGTCGGTTTTTCTTATCCTCGGTATTTTAGTACTTCCTTTAAGCAGATCAAGGGAATGACACCTACCCGATTTAAGGAGGAGAATAAGAAGAACTGATTACTGTTTTGTGCTGTCTTTGTTTGTTGGAATAAAGAGGTGTGGTTGCTGTTTTCCTTGTTAAAATCCCGTTCCTGCCTCATTTTCTTTAAACTTCTGTGAACAAAATCCGGATTAGTCTGTTTTTTATTATGCAAATCGCCTGATAAAGCTTCTTATGGGTATGTGAATATAGATAAGTCAAGCAAGATATGCCTCCCCGGCATAACAGGAAGATTGCATAGTAGTTTTGTCGTGTTTTATTTTGTGTTTGTGTTGTGACGGTGCTGCGATGTGAATCGAGGTACCGTTTTTTATTATGGATAGGTATAACCGGAGATTATCCGGTATAAAAAAATACTGTGAACCGGTTTGATGAAAAATGGCTTCCTTTGCAGAGTAATAAACAGAGTAATAAATTCAGTATCACTAAAATCTAGTAATTTATGTTCAACGAAAAAAGAAGCAGCATGTTGCACGGTGTCTTGTTGATAGCACTGTTCTCTTGTGCGGCGTTTTACATTGGTGAGATGTCTTTCGTGAGAAGTCTCTCTTTCAGTCCGATGATTGTAGGTATCATTTTGGGTATGCTCTATGCTAACAGCTTGCGGAATAATCTTCCCGAAACTTGGGTGCCGGGCATACAGTTCTGTTCGAAAAAGATTCTGCGTATCGGTATTATCCTCTATGGTTTCAGATTGACTTTTCAGGATGTGCTGGCTATCGGATTGCCTGCTATGTTGATTGATGTTATTATTGTGGTGGTGACTATTTGTGGTGGTATTTATCTCGGTAAGTTATTGAAAATGGACAGGGGTATTGCGTTGCTCACTTCTATCGGAAGTGGTATTTGCGGGGCTGCCGCCATTCTCGGTGCGGAGTCTACTATTAAAGCAAAACCTTATAAGACGGCAGTGTCCGTTTCTACCGTGGTAATCTTCGGTACTATCTCTATGTTTTTATATCCTTTCCTCTACCGTAATGGAATTTGTGCGCTCACTCCCGACCAAATGGGAATCTATACAGGCTCTACTCTTCATGAAGTGGCTCATGTGGTGGGAGCGGGTGACGCAATGGGAAACGGTATTTCGGATTCGGCAATAATAGTGAAGATGATTCGGGTGATGATGCTGGTTCCGGTGCTTTTGATTACTACTTATATGGTGGCAAGAGCGAGAAAGAAACAAGTACAGAAAGGGCAGAAATTTCAGAAGATTGCCATTCCCTGGTTTGCAATCGGCTTTATGGGAGTTATCGCTTTTAACTCTTTTGATTTGCTGCCTGCGCAGTTGGTTGCGGGGATCAATACACTGGATACTTTCCTGCTGACAATGGCTATGACTGCACTTGGGACAGAAACAAGCATTGACAAGTTCAGAAAAGCGGGGGCGAAACCTTTTGTCCTGGCATTTCTTCTTTATATTTGGCTGGTAGTAGGCGGTTATTTCCTGGTGAAGTATCTCACTCCTTATTTAATGTAATAAAAAAACGGACTTACGTAGACTCTCAGAATGACATTCTTCAGAATTTGTGTAAGTCCGTTTTTGGTGGTGGTACTTTGACAAGTACCTATCTAGTTGTTATAAGGGCATATTTCCATGCTTTTTAGGTGGATTCGTCTGCATCTTGTTTTCTGTCATTTCCAATGCCTGAATCAGACGTTTACGGGTTTGTCTCGGATAGATGATTTCGTCGATGAATCCCAGCTCGGCAGCCTGATACGGAGTGGCGAACTTTTCCTTGTAGGCTTCCAGTTCTTTCGCCTTAGTCTCTGCATCCGCTTTGCGGAACAGGATATTTACCGCGCCTTCTGCCCCCATTACTGCGATTTCCGCACTTGGATAGGCAAAGTTTACGTCTGCGCCTGTCTGCTTGGAGTTCATCACAATGTATGCACCGCCGTAAGCCTTACGGGTGATAACGGTCAGTTTGGGAACGGTAGCTTCCGCGAATGCATAAACGATTTTCGCGCCGTGGCGGATGATACCGTTATTTTCCTGCGTGTATCCCGGAAGGAAGCCCGGAACATCTTCGAAAGTAATCAACGGAATGTTGAAACAGTCGCAGAAACGGATGAAACGGCTCGCCTTGTCGCTGGCATCAATATCGAGCACTCCGGCAAGGTAGGCTGATTGGCGACGATACCTACCGAACGACCTGCCAGACGTGCAAAACCAATGAGGATATTCTTGGCAAAATTCGGCATAACTTCAAAGAAATAGCCGTTGTCTACCACTCGCTCGATGATATCTTTCATATCATAAGGAACATTCGGGTCTGCCGGAACGATAGTGTCCAAAACGGCGTCTTCACGGTTGGTTTCATCCGTGCAGTTCTGCTTTTTAGTTTCGTCCATATTATTCTGCGGCAGGAACGAAAGCAGTTCGCGGATACTCATCAACAATTCTTCTTCGGTGTTACACATAAAATGAGTCACTCCGCTTTTGCTGCTGTGAGTCATGGCACCACCCAGTTCTTCCTTGCTTACTTCCTCGTGGATAACGGTCTTCACTACGTCAGGCCCCGTCACAAACATGTGGCTCTTTTCTTTCACCATAAAGATGAAATCGGTCAGGGCAGGAGAGTAGCAGGCACCTCCGGCGCAAGGACCCAGGATTGCCGAAATCTGTGGAATCACACCGCTGGCCATTGTATTCTGATAGAAAATATCAGCATAACCGGAAAGGCTCTCGATCCCTTCCTGGATACGTGCACCGCCCGAATCATTCAAAGCGATAATCGGGGCACCGTTCTTCAATGCAAGTTGTTGTACTTTCACAATCTTTTTAGCATTGGAAGCTGACAGTGAGCCGCCATATACCGTAAAGTCATAAGCGTAAACAAACACCTGGCGACCGTCCACCTTTCCGTAACCGGATACGATACCATCTCCCGGAATTTTGTTCTTATCCATACCGTAGTTCGTACAACGGTGAACCATCAACTTATCCAGTTCAACGAAAGTACCCTTATCGAGTAACATCTCGATACGTTCGCGGGCAGTCATTTTACCGCTTTCATGTTGCTTCTCTATTTTATCAACGCCTCCACCAAGAGAAGCGATGCGGTCACGTTCCTCGAACGTGGCGTATGCTTTATTTATTTCTTCCATAATGCAATCCGTTCTTATTATTATGCAATCGGTTCTAATGTTATTAATGTCTGGTCACCGGTGATGTTATCGCCTTCCTGAACCAGAATTTCTTTGATACGGCAATCCGAAGTCACTTTATAGTTGCTCTGCATCTTCATGGCTTCGATAACGATAGCGGTGTCTCCCGCTTTTACTTCCTGTCCTGCCGTTACGGGAATTTTTACTACTTTTCCCGGCATGGGAGAAGTGATGCGGTCGTTCTGTTCGTCCTCACCTTTTTTGCGCATACGCAGGTACTTCGCTTGGCTGTCTACGATTTCAACATTGAAACTGCTGTAATGCGTGTTCACTTTATAGCTTTTCCCGTTCTCCTTGCGGATGAGCTGCGCGTTTGCGCTGCGACCGTCCATAAGGATGTTGCAGGTTCCGTTTTCTGCCATTACCACGTCCGCTTCAAACGGCTTTCCGTCAATGGTAAGTACCACTTTATTATCTTCCTTGCTGACCAGTTCTACTTCGGCCACACGGTTTCCTATATGAATTTCCATAATTGAATTCTCTTTGTTAAAATTAGATTCTCAACACTCCCTTGTGCAGTCCGAACTCTTTCCATTTGCTGATAGGACGGTTGTCGGTAGCGTCGCCGCTGTTCTCTTCAAGATTCATCAGATAATCCATGTAGGCGGCAATCAGTGCAATATTCTCGGCACGCTCGCTGGTTCGCATGATACACTGATGCAGGTGTTCGCCGTTCTTGGCGATGAATCCGGTATCATAATGACCTTCTACGAAATCGGGCGTATCCATAATAGCACGCAGGTAACTGATATTATTCTTGACTCCGGTCAGCTTGTACTCATGAAGCACGCGACGCATCCGTTCGATAGCATATTCGCGGTTAGTTGCCCACACAATCAGTTTGCCAATCATCGGGTCATAATAGATCGGAATCTCGTATCCTTCGTACACATAGCTGTCGATACGTACGCCGATGCCATTCGGCTCAATCAGCTGA
>OKTF01001109.1_pt1 | contig 14610 bp, 8 predicted proteins | sample 1606461 | NCBI WGS metagenome assembly OKTF01 (sample SAMEA3879599, study PRJEB24766) | human gut metagenome | biome: human-associated habitat; feature: feces | place: USA | collected 1985/1987 | reverse complement strand
AATTATACACATAATTTCACATAATATAACTATATCTATCACTTTATTCTTTAGTAATATACTGTTGAGCCAAAGATAGTGGCTCACTTCATAATCAAATTCCCTTTCTTAAAACTTTCTTGAGAAGCCCCGCTAAAGGGGCTTTTCATTTGCCTTTTTGAAAGTTGGACATACAAATAGTAGTTGCGATATAATAATATGGATGAAAGAAGTGTAGTTTTTATGGAAGATAAAATACGAATTATAATGTATTCAAGTGCAGATAAAGTGGATGGCCAAGGTGTGGGCAGTGCCTACGAAGAACAGGTCAATCTAATTAAAGAAGGGGCTAGCGATATCTTTGAAGTGGGTATCAACAACTGGATCAAAACGCCAGATATTCAGCATTTCCATACAGTAGATCCTACTTTCTATGTGAAGATGCAAAATCATAGAGCCGCTAACATTGCCTATTGTCATTTTTTACCGGATACTTTAGAAGGTAGCTTAAAAATTCCAGCACCTTTATTGAATGTATTTCGTTCTTATTTGATTCAATTCTATAAGAGTGCGGATCGCTTGGTCGTTGTAAATCCAAGTTTTATTGATGCGTTAGTCGCGTATGGTATTGATCGAGAAAGAATTTACTATATTCCTAACTATGTATCTAAGGAAAAATTTTATCGTAAATCCGATGAGGCGTGTGCTGCCATTCGTAAAAAGTATGGTGTAGACAAGGATGCTTTTGTGGTATTGGGTGCAGGACAGGTACAAACGCGTAAGGGTGTACTTGATTTTGTGAATGTTGCCAAACAAATGCCGGACGTCCAATTCGTATGGGCTGGAGGCTTTTCTTTTGGGCGTATTACCGATGGATATGAGGAATTGAAGAAGTTACAGGAAAATCCACCTGAAAACTGTAAATTCTTAGGGATTGTTCCTAGAGAAGAAATGGTGGATCTATATAATATGGCGAATGTGCTTTTTGTGCCAAGCTATAATGAATTATTTCCAATGACGATTTTAGAAGCGGTGAACTTACATGTTCCATTGGTGCTTCGTGATTTGGATTTATATAAAGATATCTTATTTGATCGTTATATGCATGCCGATGATAATGAGGGTTTTAAAAATTGTCTGTTAAAATTGAAAAATGATTCAGATGTATATGCGAAGTATCAAAATGAGAGTCGTTTACTGAGTGAATTCTATTCGAAAGAACATGTATTGAATATGTGGAGAGAATTCTATTTGAGTGCTTATAAGGATAAACAAGAGGAATTATTAAACAAGAAAAAATAGGGGTTTTTATGAAAAAACAGAAGTACGCACTAAATCTGTTAATTATTCTTGCTTTAACGGGATTTGCCCTGTGGTTTGCGTTAAAGGATAATTTTCATCAGGTTTTAAAGTGCATTTCACAAATGAATCTGTTAAGCCTTGTCATAGTCTTATTGTGGGGTGTTCTTTTTACGGCAGTCTGGGGATTTGTATACTACGTATTAGGTAGAAAGTATACGGATCATTATACGCCGGGTAAAGGGATTCTTGTGGCCTTTATTGGTTCTTTCTTTTCGGGGATTACTCCGAGTAGTACGGGTGGACAGTTTGTTCAGGCCTACATTATGAAGAAGCAAGGAATCAAAGTGAGCGATGGGGCTAGCTTGTTGTGGGCTGATTTCATTATTTATCAGACGACAATGATGATTTATGTTTCGATTCTGTTTCTTTTGCGTTTTGCGTATTATAGTGCTCAATCCGCATGGTTCAATATTATATTGTTGGGCTATATCATCAATGCAGTGGTTGTTGTAGCGCTATATACGATTGCGTTATTTCCTAGTATTTATATCAAGCTTTTGCGAACTTTAGTTAAGGCATTGTCGAAACTACATGTTTTAAAGAATCCAGAAAAGACATTGGATTCTTGGACTCTACAAGTCACGAGTTTTACTCGTGAAATCAAAGTACTAGCCAAAGATAAGAAGAGTATTTTTCTTTGTGTATGTATTAATGTGGTGCGTTTATCACTCTATTATTCTTTACCTTTTGTGATTGCGCTAGCCCTACATATTCCGTTGAAGATGAATGAATTGATTGATGTCATGGCTCTATCTAGTTTTGTGACGATGGCCAATAGTTTTATTCCAATTCCCGGGGCAAGTGGGGGTACGGAAGTGGTCTTTTCATTGTTGTTTAGTGGCATGATGAAAAATTTAACGGGTGCCGTTTTAGTATTGTGGCGTTTTTCTACGTATCACATAGTGCTGATTATAGGTGGAATTTTATTTGTGTTTGTGAAGAATCATTATGAGAGAAAAGAAAGTAAGATCAATTTAGAAGGGATGTAGTATATGCGAATCGGACTATTTACAGATGCATATTTACCGGATATTAATGGGGTTGTTTCAAGTGTGGCAACCCTTAAACACGCTTTAGAAGAGCTGGGGCATATGGTATTTATTATTACGAATCATAAGGGGACAAAGATTGTAGAAGATGAGGATGGTCATATTCTTCGTTTGCCGGGTTTTGAAATCAAGAAGTTTTATGGTTATAAGATGTCGAGTCCACTACAGTTTAGTGCGGATGCCTACATTGAAAGAATGGACTTGGATGTCATTCATATTCAGACGGAAGCGGGTGTAGGTATGTTTGGTCGTCAGATGGCGAAGGTTTTGCACATTCCTATTGTATACACGTATCATACGATGTATGAGGATTATACGCATTATTTTAATCCGCTTGATTTTGATTCAGTTGAAAAATTAGGGAAGAGTGTGATTCGTACTTTTTCTCGTGTCATGGCCAATGGTTCGCAAGCAGTGATTGCGCCGAGTGAAAAGACGAAGCAGGCTTTATTGCAGTATGGTGTAATAGCACCTATTTATATTGTTCCGACAGGTTTGGATTTGTCGGAGTATGATCGTAAAAATTTAGATGAAAATAGAGTTCAAAGTATTCGTGAAGAGTTAGGTTTTACAAGTGAAGATCGTATTGTGGTCTTTGTAGGGCGTATTGCCAAAGAGAAGGCAATCGAAATTCCGATTGAGGCGATAAGTAAAAATAATGATCCACATTTACACTTAGTCATTGTGGGTGGTGGTACGGATATGGAGTATTACCAGGATTTGGCTAAGAAGTATAATGTTTCGGATCGTGCGCATTTTACGGGTAAGATTCCTAAGGAAAATATTGCCTATTATTATGCGGCTTTCGATTGTTTTGTATCCGCTAGTTTATCGGAAACACAAGGAATGACATATATTGAGGCTTTAGCGAGTGGCCTATTAGTGTTTGGGCGTCGTGATGAGGTGTTGAAGGATTTGGTGGATGAAGGCAAGTCTGGATATTATTTTGATGATGCCAATGAGCTAAGTCAAAAGTGGGATGTTTTCTTTAGTAAATCAAAAGAAGAAAGAGATGCATTAAGAGCGTATTGTATTTCTAAAACAGCACCTTATACAGAGAGTATGTTTGCGCATAAAGCTTTGAGCGTTTATAATCAGGCGATTGATGATTATAAGCGTGCCTATCATGTGGAGCGCATTCGTATGGTGGATGATTTTGTTCGTTTAACTGTGATGCGTGATTGCGATAATGAACCAGTCAAAGTAATGATTCCAACGGATGATTTCTTTGACTTAAAGATCACAAAGGATACAATGTTAGATGCATATTTGATTGACAACTATTTGGATATGCAGTTATTCTATAAGGCGTTTGAGTTAATGAAAAAGCGTGTTTTCTCAAATGATTATACGTCGTATCAAATGGTGCAATATGGAAAGAAATATTTGGGGCTAGATGAAGATCAGGCTTTGGATATTATTCATGAATTTATGGAACGTCATTGGATTGACGATAAGGAGTATGCCTTTGATAAGGCGCAGGCTTGGCATTCGTATGGTCAGCCTAAAATGCAGATTTGTCAAAAGCTAAAAAGAGCGGGTATCGCGGATGATGTAATTGAGGATGCTTTGGCAAGTTTGGATGTGGAAACAGAGCGTAGTAATGCGATCAAATTGGCTCGTCGTTTAGCGCATTCGCTAAAAGAGCAGTCGAGCCGCATGCAAAGGCAGACGTTAGTGAATAAGTTAGTGACGAAGGGATATTCGTTTGAATTGGCGAAACAAGTGTCGGAGTCGATTGAATTGGATGAAAATGATGATGAGGCACTACAAAGAACGATTGCGAAAGCGAAGCGTTTATATGCGACGTTTGATCAGCCTAAGCGTAATCAGAAGATTCAGACGTATTGTGTTCGTAAAGGATTTAATATATCAGCTATAAAAGAGGTTTTGGAAGGGGAAAGTGAATGAGAATTAATGAGATTACTCAGGAACAAAAAGTAAATATTAAGTGTTTGATTTCAAAGTGTGACAAGGGAAAAACCGTGAAGGATACACCTTATTTGTCTTTGATTTTAGAGGATGCAACGGGTGTATTGGATGCGAAATTTTGGAATTTAACGAATGAGCAGATTGAGCAGTATAAGGTGGGTCAGATTGTTGAGGTATTTGGGGATTCGATCATTCATAGAAATGCCGTTCAGTTAAGAGTGAGAAAAATGGTGGTCTTAGAAGGTGAAGATATTTCGGATTATGTAAGATTAGCGCCTATGTCTCGTACTGAAATGGAAGAGGAAGTAAAGACTTTGATGAATGAGATCACAGATTCGAATTTGTATTGTGTGGTTGAAGAAGTATTAGAAGAAACGAAGGATTTATTCTATACATATCCGGCTGCCACAAGAAATCACCATAATTTTGTGGGAGGACTTGCCTATCATTCAATTAGTATGGCGCGTGTAGGACTAGATATTTGTCGTCAATATCCATTCTTGGATAAGGGATTATTGATTGCGGGTATCTTGATGCATGATGTTGGAAAGATTGATGAGTTGAGTGGTCCGGTTCTTCCTGAATATACAAATGAGGGGAATTTGTTGGGGCACATTAGTATTATGAATAATCGTTTGGATCGTGTGGCTGAAAAACTGGGTGTAAACGATAAAGAGAGTGTTTTATTGTTGAAGCATATGATTTTGGCACATCATGGAAAGATGGAGTTTGGATCTCCTGTCCTTCCTATGATTCCAGAAGCAGAAGTGTTAACTTTATTAGATAATCTAGATGCACGTATGTATATGATGAAGCAGAGTTTAGATACAACGCAGCCAGGTCATTTTGGGCCTCGTGTCTTTGCGTTAGAAGGTCGCATGATTTATCATCGAAAAGGAGAAGATGAAGAATGAAAATAGGTTTTGTATCATTGGGATGTTGTAAAAACTTAGTGGATTCTGAACAGATCATGAGTATGATCAAGAGGGGTGGCCATGAAATTGTGGCCAATCCTAAGGATGCACAGGCTATTATTGTGAATACTTGTGGTTTTATTGAGAGTGCCAAAGAGGAGAGTATCAATACGATTTTCAAAATGGCGAAGTATAAAGAAAAAAATTTAGAAAAATTAATCGTGTGTGGTTGTTTGGCACAAAGATATACAGATACATTAAGGGAAGAGATTCCTGAAATTGATGCGGTTATCCCAATTCGTGAATATGATACTTTGGCAAGTCAGCTACAGAAGCTTTTGGGTTCAGATACATTGTTAGATAAGGCAGAACGTGTGATTACGGGAAATCCTTGGCAGGCGTATGTAAAGATTAGTGATGGTTGTTCGAATCGTTGTGCGTATTGTGCAATTCCTTTGATTCGTGGAGATCAAAAGTCTCGTACAATTGAGGATATCATGGAAGAGGTCAACTATTTGGCAAGTGTTGGAGTGAAGGAATTAACTTTGATTGCGCAAGATACTACAAAGTATGGCTTGGATAATTATGGCGAATTGATGCTTCCTGAATTATTGCGTCAAGTATCTAAAGTAGAGGGTCTTCATTGGATTCGTGTTCTGTATATGTATCCAGATGAAATTGTGGATGATGTATTGCAGGCTATGAGTGAGAGTGAGAAGATCGTTCCTTATTTTGATATTCCTATGCAGCATGCGAACAATCGTTTGTTGAAATTAATGAATCGTAGAGGACCAAAAGAGGATGTATTAAAGGTTGTGGATAAGATTCATACGATGTTTCCAAATGCGACTTTGCGTACAACTATGATTGTTGGTTTCCCTACAGAAACGGAAGAAGAGTTTGAAGAACTTGTGGATTTCATTAAGGAAATCAAATGGGATCGTATGGGTGCTTTCACATATTCGAAGGAAGAAGATACACCTGCTTATGATATGGATGGACAGATTGATGAAGAGATTCAAAATGAGCGTTTGGCTAGATTGATGGCGGTTCAGGAAGAGATTTCAAAAGAGAAGAATCAGGAAAAGATTGGTAGGGTCATTGAAGTTCTTGTTGAGGAAAAAGAAGGTTTGGTGGATCGTTATCGTGGAAGAAGTGTTGCGGATGCACCGGATGAAGTGGATGGTCAGGTCATCTTTACAAGTGATGAGCCTTTAGAATTAGGTTCTTTTGTGAAGGTAAAGATTACAGATGCCAAATCTTATGATGTTTACGGTACATGTGTAAGCGAATAGTTGGATTGGATCCCATTGTATTTGAGGATTCGAAAATCTTGATTGTGGGTTCTATGCCAAGTGCAATTAGTTTGAAGGAACAGATGTATTATGCGAATAAAAATAATCGGTTTTGGAAGATATTAAAAGAAATCTTTCAAACAGAAGACAAGATTGAATTATTAAAAGTATCGCATATTGCACTTTGGGATATTTGTCATTCGTGTATAAGAAAGACGAGTGCGGATAGTGAGATCAAAGATATTGAGCCAAATGATATTCCAAAATTATTAGATTCATATAAAAACATTGAGAAGGTAATTTGTAATGGAAGGACAAGTCAGAATACAATGCAGAAATATTTTCCGAATATTGAAACGGTATATTGTCCTTCGACTTCAAGTGCCAATGCACAGTTTTCGTTAGAACAATTGATTGAAATATATAAGAAGGAGTTTTATGAATAAACTATATTGGGCAAAAGTAAAGGCGGATGCGAAGGTTCCGCAAAAGCGTTATGAAGATGCAGGGTATGATTTATATCCTTGTTTTGAAGAAGATTATATGGTAATTGAGCCTCATGAAACGAAGTTAGTTCCATTGGGTGTGGCAAGTGCGTTTGATCCAGAGTTTGTGATGATTTTAAAAGAGCGTGGTTCAACAGGAACAAAGGGAATTGCACAAAGAAGTGGTGTCATTGATTCTGGTTATCGCGGTGAATATATGGCTCCGGTCACAAACTTGAATACGAAGCGTGTGGTTATTAAAAAACAAGATGTAGAATATAAGGAAGATGCGATTATATATCCATATGAAAAGGCAATTTGTCAGGGTGTTCTATTAAGAATGCCTCAGTTAGAAAGTGAAGAAATTTCATTTGAAGAACTTCAGTCTATGGAGTCTGAAAGAATGGCTGGAAAGTTAGGCAGTTCAGGAAAATAATGAGGTCTATTGTCCTAAAGACAATAGATCTTTTTTTATGCAAAATTTCATTAAAAAAAAGATGATTTTTGGATTATATAACTGGTCTATAACCTAGTGAGTCCTATACTATAACCAGGATGATGAAAGGGTTATCAACTTTAACAAGAACAAAAGGAGGAATTTGTATGCTAAAAACTTAAAAAAGGTGGCGGCAATTGTATTATCATTTGCGATGGCCGTTCAGTTTGGCTTAGCAGACTCTTACTATGTAAATGCGGTGGAAGAACCGGTTGAACCTCAACAAGAGGAAACAAAAACAACAACGACTACACCACAAGAGCAAGAGGAAGTGCCAACAACTGAAGAAGAAACCCCTCAACAACAGGAAGAAGGACAACAACAACCTGCAGTAGAGGAAGAAGAGCAGCCTGCAGCAGAAGAAGCACAACCACAACCACAGCCTGTTGAACAAGCAGAGGTTAAGGTTTCTTATGTAAAAGAAGATGATACCGATTTGATGGAATCTGTAACAGGTACTTATGATGTTGGTTACAGATTGGATCAAGATACAAATGTATTCAAAGAAGCTCATGAAGCATTTGAATTTGAATATGCATTTGTGAATGGTAACAAAGAAAACAAGATCACTAAGGATCAAGTTAAAGCTTCTGGTTTAACAGTAACTAGTGATATGACGAGTTTAACTCTTGTTTATAAGAGTACAGCTACTCAAAAAGACAGCAAGGATAAAAAAACAGAAACAGCTAATTTATCTGGTGAAAAGGAAGATGATTCTGATTCCGACTCTGAGGAGAAAAATATATCAGTAGCGAGTGATGCGGATACAACTAGAACTATCAAAGTTGGTGAAACAATAACGTTAGATTCAAGTGATGTGGGAAGAGGATACACACATAAATGGACAGTTAATAAGAAAAATATTGTTACATTAAATAGCAAATCAGGTTCAAGTATTACTGTAACTGGAGAAGGCGTTGGAACGGCAACGGTAACAGATACATATTCATATAATAGGTATTGGAGTGATACCAAGACATATACCATTACTGTTAATGCAGCTGTAACACCAACTGATATTTCAATCAGTGGAGCCGATACAGTTAAGCAGTTTCAGACTACACAATTAACAGCAAATTTCACACCTGCAGATGCGAATGGTAAAGTGACTTGGACTTCATCAAATGAACAGATTTTATCTGTTGATGAGAATGGAGAGGTTACAGGAAAACGCCAGGGATTAGCAACTATTACAGCAAGTGTTCAGGGAGCAGATAAGAATACGTTATCTGCAACAAAGACTATTGAGGTAGTGAAGAATGAAAGTCCTTCAAGTGGTAATAAAAGAGAAGCATTAGTTTATTATTTGAAAGATCCTACAAAAGATGCAAATTCAAATGGTTCGGATCAGTGGGGACCAAGTTCACTTGGAACAGCTATTGTCAATGTAGAAGGTGCGACATGGACAGGAAATAAAAACTGCTTTGATAATGTCGACCAACGTGTTTTATCATGGCCTACAGATTTAAATGGTACGAATGTAGTTCCAAGAAGTAATAATGCATGGAATTTAATATTTGATGCATATAAGGCTTCTATTGAAAAAGAATTGAAAGTAACTATTACTAAAGATGATGTAGAAGAAATTACACTTGTTCCAGCAAAGATTTCAAAGGATAATGGAACAACCCCAGACATGCACTTGGATTGTAATGTTAATATTAAATGTAAGAGCGTTGCATTGGTTAAATATTGGCTATTTGATGCGAATGGAACAAACTGGGATATGTTAGGTTCTAAGAATTATTTGGTGAAAGATGAATCTACAACACAACCTAGTGATGTTACAGATAAAGATTTCCCAAAAACAAAGACAGTGGATGGTGTAACTTATACATTCTCTGGTTGGTATACAGATCAGAGTTTAACAAATTCAGCACCAAGCTTCCCAGCTAAGGTTACAGGAGCTGTTAACTACTATGCAAAGTATGTTGCTGGATATCAAGTAAAGTATAATCTAGCTGGTGGCCAATTTAGTGATGGTTCAACTTCAGCAACAGAAAAACACAATGTTGATACAACAGTTGTTGTAAAGGAAGCTCCTACACGTCAAGGTTACAAATTCACAGGTTGGACGGTAGAAGGACTTAATGGTACAACTACTATTAATAGTGGCAAAAGCTTTAAAATGCCAAATGGAAATGTAACATTAACAGCAAACTGGGAAAAGAAAGATATTAATGATTACGTTACATTAAAAACAAAGGATGTAACAGAAACATATAATGGTCAATCTCATGCAGCTGGAGAAGCAACAGCTGTTGCTAAAGCTGGTAAAGAGAATGAGATTGGAAAGCTTACAGTTGAATATCAGAAAGCAGATGGCAAGTGGACAAAAAACCGTGAAGAAATTACTGCAAAAGATGTATCTGATAGTAAAACAGTAAATGTAAGAGTATCTAGTGATGATTGTTTAGGATATGTAACTGGAGCAGAGAAACTTACAATCAATCCAGCTACATTGACAGTAAAAACAGAGGGTGCTAAAAGAGCATATAATGGAAAACCGTTAACAGCTGAAGGTACAATCACTGGATTCGTCAACGGAGAAACAGCTAAGTTTACAGTAACAGGATCTCAGACAACAGTCGGACAATCTCAGAACACTTACAACATCGACTGGAAAGCCAAAGATACAACAGCTAAAAAAGGCAACTATACAATCAGCGAGGATCTTGGCGATTTGGTAGTAATATCAAAATCAATTGTTCCAGATGATAAAAATACTCCAGAAGAGAAGAAGACTGGTATTAAGGTAACTGCTCCTAAGGATACTACGTACAGTGGTAATGAACAAAAGAGAGAGCCAGTTATTGAAGATACTAAAACTGGTAAGAAATTAGACAAAGATGATTACTCATTATCTTATAGTACAGATGTAACAAATGCTGGAACAGTAACAATAACTGTAACTGGTAAAGGAAACTATACAGGTAAATTCGAAGTTACTTATAAGATTTTACCTCGTAAAGTGACATTGAAGAGTGAAACTGCTTCTAAACCATATGATGGAACAGCATTAACTAAACCAGCTGTAACAGTAAGTGGTGATGGCTTCGTTAAGGGTGAAGTAAGTGATATCAAAGCTACTGGATCAGTAACAACTGTAAGTGAAGGTGAAGTTACAAATAAAATCACATTCACTAAGGAAACTGACTATAAAGATGGTAACTATACAATCTTTAAAGAAGAAGGTAAGTTAAGTATTACAGCACAATCAATCGATCCAGGTACAGATCCAGAAAAACCAAACCCAGACTATACAGGTGCTAAGGTAAATAATCCTAAGGATGAAGTATATGATGGTAATGAACACAAGTGGTCTCCTACAGTAACGGATAAGGCTGATAAGAAACTAAAAGCTGGTACGGATTACACAGTAGAATACTCAACTAAGAACTTCAAAGATGTAGGAACAATTGAAGTGGTTATTAAAGGTAAAGGTAACTATACTGGAACAGTAACACGTACTTATAAGATCACTCCTAAGAGTGTGACAGTAACAGCTGATGATAAGACAAAGGTATTTGGAGAAACAGATCCAGAATTAACAGCAACAGTAGCTGGAACTCTTGGAAATGATACAGTTGAATACACATTGTCAAGAGAAGATGGAGAAGCTGTTGGTAAGTATACAATTACAGCAAGTGGTAATGCTGAACAAGGCAACTACTCAGTAACTTACGTAGCTGGAACATTGACAATCACAAGTCAGTCAATTGATCCAGGTACAGATCCAGAAAAACCAAACCCAGACTATACAGGTGCTAAGGTAAATAGTCCAAGTGATAAAGTTTATGATGGTAATGAACACAAGTGGATCCCTACAGTAACAGATAAGGCTGATAAGAAATTAAAAGCTGGTAAAGATTACACAGTAGAATACTCAACTAAGAACTTCAAAGATGTAGGAACAATCGATGTAACTATTACAGGTATTGGTAACTACACTGGAACAGTAACACGTACTTATAAGATTACTCCTAAGAGTGTGACAGTAACAGCTGAAGACAAGACAAAGGTATTTGGAGAAACAGATCCTAAGTTGACGGCAAAAGTAGCTGGAACTCTTGGAAATGATACAGTTGAATACACATTGTCAAGAGAAACTGGAGAAGCTGCTGGTAAGTATGAAATCACAGTAAAAGGTGATAAATTACAAGGAAACTACACAGTAACTTATGTAGCTGGAACATTGACAATTACAAGTCAGTCAATCGATCCAGGCACAGATCCAGAAAAACCAAACCCAGACTATACAGGTGCTAAGGTAAATAGTCCTAAGGATTCAGTATATGATGGTAAGGATCACAAGTGGTCTCCTACAGTAACTGACAAATCTAAAAAATTAGAACTTGGTAAAGATTACACAGTAGAATACTCAACATCTGATTTCACGAATGTTGGAACTATTAAAGTAACTATTACTGGTATTGGTAACTACAGTGGAACTGTTAAACGTTCTTACAAAGTAACTCCTAAGGAATATACAGTAACTACAGATAGTGCAACTAAGACTTATTCTGGTACTGCATTAACAGCTGGTGGTAAGGTAGAGGGTATTGTTTCTGGTGAAACAGTCGAATTTACTACAACTGGTAGTCAAACTGAAGTTGGTACTTCTAAGAATACTTATGAATTAGTATGGAAGTCTGCAAAGGCTACTAACTATACATTGGCTAAGGAATCTATTGGTAAATTAACTGTTAAGGCTAAGTCGATCGTTCCTGATGATAAGGATAATCCTGAATCAGAAAAGACTGGTATTACAGTAAATGAACCAAGTGATTCTAAGTATGATGGTAAGGAACATAAAGAAGTATTAACTGTAACAGATACTAAGACTGGTAAAGAATTAGTGGCTGGAACAGATTACTCAGTAACTTATAGTTCAGATCTAGTAAATGCTGGTACAGTGAAGGTAACGGTAGCTGGATTAGGTAACTACAGTGGATCATTTACTAAGACTTATAAGATTACTAAGCGTTCTGTAACATTGACAAGTGCTACAGTAAGCAAGGTATATGATGGTAGTGCATTAACGAATACTTCTATCTCAGTCAGTGGTGATGGATTCGTAGAGGGTGAAGGTGCTTCTTATGAGGTAACTGGATCTCAAACAGAGGTTGGAAATAGTGCTAACTCATTTGAATATAAATTGAATGAAAAGACATTAGCTTCTAACTACAACATTACTAAGGTTGTTGGTACATTAACAATTACAGCAGCTCCTGCTCCAGTAACTCCAGCAACACCTAGTACACCAAGTAGTACAACTAGTACAACTAGTACAACTCCTCGTACTCCAAGTGCTCCTCAGGTAACGACTCCTGCTGAAACAGTTGAAAAAGAGACAACTCCTAAGGCTGAACCTAAGAAAGAAGAAAAGGTTGAAGAAGAGTATACGCCTAAGGCATCACCTCAGTACTATTGGGCATTAATCAACTTGATTTGTGCAATCTTAACAGTATTATTCGGATTATTATTGTTGATTTCTAAACGTCATAAAGATGAAGATGATGACGAAGATGATGATGAAACAAAACAACAAACAAATAATGATGATGAAGAGAACGAACAAGAAAAGAAACGTGGATTATTCACTCGTGTACTTGCTGTTCTAATCGCAATCGTATCTGTTGTATTCTTCCTAGTAACTGAAGACTTAAGTCTTCCTTGGACTTGGACAGATCAATGGACAATTTGGATGGTTGTTATTGGATTAGTACAAATCGTAGTATTCTTCGTAGGACGTAAATGGAAAAACGTTGACGATGATGAAGACGAAGAAGAAGCACAACAAGCTTAATAAAAGTTAATAACACAAAAGGAGTAGTCCAGTTCATTTGGACTACTCCTTTACTGTAGATTGGGTTCATTGGGTTCATCGGGTTCATTTGAACCTAATCGACTTTTGTTGTTAATAGTTTCCTGTATAGTTCCACACCTTTGTATAGGATGTCTTCATCAAAGGTGAACTTATTTGAGTGTAATGGAATGGTGTCTCCCGTACCTAAAAAGAAGAAGATAGATGGGGCTACGTTTCTATAGTAGCCAAAGTCTTCACTGATAAGTACAGGGCTTTCCAGTTTGTTGACTAGATTGTTTTTGTATAGTGCATAGAATAATTCTTCGTTATTGAATACGGGTGGATAGTGGTGATTCACTTTGAAGTTGACTTGGACTTTGTATTTTTTTATTGCATTATTCATGTTTTTTTCAATGATATCAACAATTTGATCAAATACCCTTGGATCATAATAGCGAATCGATCCTCTTACGTGAGCTTGATCGGCAATGATATTGAAGGCTTGGCCAGAATGGAAAGTGCCAAAGTGTAATAGGTGGAATGTATTGTTGTCAAAAGCTTTTTCTTCTTGTTCTAAAGACTTTTGTAGAATTTCTACACAAGCCGTTAGTGCATTGATTCCATTTTGAGGTTGGGCTGCATGACTGGCTTTTCCTTTTACTAGTAATTCGAATTCGCATCCGCCTGCCATCATTTCATGAGGACGTGTATAAACTTTGCCTTTTTCAAGTTCTGGATAGATGTGTGTTCCGTAGATGGCGGCAATATTAAATTTATCGAAGAATTTAGATTCAATGATAGGTTTGGCACCACCAGGTTTTTCTTCGCCTGGCTGAAACAACAATAATACGTTATAGTCGCTTTCTTTGGCATATTTCGCTAATTCTAGAACCATAGCCATATGGCCGTCGTGCCCACAGGCGTGCATACATCCATTGGTGCTTTTGAATTCTAGGTCTGTATTTTCTTCCATAGGAAGTGCATCCATATCGGAACGGAATACGATTGTCTTTTCTTTTTGGTTATTAAAATAGGCGGTTACACTATTTTGGATGGGATGATCAATGGTGCAGTCATATAAGTCTAATACGTTTTCAATATATTGTGCTGTCTTTTGTGTGGTAAGTTCAATTTCTGGAATTTGGTGTAAATTTCTTCTGTTTTCAATGATTGTTGGCATAAAATTCTCCTTTTATTGGGTTTATTGAACTAACACACTCTAACGAGTGTGGGCTTTTTTTAATATAGCCTAGTTCTTCTCCTGTTTCTTATTCTATCATAGTTTTGTC
>OKTF01001108.1_pt1 | contig 14612 bp, 13 predicted proteins | sample 1606461 | NCBI WGS metagenome assembly OKTF01 (sample SAMEA3879599, study PRJEB24766) | human gut metagenome | biome: human-associated habitat; feature: feces | place: USA | collected 1985/1987 | reverse complement strand
ATAATGTATATAGAATAGGATACTAATTATGTTTAAATTTTTTAAAAAGAAAGAGAAAATAAAAAGAGAATTGCCACCAGGGACAATTCGTAAAGAATTTCATTTTGAAGGAAATGTTCAAAACATTGGTTTTCGTTTTGAAGTACAAAGCCATTCTAAACCATTAGGTATTACCGGTTATGCCAAAAATAATGATGATGGTAGTGTAACTGCACAACTACAAGGAACCGAAAAAAACATTGATAAAGTCATTTTATCTCTTCAAAATATTGATCGTATTCAAATTGATTCAATTACTGAAAAAGAGATTCCACTTGATTATTATGAGAATGATTTTTGTATTCTGTATTAGTATGAACAATGCTCATGATTTAGAGCATTGTTTTTTTTGTATCAAGAAATAATTGCATTATTCCGATAGAATCACAACAGGCGCGTTACCAAAGGATCCTGTAACATTCGCAATCAACTGAGATAGATAAGTATCCATTTGTACTTTATCAACTAGAAAATCCAATCGCTTTTCTACATAGTCTTCCATATCCCTTATACTATCAAAATTTTGCACCGCTTTATCCGACAAATAGAATTCTCCAATTGAAGAAATATCTAAAAAAGGAGCATTTGAATTTTCGGATTTTAACTCTTTTCTTAAACGAACACTTATTTTTGTTTCAGTACAATCCACAATTTCTAACAATCGAGAAACTTGAACATTTTCATTTTCTTTAGATACTTGTTCCACAGAATATCTGACACTTTCCAAATACATATTCATTCCAGTTATTTGTAACATACATTCTCCTTATACATTAAAATCTTTTAATGACCTTAACACAAAATTCCCAAAACCAAATCTCTTCGATTCATGCCCTATATTTTGCTTATCCGCCAAATTTTTGTCCTTATATTTATAATAAGTTAGTTCTTGTCCCAAATCTGATATACGTTGATTTGAAAATGAAGCTCGTCCAATTTTTTCACTTATGGCTGTATTTATATACGTGTTTAAACTTACTCCATCCATTTGTGCATTTTCTAATAATTGCTTATGCGTCGTTTTAGGGACCCTTAAAGCTATTTTTCCACTAGGAAGATTTCCTTCCTCTTTTGGGACTGGTAATTCTATTCCTTCTTCTTTTAAATAACTTAGATATACAGCTTTAGTAGCTTGGGCATCGGCAATTGCTTCTTCAATTGTATCTCCACCACCTACACAGCCTTTTAAATCCGGATACTCAACACACCATTCTGTTTTTCCATTTTCCAAATGCATAGGATATACTCTCATTGCATAGTCCATACTATCTCTCTTCCTTTCTAAAATTAATCTCTTCAACTAATTCTACTGCTTTTTTTACATATACTTCTTTTACACTATTCCCATGTTTAGGAATTGGGAAAGGTCTATTTAACAAATCATGTGTAAATATTACATGACTTGTTCCATTTTGATTTTTCTTCTTAAAACCAAAGTGTTTTAAATACTTCTCTAAATCAGAAAATTCTACTTTATTTCCAGATTTGTAATTTTCAATCTTCGCAATTAACTTTTCAATTTTAGACATTGGGTCCTTTCTTATATGATATCATATTTAATATCATTTATGTATAATTATCTATATATTTAAGTTTAACAACCCAATGTGAAAAAGACATTAAATCTGAAAATTTAACAAAAAAAGATATCAATTCATTTTATTTGAACTGATATCCCTTATACTATCTAGATAAGTTTGTATTCTTTGAATTCATGATTTTAAATACATCTTCTTGTGTTACCACATTAAAATCATGTTGAATCATAAGCTTTAATACACTCGCACTGATTGCGAAATCAACTGTTTTCTGTGGATCAAATCCATTGATTAGTCCATGCACAAATGCAGCACCATACGCATCTCCTGCTCCCACAGCTTCTAAACTATGTACTCTATGAATTGGACTTTGGTAGAACTTTCCATCTACATAATAGATGCCCATCCAATCTCCTTCTTCTACAGTATGCATATTTCTTAATACACTTGTCACACTCTTCACATTTGGGAATTGACGAGTAATTTCTAACATACCTTCTTTATACGTATCAATCTGATCAATACCTGTAGATAAGTTACCATCAAAGGCATGAATTCCTAGTGTTGCTTCAAAATCTTCATCATTGGCAATACATACATCTACATACTGCATTAAATCGCGCATGACAACTTGCGCTTGTTCTTTAGACCACATTTTTCCACGATAGTTTAAATCACAAATCACTTGAATATCATTTTCCTTACAATATTTCAAAGCACTTCTTACTGTATCCTCAACATATTTAGATACAGCTGGAGTTACGCCTGAAAAATAGAAAACATCTCCTGGCTCTAAGATATTTTCCCAATGATATTCACTTGGCTGAGATAGTGAAAAAGCACTAAATGCACGGTCATATACAACGTTTGTATTACGAATATCACTTCCTTTTTCAAAGAAGTAAATTCCTAAACGATCGCCTCCACGAAGCATATACTCTGTATTTACACCATAATGACGAACTTCACTCAACGCAGACATTCCCACTGGATTGTTTGGTACTTTAGATACAAAAGCACATTTATCTTCATACATCGCTAAACTTACGGCTACATTGGCCTCTGCACCACCATAACTTGCCTCAAAACCATCGCTTTGCATAATACGCAAGTTTTCAGGTGTTTTTAAACGAAGCATGATTTCTCCAAAAGTTACTACCTTCATAATATATATCCTCCATAAACTCTTTAATTATACCATTTTTTAATGTCTACTCATTCTTATTTTTTCGTCTTTTCATGAAAGGGATTTCAAAAAGTGCTTGTATTTTATTTTTAGCTATGCTATCATCCTACATGTAAATAACGGCTGTTACTGGTAATGCAGGCAAGACCAAGATATTTAAGTTGCATTTTTAATGCTCCTTTTATCTTGGTCTTTTTTATTGCCATCAGCCTAGAAAGAGGAGAATATGAATTATCAACAATTAGGAAATGATATCATCCAAAGCATTGGTGGTATCGACAACATCAAACAATTAACACATTGTGCAACTCGTTTAAGATTCGAATTTTATGACATGAATAAAGTCAACACCAAAAAAGTGGAATCTTTAAATGGCGTTATCAGCGTTGTAGAAAAAGGCGGGCAATACCAGGTCGTAATTGGCAATGAAGTACAATCCGTTTTTAGAGCCATTCAATCCCAAATGAAAGATGTTCCTTCTACTTCTCACGAAGAATCCGATGAAGAAAAAGGCAGTATTGTCAATCGTATTATCAGTGTAATTTCCACTACATTTACTCCTGTGATTCCAGCCCTAATCGGCGGTGGTATGATCAAAGCCGTATTATCTATTCTTGTTTTATTTAACTTAGTTAATGAAGCAAGTTCCACTTATGAAATCATCAACTTTATTTCCGATGCTCCATTCTATTTCATGCCTGTCCTTTTAGCGTATGGAGCTAGCCAAAAATTCAAAACAAGTCCAATCATGGCAATGACTATGGCATGTGCTCTTTTACACCCAACATGGTCAGGCTTAGTCGCTGCAGGAAGTCCATTAACATTCTTTGGAGCTCCTGTTGTATTAGTTGACTATGCATCAAGTGTAATTCCTATTATTTTAAGCGTGTGGATCATGTCTTACGTTGAAAAATTTGCCGAAAAATACTCACCATCTATTATCAAGTTTTTCTTAAAACCACTTTTAGTGATGTTTATCTCTGTACCAATCGCATTAATCATTGTTGGTCCATTAGGAAACTTATTAAACGATTTAGTACAATCTGGCGCTAACTATTTAAATGCACACGTAAGTTGGTTGATTCCAATGTTGATGGGAGCCTTCCAACCATTCTTAACACTAACAGGTACTGCATGGGCCATGACGCCAATCGCAACAAGTCAAATTTCTACACTTGGATATGAAATCGTAAATGGACCTGGTATGTTAGCAAGTAATATTGCACAAGGGGGTGCTACTTTGGCAGTTGCTTTAAAGGCAAAAGATGAAAACTTAAAATCTCTTGCATCTTCATCTGGATTTACAGCAGTTATGGGTATTACTGAACCATGTTTATATGGTGTCCTATTAAAATTAAAACGCCCATTTGTTGCTTCTATGATTGGTGGAGCTGCCGGAGGTATCTATGCAGGAATTACCGGCCTAGTTCGTTATGCCTTTGTTTCACCAGGATTAACTGCTATTCCAGCCTTCATCGGTAAAAACCCTATGAACGTAGTTCATGCCATTGTCACAATCATTATTTCTTTCGTTGTAGGTTTTGTCGCATCATGGATTTTAGGCTTCAAAGAAGATGCACCACAAGAAGAAACTGTTTCAAAAGATGAAATTGTCGCACCTTGTGATGGAACTGTAAAACCACTATCCGAAGTAAATGACGATGTCTTCTCACAAGAAATCATGGGAAAAGGTATCGCAATCGAACCAAGCACAGGAAATTTATATGCTCCTTGTGATGGAACAATTACTGTATGTTTCCCAACGGGTCATGCAATTGGATTAAAATCAAAGAATGGAACAGAAATTTTAATGCACGTAGGTATTGATACTGTTAATCTACAAGGAAAATATTTCAGTCCTCAAATTCAAGTCAATGAAGAAGTTAAAAAGGGGCAGTTACTATTAACTTTTGATTTAGACAAAATCAAAGAAGAAGGTTATGACACAACCACTCCAATCATCATCACAAATTCAAAGAATTTCAGTTCGATTCAAATTGAAAAACAATCAACAACTCAACATGGAAACAAATTAATTTCTTTAGACTAGGAGGTAAACCATGCACTATTCTAAATTAAAAGACTTCCCTCAAAACTTTTTGTGGGGAGCATCTACCTCAGCATACCAAGTTGAAGGTGCCATTGATGAAGATGGTAAAAGCCCATCTATCATTGACATGTATGAACACCCAAGTGATGTTGCTGATTTCTCTGTAGCTTCTGATCATTATCATAGATATAAAGAAGATATTGCCCTATTTGCAGAAATGGGATTAAAAGCTTATCGTTTCTCTATCGCATGGACTCGTATCTTACCAAATGGAACGGGTAAAGTGAATGAAAAAGGCATCGAATTCTACAATAATGTCATTGATGAATGCTTAAAATACAACATCGAACCTGTTGTTACAATGTATCACTTTGATTTACCATATTGCCTAGAAGAAAAGGGTGGTTGGTTAAACCGTGATACGATTGAAGCCTTTGTTGAATATGCCAAAGTATTATTTATCCACTATGGATCAAAAGTAAAGTACTGGTTAACGATCAACGAACAAAATACGATGATTCTACATCCTGGTGCAATTGGATTACCTAAAGGCGGAAAATTACCATCTAAAAAAGATTTGTATCAACAAAACCACCATATGATGCTTGCTCAGGCAAAAGTCATGAAACTCTTCCATAATATGGTTCCAGAAGGTAAAATCGGACCTGCACTAAATTTAACAGCTATGTATCCAGCTACTTGTAATCCAAATGATGCGATTGCCGCTCACAACTGGGAAGTACTTCGCTGTTGGAACTTTGTCGATGTTTGTGCATTTGGAAAATACCACCCTTTGGCATGGTCTTACCTAAAAGATCGTAATATCGCTCCAGAAATTCAAGATGGAGACTTTGAAACATTAAAAGGCGCAAATCCAGACTTTATCGCCATGAATTATTATTCAACCGCAACTATAGCTGCAAGTAAAGGAGATGCTTCAGATGTAGCTGCAAGAGCGGGTGACCAACAAATTATGCTAGGTGAACAAGGCGTATATCGACCTAGTGAGAACCCATACGTAGAGAAAACGCAGTATGGATGGGTTGTTGATCCTGTTGGATTCCGATATACTTTAAGAAAGGTATATGAACGTTACCAACTTCCTATTCTGATTACAGAAAATGGAATTGGTGCCAATGACACATTAGAACCAGATGGATGTATTCATGACCAATATCGTATTGATTTTATTCAAAAACACCTTCACCAAATGCGCTTAGCCATTACAGATGGTGTCAAAATGCTGGGCTATTGTCCTTGGGCTGCCATTGATGTTGTTAGTACACATCAAGGCTATAAGAAAAGATACGGATTCATTTATGTCGATCGTGATGAATTTGATTTAAAAGAATTAAAGCGATATAAAAAAGACAGTTTCTACTGGTACAAACAAGTAATTGAGGAAAACGGAAAGAATATCTAGGTATATGAGGTACTTCACATGATTATCGAAAAATTTTTAAACAACAATATGCTTCTAGTGAATGATAATCATGAGGAAATGATTGTGATGGGAAAGGGGCTGCGTTTTCACTATAAAGTAGGAGACGAAATTAGAGATGAAGATATAGAAAAAACATATGTTCTTCAAGATAGTACAAATAAAAATGGATATCTTCAAGTTTTAGAAAACGCACCCGACATCTATTTAGAAATTGTGCACCACATCATTGAAATGGCACAACTTAAAATTTCTTCTCCATTCAACAAACAAATCTTTGTGACCTTGTTAGATCACTTGTTATATGCGGTAGAAAGATATGAAAAAGGCATTGTTCTACAAAATAGAATGTTGTGGGAAATCCAAAAATTTTATCCAAATGAATTTATGCTTGGTTTACAAGCTGTAGACTACATTAATGAAACACTAAACGTTAAACTTCCTGAAGCTGAAGCTGGAAACATTGCCTTTCACTTTGTGAATGCACAAATCAAATCCAACGATCTTTCAACAGAAAATGGTATGTTGATGGTCAAAATGTTAAAAGATATTTTTCAAATCATTCAATTACATTATGGCTATACAATTGATGAGAATTCGCTGAACTATTCAAGATTTGTTGTTCACATGCAATTTTTCTTACAACGACTTTTAGAAAATAAAATGCTTGAAAATGAAAATGATGATATATATTATACATATATTATCAAGAATTCTTCTGCATTAGACTGCGTAGAACAAATCGAAAAATATATCGATAGATTACTACATAAACAAATTACGCGTGATGAAAAAATATATTTAATTGTGCATATTACGCGTATCACAACTCATTAAGTATCGCAATGGCGGTACTTTTTCTTTTAAATTATGTGGAATTATGGAATGTGTAGCACTCTGCTTGCGAAAGTGCTAATAAGGTGTATAATGTAATCAATTTCTTAAGGAGGAACACTCATGAACAAACAAAAGAAACCTTTATACAGATATTACACAATTATATTGATTGTTATTATGGCTTTAAACTTTATCGTATTCCCTATGTTTCAACAATCTAAGCTTGAAACCACAAACTATTCTGATTTCTTAAATAAGATTGAAGAAAAGAAGATTGATACCGTTCAAATTGAAGATCACAATATTTATTACACATTAAAGAAAGACTCAACAGACAAGACTTATAAAACAGGTGTTATGAATGATTCAGATTTAGTCAATCGTTTGGATAAATCCGGAGCTAAGTTTGGACAAGTCTATCAAGAACAAATGAATCCAATTTTATCGAGTTTAATTTCCTTTTTCTTACCATTAATCATTTTCTGGGCATTTGGATCATGGATGTTTAAGCGTATGCAAAAGAAAATGGGCGGAGATGATCAAATGTCATTTTCACAAGGTTCTGGTTTTGGTCTAGGCAATCTAGGAAAGAGCAATGCCAAAGTCTATGTTGGTGAACAAACAGGAAAAACATTCAAAGATGTAGCTGGACAAGAAGAAGCAAAGGAAAATCTACAAGAAATTGTGGACTTCTTAAACAATCCAGCTAAATATAAAGAGATTGGTGCCAAAATGCCAAAAGGAGCCTTATTAGTAGGTCCTCCTGGAACAGGTAAAACACTGCTTGCCAAAGCCGTTGCGGGTGAGGCTGGCGTTCCATTCTTCTCGATTTCAGGTAGTGAATTTGTTGAAATGTTTGTCGGTAGAGGAGCGGCAAAAGTGCGTGACCTATTCAAACAAGCTCGAGAAAAAGCTCCATGTATTGTATTTATCGATGAAATTGATACCATTGGTAAAAAACGTGATGGCGTAGGCATGAATGGTAATGATGAGCGTGAACAAACATTGAACCAGTTGCTTGCTGAAATGGATGGATTTGATGGATCCAAAGGCGTCGTATTGCTTGCCGCCACAAACCGTCCTGACTCATTAGATCCTGCTTTAACGCGTCCTGGTCGATTTGACAGAAGAATTCCTGTTGAACTTCCTGATCTTGCCGGTCGTGAAGCCATTCTTAAATTACATGCCAAAGATATCAAATGCTCTAACAACATTGACTTTAACGTAATCGCTAGAGCTAGTGCAGGTGCCAGTGGTGCCGAACTTGCCAACATCATTAATGAAGGAGCTTTATTAGCGGTTCGTGACCATCGTAAAACGGTGGTTCAAAAAGACTTAGAAGAAGCCATTGAAATCGTTATTGCCGGTGAACAAAAGAAGGGTGCAGTGATTTCAAATCGAGAAAGAATGATTGTTTCTTATCATGAAATTGGTCATGCTCTAGTCGCTGCCAAATGCAAAAATACGGCTCCCGTTCATAAAATCACAATTATTCCTCGTACAAAAGGGGCTTTGGGATACACTATGCAAGTAGAAGAAAATGAACAAAACCTATTATCAAAAGAAGAAGCTTTCCAAAAAATCATGGTGTATACAGGTGGTCGTTGTGCTGAAGAATTAATTTTTAATTCAATCACAAGTGGTGCGAGCAACGATATTGAACAAGCCACGAAACTAGCCAGAGCCATGATTACACGATTAGGAATGTCAGACGAATTTGGTATGACAGCTTTAGAAACAGTAAACAACCAATATTTGGGTGGCGATACATCTTTAGCTTGTTCAAATGAAACAGCGACTAAGATTGATGAGGCAACCATCTCATTAATTAAAAAAGCACATGATGAGGCTTATCAAATTCTAGAAGACAACAAAATGAAGTTACATGAACTTGCCAAATTCTTATATGAAAGAGAAACAATTACGGGTGAAGAATTCATGTATATCTTAAATAAGCCAGCTGAAATTTCTACAAAGGAAACATATTAAGAAAAGGATGAAGATCATTTAAAATCTTCATCCTTTTTACATTGTTTTAAAGCTTCAATCAGCTTTGTTTCATCCAAAGGCTTAGCCAAATGCATATTCATACCTGCTAATTTACTATTCATTACGTCTTCTACAAATGCATTCGCACTCATCGCAATGATTGGAACTGTCTTTGCATCTTGTCGTTTTAATGAACGAATCTTTCTTGTCGCATCTAAACCATTTAATTTTGGCATCATGATATCCATAAGAATAAAATCAAATTCATTGACTTCACTCTTTTCAAATAAATCGATTACTTCTTGACCATCTTTTGCACATACAACCTGAATACCATTACGTTCTAACATATATTCAACGATTTCCATATTCAAGTCGTTATCTTCTGCCACAAGCACACATAAACCTTCTAACGATATTTGTTGATTCCTATTATTTTTGTTTTCAATTGATTTTCCTAACTCAAAAGGAATCTGAATTGAAACAGTAGTTCCAATACCCTTTTCACTTTCCAATTGAATATTTCCATGCATATACTCCACAAGTTTTTTGGCAATAGACAAACCAAGACCTGTACCTTGATATGTGGATCTACTAGAACTATCTTCTTGCGCAAATAAATCAAAGGCATGTTTAATAAAATCTTGACTCATTCCGATTCCATTATCTTTACATCTAAATTCTAAAAGCGATGTCGAATCATCTAAACATTTCTCATTCATCCATACATGAATTTCTCCATTTTCTGGTGTAAATTTAACGGCATTTTGTACAACAATCATCAGTATTCGTGATAGATAGATTGGATACCCTCTAAAATTTGAATGACTCAATTGACCTTCATACCAATCCAAAACATATTGAATATTCTTTTCTTGTGCCAATTGTTGTGCATCAATATTCATGTTTCCTAATAATTTAGTAATATCAAAATCAACTTCTTCCTCTGTGAAATTATCACTTTCTAAATCATTCATATCCAAAACATCATTGACTAAAGAAATCAAATAATTTAACGACTGATGAATCTTATTTCGAGTAGTTTTTTGTAACCCTAAATCCTTTGGATTTTCTTCTGCGATATGAAGCATGCCTGCAATACCATTTAATGGCGTACGCATATCATGAGACATACTCTGTAAAAATCGAGTTTTTATTTTTGCCTCACGCTTTGCCTGTTCTGCTTCAAAGAATAAATTTAATTCTTTACGCTTTGTTTCACTAATTGTACGAATTGTCGCAATGGCTTGAATTGCTTTTCCGTTCACATCTCTTTTGGAAACAATAATACGCAATTTATGCCAATTGCCATCCGCCATTCGATATTCAGCTAAAATATCCTCTTCTTTTTCAAGTCGTGAAGCTAATGTCTTTATATCCACAAATTGATGGATGATATTTCGATATTCTGGTGCAACCTCTTGTTCGCAAGCCTCATACATCCTTTGAGATGCACACCCCGTCTTAGGAATAATCTCACTTCCAGAAATTCTTTCATATGTATCCGTCTCTAAATCAATTTGATAAATTGAACTATAACTTTTCGCAATTGTAGAAATTGTTTCATTACTTCTTTTCGTCTCGTCTAAAGCATCCTGCAATCGTTTCTGCGTCGCTTTTTCTTTTTTGATAATATCATCAATATAACGAAAACCTAATAATGCGTGACACGACTCTTCATCTTCACTTACCTTAACAACTTTCGTTTCAAAATATTGATGATTCTGCGCATTTGGATAACAACGATAATTCTGCGTAAGACTCACTTGTGTTTTCAACAAAGATTTTAAATTATCACGAGAAAACCACCATAAAAACTCAGGCTGCTCCTCCTTAGGAATATAACGCATCGCATATTGATAAGCATATTCATAAAAATCTTTATACCCTGAATAACTTCTTATTAATTCACTCGCATTGGTTTCATCCTGAATATGAACAGATTCAAATTTACCACTGTTAACTTCCAAATAATAGATAGCCGTAAAGTCAGAGCTTAGACTTTCTAGAATTTGTTTTTCTTCTTCCAATCGATCATTTCTTTCTTTTTCATGCTCAACAATGTCATTCACCAATTTAAAGCCCAACACAAAATCATCTGTCTCATCCGAAATCTGCGCAAAACAAGCCTGGAAATAATCTATTTTTCCATTAAATTTTCTTTGAAAAACAACCGGATATACTTTTTCTGTCTTGATTCGTTCACGAACGACACGATAATTCACATTTCTTAAAAAATCTTCTCGATCTTCTTCACAAACATATTCTGAAGCATATTTCTCCATGCTCTTTTGATAATTATTTTCTTTGGCAAACTCCTCAATTGCTTCTTGAGCAATATGATCCCCTTTTTTTGTTTGTTGATACAATTCAACCGTTAAATCATGATTGATCACCCATACCGTGACATATTCATGACTCAAACCAGAAATAAAACGCTGTTGAAGAAGGTTTTTTTCTTTATGTTTGTGAATATCGATAAGGAATCCACAAACACTTACTATCTTTCCTTTTTCATTTAAAACAGGCTTTCCAATTGCACGATACCAACGATATTGTTTGTCTTTATTCTGAAGACGATACTCTACCTCATATGTTGCGGTTGAATCCCTCGTATCATGAATGTTTTTAAACTCTTCTTTAACAACATCAATATCTTGAGGATGCATATGATTCCAAAGCATAGAAAACGAAATATGCGTCTCACCTTTAAATCCATAAAGCATCTCAGATAGACTCTCACTACCTATAAACTCTACTGGCTTTTCATTATCATCAAACAAAACACGATAACGAGCCTCGCCTAATTCTCCATATAGCGCATCTTCACTATCTTCGTTTGTATATACCCATATAGAAGTATTCTCATCATTATCTGAATACCGATCAATTTTCAGACGAATCAAGGTACCGTCCTTTTTACGATACGTAACATTCACTTGATTTCCAGAAGATAAAATATTATATACATAATCATAGTCCAAGACTCGATCAATCACTTCTTGATAATCACAAGCTACATAATGATCTCGATATAATTGCATCGCATCTGAATAGGAACCTTTTGTGTCTTTGGCAAAAGCACGAAATGCTTCTGGAGCTAAAATATCACGAAAAGTATCTGTACTTCGATCTAAAATATAAACCGCTGCATATTTAGGTGCTATTAATCGCAAAAAATTTTCGGCATCTCTTTTTTCTTGAAGAAGTTGATTCATAGTATGACCTCCTCATATTGACATTTTCATTATAAATGACTATTTAATTTTTGCCTATTTTAAAATAAAAAAGAAGCAACATTTGCTTCTCTTAATCACATAAGTCATATAAATCTAAAATCAATTGTTCTGTCTTATCCCAACCAAGACAAGGATCTGTGATTGATTTTCCATACACATTACCATCTGTTGGCTGATTTCCATCCTCTAAATAACTCTCAATCATCAAGCCCTTCACTAGCTTTTTGATATCTTCCGATTTACTTCTAGAATGCATAACATCCTTGGCAATACGAATCTGCTCTAAATATTGTTTGTTTGAATTCGAGTGATTACAATCTACAATACAAGCCGGATTCTTTAAATCTGACTTTTCATATAAATGAATCAACTCCATCAAATCTTCATAGTGATAATTCGCATGTGCATGATTGAACTTATCCACATATCCTCTTAATATTGCATGAGCTAGTGGATTTCCATCTGTCTGCACTTCCCAGCCACGATATACAAATCTTTGATCGGCTTGCGCTGCCACAATAGAATTCATCATGACTGTAAGATCTCCACCTGTCGGATTTTTCATTCCTGCAGGAATTCCTACACCACTAGCCACAATACGATGTTGTTGATTCTCCACACTTCTTGCACCGATGGCTACATATCCCAATAAATCCGATAAATATGCATGATTTTCTGGATACAGCATTTCTTCTGCACAAGTAAAACCTGTCTGTGTAACTACATCTGTATGTAGCTTACGAATCGCAATGATTCCCTTCAACATATCCTCTTTGGAATGAGGATCTGGTTGATGCAACATCCCCTTATATCCAACACCCTTTGTACGTGGTTTATTTGTATAGACACGTGGAATCATAAAAATCTTATCTTTTACTTTTTCCTGTAAAACAGCCAAGCGATTCATATAGTCTAAAACCGCATCTTCGCGATCCGCACTACAAGGACCAATAATTAAAATTAAACGATCATCTTTTCCAGTAAAAATATCTTCAATTTCCTGATCTCTTTGTTTCTTAATTTTTTGCACCTTATAAGGCAAAGGAAATTCCTTTTTCAAATCTTCTGGAGTTGGTAACTCCTGTATCTTCTTCATATCCATATTCAACATCCCTCTTTAATCACCCTTTGACAATATCATATTCTTGCATATTTTTCAAAATCAGATACGATTTAATCGATATTCCAAGACGTAATCATCCATGATGAAATCATTTCCTATATCTGTCTGTACAGAATCAATCCATTGAAAACCAAACTTCTCATATACAGCTAGACTATGTTTATTATATTTGTTGCAAGTCAAATAAATAGATGGGTAACAATACTTTTCTGCCTGTTTCTTTACATACTCAAACATTTCAGTCGCATAGTGCTTTCCTCTAGCTGAATCCTTTAAATACAGTTTAGACAAGAATAAACGATCCGGCTGATTCTGCAACCCAATATATCCAACTAGCTCATCACCTTCATATACCTTATGATAATGATACTGCTGATGTTTTACTTGGTCTTGCATGGCATCAAAGCTCTGAAACTTATCTACCATATAATCAATCTGTGCTTCTGAAATGATTCCAGGAAAAAATTCATGCCAAATCTTTTCGGCAAGAATAGCTACTTCTTTTAAATCATCCTCATTCTTACACTCTACAATATTAATACTTTTCATAATGCACCTTCGAACTATCAAATTTATCTTTTACAACCTCTTCTTGATCTATATATCCAAATGAAATCATCCACATTGGAACAATACCTTTTGGCAATTTAAAATACTGATTTAAAGCCAAATAGCGCTCTTCATTCGGATACACACCCAGCCAGCATGAACCAATACCCAAACTTTTCGCTTCAACCAACATATTCTCTGTAGCCGCTGCCAAGTCTTGTTGACAATAATCCAAACTATCATTCTTATTTTTATCCGCACAAACAACCATTCCCATAGCTGCATCTTTTAGAAAGGATGCATAGGGTGTCATTTGACTTAAATCCTTTAATGTATCTTTATTCTCAACGACAATAAACTGCCAAGGCTGACTATTTCTAGCACTAGGTGCACTAAATGCAGCCTTTAAAATTAAATCGATCTCTTCTTTTTTTAAAGATTCCTGTTTATATTTTCTTATACTCGTACGATTAAAAATTGCGTCCATACTCTTTACTCCTGGTATATTGTAATTGACCCATCTAACTGGTCGTCTACAATACACTTTTCCTTTCTTTCAACCTTTGATAACCGTGGTTGAAGACGGTTTTGTTAATTTGTAAAATTGAATATGTGAATGTG
>OKTF01001103.1_pt1 | contig 14653 bp, 9 predicted proteins | sample 1606461 | NCBI WGS metagenome assembly OKTF01 (sample SAMEA3879599, study PRJEB24766) | human gut metagenome | biome: human-associated habitat; feature: feces | place: USA | collected 1985/1987 | reverse complement strand
CGTGATCCTCATGATTTCTGGTCCTCAAATTCCAAAAGCATATCGTACCACACTGCCCCGCCGTGGACCGAGGCGGATACGCCCATGTTTTTATAGCCGAATTTCTCGTAGTAATGGATCAGTCGGTCCTTGCATGTTAGGATCAGGCCTCTGCGGCCTTTGGCTCTGGCGTCTCCGATCATATGCTCCATGAGCAAGCTGATTAATACCGGATACGTGATCTTTAGAATTTGTTTGTTCGTATATCGCATGATGAATCTTAAATAAAAGGGAGGCAAAGGTAGTAATAAGATGCCAGTCACACAATATTACCCCATGCGATCCGTTTCTTATCATATTACATTATTATACGAAGAGATATGGTTACAAAACTCATCATGGCCTGCATTTTGTCCGCTACGCTATTGAGCTGCAACGGGCAAAACACAAATACGATCAACTACGCTACCGTCGAACCCCTGCATATCAATCGTTTTGACAAGGATTTATTCCGGCTGATCGATACGGGAGATACCACCTTGCAACCCGAACTAATCAAACAATACCCGGAAATGCTGGATATCATCGGGAAAGGCATATTAAACCTGCAAACCATCGAGACTCCCGGCTTCTTCGAGAAAATGCGGAATTATTACTCGGAGCCTACCTTGAAAGGCTTGTATCGTGACGCTATCACCCAATATGATTCCGTGGAGGATATCGAGAAATCCTTGGGGTACGGATTCGCCTATCTAAAGGAGAATTTCCCCTCGATGCAGATCCCTGCTATCTATATGCATGTATCTGGTTTCAACCAGAACGTATTGGTAGGCGATAGCCTGCTTTCCCTTTCCATCGATAAGTATATGGGAAAGGACTATCCCTTGTATCAGGATTTCTTCTATGACTCCCAGAAATTGAAAATGCAACGTGGACTTGTAGTCCCGGATTATCTGGCGGGTTGGCTCATGTCCGAATATCCTTTCGCAGGAAAAGAGAACGTATTGCTGGACCGGATGATTTACGAGGGAAAAATCAAATACCTGCTCTCGCAAGCCTTAGGCGTTCCCGATGCCGCCGAGCTAATGGGATACACCGAACAGGCCTACAACTGGTGCAAGGACAACGAAGGAACAATCTGGAAAGCAATCATCGAGCGCAAGCATCTTTATACCCCGGATCAACTGACGACTTCCCAATATTTCGAGGATACCCCGACCATTTTCCCCGGGAACGACGCTCCCGGGAATATCGGGACTTGGATAGGCTGGCAGATCATCAACCAGTACATAAAGGAGACGGGATCTACCCCGGAGGCGTTGATGCAAAACAACGACGCCCAAGAAATCCTAACCGCCTCAAAGTACAAACCCCTATAAACAGGAAAACCGCCCTATTCTCACGAACAAGACGGATAACCTAATCTAACTTAATTCTAATACCATGAAAAACACTATATCTTAATAACAAGGCTTTTAAAAAAAGGTTCAATGGAATGAGATTTTAAACCTCTTATTTACCTTGGTTGTTGTAACAGGAAACGAAAACAAGGTGAGTCCGATGGATAATGATCTCTTAGATATAACAAAATTGAGGCGCTGGCGGATCTGGAAATTGAAACTTATTGACGCCAGGCTTTATTTTGTAAGCATTTTCGTGGGATTGCTGACCGGGTTGGTAGCGGTACCTTATCACTATCTGCTCCAGCAGTTATTCAATAGCCGGAAACTTTTTTTCGACGGTCATTACCCTTGGTATTTCCATGTCTTGTTCTTCTTCACGCTATGGGGTATATTGCTTTGTGTGAATTGGATGGTCAAGAAGATGCCGCTGATTACCGGTGGGGGCATTCCCCAGACACGGGCGGTTATCAATGGCAGGATCACTTATAAGAACCCGTTGACACAATTAATCGCCAAGTTCACGGGAGGGATATTAGCAATCAGCGCCGGCCTGTCCCTTGGTCGTGAGGGGCCGTGCGTACAGATCGGATCTTACGTGGGGAATATCATTTCCAAATGGGGACACGTATTGGCTGGAGAGCGCAAGCAACTTTTGGCCGCCGGCGCAGGTGCCGGATTGGCCGCCGCTTTCGCCGCTCCCCTCGCTTCCTCACTTTTGGTGATCGAGTCCATCGAACGGTTCGACGCTCCCAAGACCGCCATTACCACCTTGCTGGCAGGGGTCGTGGCGGGAGGCGTAGCGAGCTTGATTTTTCCCTTCAACCCCTACTCGCAGATTAGCGCTATTGCCCCGCAGGCTACTTTTATAGATCAACTGAAGTTGTTCTTATTTCTGGCCGTGGTTATTTCCGTCTTCGGGAAAATTTACTCGATGTTTACCCTTTGGTGCAAGGATTTCTTTACCAGACTGAAGCATCCTCCTTATATGAAGATGTTGTACCTGCTTATCATAGCGTATACGATCTCATTGACGGAGATCGACTTGACAGGAGGAGGCGAGCAATTCCTTATCATGCAAGCGATGCATGGATATCACCCCGTTTTATGGATAGCGGCGATGATGCTCATCCACTTGATATTCACGTCTCTCTCTTTCTCCTCCGGACTGCCGGGAGGGAATTTCATCCCTACACTAGTTACCGGGGGATTGTTCGGGCAGATCATCGCCTTATTATTGGTGAAGTATGGTTTCATTGAGACGGAGAGCATCAGCTATATCATGTTAATCAGCATGGTAGGTTTCTTGGTGGCGGTAGTCCGGACACCACTGACGGGTATCGTCTTGATTACGGAGATAACCGGGCATCTGGATGTATTCTACCCCTCTATCATTGTCGGCGGGCTTACGTATTACTTCACGGAAATGCTACAGATAAAGCCCTTTAACGTGGTTCTCTATGACGAGATGATCTCGACTCCAGCCTTCCGTGCCGAAGGGCGTTCCAGCCTGTTCGTCGAGATCATGACAGGTGCCTATTTCGACGGGAAGGAGGTAGATCACCTCACCCTCCCCCAACGTTGTATCATCAAGACTATTCACCGGGATCGCAAGGACTTGGCTCCTGCTGGACAGACCCTTATCCCCGGCGATCAGGTAGAGATCGAGATCGATTCGCAGGATATCGAGAAGCTGTATGAGCCGCTGGTTAGCATGGCGAACATCTATTAATCGCTGATCTGCCAATCGCCTCGAAAAGAAATGCCACACCAAGAATCCCCCGGTGTGGCACATTTACAAAACGCTACATTATCAGAAGTTATATTGAGCGGAAACATTAAGTCGATTGGCGTGGCGGGTCATATCGTTGAAATCGGTACGCCAACCTCTCAAGTACTCGGCGCCGACTTGCAGATTGGCGTTCACGTTCCAGAAAATGTTGGCTACCAAGTATTGACCGTAGCGGTATTGATCCGACGGAGTAACCGGGTAATCATTCTCGCTGTATAAACGAGTCTGGCTATAGGTACTGGAGACGAATACCTTCGGCGTGATATTATACTGCAAGCCAGCATACCAACCCATCATCGGAAGCACTTGCATCTTGCCTTTGGCCTCGGGGTCCGGAACCAGATCCACGTCCAGATTACTGATATCATTCAAGAACTGGCTGATACCCCGGCCGTAAGTAGCCTGACCGTAGAAGTTCAGCTTGCTCGTCACATTGAACGTAGAGGCGGCAAACACGCCCCAGCCGGCCTTAGACTCGGCCCGTTGCGCCACCAAGTTCTCGTACGTCATATTACGTACGATACCAGCTACACGGATATGGCTGCTCTTATTCCAAGCGTATTGGATATAGGCAGGGAAGTTCGGCATACGTTGGTTACTGATATTCACGCTTTGGTTCGTGATGCCATCCACCACTGGCATCTCGATACCTACACCCGCTTTCCATCCCTTACCGAAAGCACGCTCATAGCGTAACAGGGTGGCACGGCTGAAAACCTGTCCGGCAGGCCCCGCATAATCGATCGAGGGCGGAAGAGCGGCCAGATCCATGAAGGTACTATAATCGTAACCCATCGTGAAACCAAGGAAAGACACATAGGCGTTCTGGAGCTCGAAGACCTTGCTGCCTCCCCGGAAGTTACCCGCCGTATACACGACGAAATCCCCGAGGTGTTTGGTACGACCCACTAATTTCAAGAATATCGTACTGGTAGTAGCGTCCATCTGGAACTGGTTACGGACGTAGTTCTGCCCACCATTCGGGATCATGGACGGATAAAAATCGACATCATCCGAGATCCCGCCGAAATCATACTCCGCCGTAGCCTTCACGTAACCGCCGATACCCAAGGCGAAACGTCCCTTACGATCGGTCAATACGAAGCGGGGGGCTTTCGGGTCGTGGAAACGAGGGCTCTGCGTCTCATTCATTATCCTCACGATTTCATCACCTGCCTTGTCTTGGCTGACAAGGACTATCGAATTTGGCGCATCATCCTCGATGACCACCTTTTGAGCCTTAGCGGGAGCCGATAAGAATCCCATACCTAGCAGTAATACTGCTCCTTGTACAAATAGTCTCATAAATGTGTTTTGTTTAGATTAATTACCTACCTTGAACAAGGCTATAAAGAAAAGGTTCTGATTTTAACAACCCTACGAGCACTTTTTCCACCCTATTGCCCGTTCAAAAAATATTCATATATTTGCGGAATATATTACTTGGGATGAGAAGATTTTTATTGTTCATACTCGCTGTTCTTTACCTCGGGGTTTCCTCCGGGTTTGCGCTGAATTACCATTATTGTATGGGTAAGTTGGCGGAGGTGAGTTTGCAGTATCTTGACACTTGCCCCAGTTGCGGTGAGGCGGGCACGTCCCATAAGTGCTGCTCTACCGAGACGGAATATGTTAAGTTATCCGTCGATCAGGATGTGGCGAATACGCTCGTGCAATTGTCCGCTCCTGTCGCTGTAGTTTTGTTGTTCGATCTACTCGACTCCTATAAGATCGCCGGGCGAGACGAGACAACACGTTCCAATCCCTTTATTAATCCACCCAAGGAGAATAGCGCTATCCCGTTATTCGTCCATCATTGTACTTTTTTGATTTAGCGTATAGGCTTCCTTTTTAAAAGGCGATTTACGTCTGTTTACGCACGAGTACCGGCGTAATCTATTGCGAGTACTGGAGTAATCCACCGCAAGTACTGGAGTAATCCATTGCAAATACTGGAGTAATCCATTGCGAGTACTGGCGTAAAGCATCACGAGTACTCATGTGATCGCTTGCCTTCAAAGACGAACAAATAAGCGTTCTCATATGTTTTCAAATCATAAAAGCTCATTCAAATGTTAAATAGAATCATTCGTTACTTCCTTGAGAACAGGGTGGTAACCTTACTTTTACTAGTGCTGATTATCGTATGGGGCATTTCCACGTCCCCCTTCAATTGGCACGGAGGGATCATTCCCCGGAATCCGATTCCGGTAGACGCCATCCCCGATATCGGCGATAACCAGCAGATTGTGGCCACGGAATGGATGGGCCGCTCGCCGAAGGATATACAAGACCAGATCACCTATCCGCTGACCACCTCTCTTTTAGGTATCCCGGGAGTGAAGACGATCCGTAGTTCCTCCATGTTCGGGATGTCCTTCATATACATTATCTTCGATGACGATATAGAGTTCTACTGGAGCCGTTCCCGTATATTGGAGAAGCTGAACTCCCTGCCTCCGGGAACCTTGCCGGAAGGCGTACAGCCTACCTTGGGACCGGACGCTACCGCCCTCGGGCAGATCTATTGGTATACGCTGGAAGGACGGGACCCCAAGACCGGTAAACCTACCGGAGGCTGGAACGCCGAGGAGTTGCGTACGATACAGGATTTCTACGTCAAGTACACCTTATCCTCCGCCGAGGGGGTATCCGAGGTTGCCTCGGCGGGCGGCTTCGTGAAGGAGTACCAGATCGAGTTGAACCCGGATGCCATGTATGCCTTCAACGTCTCCGTGATGGATATCATGAGCGCCATCAAGAAGAACAACCTCGATATCGGCGCCAAGACGATGGAGATCAACAAGGTGGAGTACCTGATCCGGGGCTTGGGGTATATCAAGAATGTAAAAGATATAGAGAATGCCGTCATCACCGTTCGGGAAGGCGTACCGGTTCGCATATCGGACGTGGCGTTCGTGAATATCGGTCCCGGAACCCGACGGGGAGGGCTGGACAAGGAGGGTGTGGAGGCCGTGGGCGGAGTGGTAGTAGCCCGCTATGGCTCCAACCCCTTGGAGGTTATCAATAACGTAAAGGCGAAGATCAAGGAGATGGAGCCGGGATTGCCCCAAAAGGTACTGGCGGACGGGACGGTCTCCAAGGTAACCGTCGTGCCGTTCTACGACCGTACGGGGCTTATCAAGGAGACGATCGGGACGTTGGAGACCGCCCTTTCCCACGAGATATTGATCTGCGTGATCGTCATCATCGTGCTGGTACTCAATCTGAGGGCCTCTATCGTTATCGCCAGCATGCTACCGATAGCGGTGCTCGCCACGTTCATCATCATGCGTTATACGGGGGTAGCGGCTAATATCGTGGCTTTATCGGGTATAGCGATCGCCATTGGCGTGATGGTGGATGTAGGGGTCGTCTTCGTGGAAAGTATCATCCGTTACCGGGAGATGCCCGAGAACAGGCATATACAGGGGGGAAAGGCGTTTGTCAACCTTATTTATAAGGCGGTAAGCGAGGTGTCCGGGGCGATCAGCACGGCGATGATCACGACGATCGTCAGCTTCCTCCCCGTCTTCACCATGGAGGCGCAGGAAGGGAAGATGTTCTCGCCTTTGGCCTATACCAAGACGTATGCTTTGGCTTCCGCCTTCGTGCTGGGATTGATCTTGCTTCCTTCCCTATCGTATTGGTTGTTCTCGATAAAGATCCATTCAAGGCTGATACGGAAAATACTGAATTACCTGTTGATCGTGGCCGGAATCGCCTTACTTATTATTTATGGAAGTATTCCGGCTATCGGGCTAACGGCAGTCGGGGTGAATAATCTATTGTCCGGTTATTGGAAGAAGCCTCAAATGAGCACTTATATCAATATCGGTATCACCCTCTTTGTCACGATCTATTACCTATCCGAGGAATGGTTGCCGATGGGGCCGCAAAAAGGGATGCTCCCCAATATATTGTTCGTGGCGGGTTGCGTAGCCATCATCCTAAGCATCCTGTGGCTGCTCGTTATTTATTATGAGAGGATATTGCGCTGGTGCTTGGATAACCGCTGGAAATTCATGTTGATTCCGGGAGCTACCATCGTATTCGGTTTCTGGATATGGAGAGGCATCGGACAGGAGTTTATGCCTAGCCTGAACGAAGGTTCTTTCCTACTGATGCCGACTAGCATGCCGCATTCCGGTATCGAGCAAAACCTTGATTATATAGAGGCGCTCGACAAACGGCTGGCCTCTATCCCCGAGGTGGAGACCGCCATCGGTAAATGGGGCCGTGTAAACTCCGCCCTCGATCCAGCGCCGGTACAGATGTTCGAGAATACGATCAACTACCGTCCGGAATATATCCTGAATGAGGACGGGAAAAGGGAACGTTTCAAGGTAAACCGGCAAGGGGAGTATCTCCTAAAAGATGGAGGCGTATATAACCCCAAAGACGGTTTCCGGCTGATTCCCTCAGACAGCCTGATCCCAGACGCTAAAGGCGATTACTTCCGCCAATGGCGACCGGAGATCAAGAACACGAACGATATCTGGCAACAGATCGTGAACGTCACCCATCTTCCGGGATTGACTTCCGCCCCGAAGCTGCAGCCTATCGAGGCCCGTCTCGTCATGTTATCCACCGGTATGCGTGCCCCGATGGGTATCAAGGTGTATGGCCCGGATCTGGAGACGATCGAGAAAGCCGGAAAGGCGATCGAGAAGGCATTGAAAGAGGTACCCTCCGTTATTCCCTCTTCCGTATTTTACGACCGTGCGGTAGGCGCCCCTTATCTGGAGATCGAGCTGAACCGTGAGAATATGGCCCGTTACGGCGTAAACGTGGAGGACTTGCAAGAGATATTAAGTGCCGCTGTCGGTGGCATGGTACTGACCCGCACCGTGGAAGGCAGGGAACGTTTCCCGGTGCGCCTACGCTACGCTCGTGAGCTTCGAGATAATCCGGAGGCGCTAGGTATGATCCTCGTACCGACCGCCACTGGGGCGCAAGTCCCGCTTAAAGAGCTAGCCGATATCAACTATACCCGTGGAGCGCAGATGATCCAAAGCGAGAACACTTTCTTGGTAGGCTACGTCATCTTCGACAAACTGGCGGGGAAGGCGGAAGTGGATGTCGTGAAAGAGGCTTCCCGCATCCTTGAGCAACAGATAAAGGAGGGCGAGTTGAACCTTGATCCCGGCGTATCCTATAAGTTCGCCGGCAATTACGAGCAGCAGGAGCGTGCCACCAGCCGGCTGATGATCGTCGTTCCCCTCGCCTTGTTGATCGTCCTGCTGGTTCTATACTTTCAATTCAAGACGGTCACTGCCTCACTGATCCATTTCTCCGGGGTGTTCGTGGCCTTCGCCGGAGGTTTTATCTTGCTATGGCTTTACGGACAGGATTGGTTCATGAACTTCTCCATCGCCGGAGAGAATATGCGGGATCTTTTCCAGATGCACACGATCAATCTGAGCGTGGCAGTCTGGGTCAGTTTTATCGCCTTGTTCGGTGTGGCTACGGATGATGGGGTATTGATGGGAACCTACATCCATCATGTATTCCTCGAGCGAGCCCCCCGCACCAAGCACGATATCCGGGAAGCGGTAGTAGCCGCCGGACTGAAACGGGTACGCCCAGCGGCCATGACTACAGCCACTACCCTGATAGCTTTACTCCCCGTACTTACCTCTACCGGTAAGGGGGCGGATATCATGGTACCGATGGCTATCCCTACGTTCGGGGGTATGCTGATCCAGAGCATGACCATGTTTGTCGTTCCCGTCCTGCAATGCTGGTGGCGGGAGAACGCTATAAAGAAAGAACAAAAGAATAAAATTCAAGAGGAGGTAACGACTTATGAGATATAAAAGAATCAGATCAATCATCATGGCAGGTGTACTGGGGATGCTAAACGTCCTTTTCGCTTACTCCCAGCCGGCCGATAGTTTAGGCTATTATCTGGAACTGGCGGCACGTAACAATCCGCAGATCAACGCCGACTTCTCCCTGTATAAGGCATCTTTGGAGAAAGTCCCGCAAGCCGGAGCCTATCCGGACCCGGAACTGGAGATCGGTTTCTTCCTGAAACCGATGGAGATCTTGTCAGGAAAGCAAATAGCGGATTTCACCTTGATGCAAATGTTCCCTTGGTTCGGTACCCGGAAGGCGGCCCGCAACGAGGCGACCGAGATGGCCCGGATGGCTTACGAACAATTCCGTAACAGTCGCAACAACCTGTATTACGAGGTGAAGAGTCAATGGTACCAGCTTTGCAATATCAGCGAGCAATATAAAAATACGCAGGCGAACCTTCGTCTGCTAGACCAGTTGGAACAGTTGGCATTGAACCGCTTCTCCGCTCCGTCGGCGAAGGCGGGCGGTTCCTCCGTCCTACCCTCCCCCGTATCTTCTGCTCCATCGACTCCTCCCGCCGTATCCGGTGGAGGTATGTCGGGTATGGGAGGCAGTAGCATGGGAAGCCCTACGGTACAAAGCACGGGAGCATCCGGTAGTACGATGTCCAGAATGTCCGGCGATAGCCCTATGGGTGGAGGCTCTATGGGAAGTGGCAACTCCATGGGCGGAATGTCGGACGTACTGCGAATCCAGATGGAGAAGGTAGAACTGGAGAATACGCTAGCCTCCTTGTTATCGCAACGGAAAACGGCCGAGGCTGCTTTTAATACGTTGCTCAATCAGTCGCTAGCTACCCCGATTTCCGTCCCCGACTCGTTGGAACGGCTTCCTCTCTCATGGAGTGAGTCGATGGCTCTCGACAGCGTCATCTCCAACAACCCCATGCTTACCATGCTGGAGGCGGAAGGAAACGCTTACCGGGCCAAGGCGGAGATGGACAAGAAAATGAGTTACCCCATGCTAGGTATCGGCCTCCAGTATTCCTTGATCGGGAAGAAACCGGAGGATATGTCTATGGGCTCTATGTCCGGTATGAACGGAAAGGATATGTTCATGCCCATGCTAAAGATCAGCCTTCCTATCTTCCGTAAGAAATATAACGCACAGCAACGGGAAAGCAAGCATTATTGGAAATCCAGCGAGTTGAAGTACGAGAACACGATGAACCAACTGCAAGCCGAGTATATCCGTATTACCCAGCAATTGGAAGATGCCGCACGGAAAATCGATTTGTACCAGAAACAATACGATCTATCGTTGGCCACCTACCAACTGATCGTCCGGGAATTCTCGACAGGAAGAACGACCTTGACCGACGTGATCCAAGTGGAGCGACAAATGTTGGACTATCACTTAAAGAAAAGCGAAGCGATAGCGGAATATAATACCCAAATCGCCGGAATCGAGAAATTAATATCCACCTCTGTAAACGAATAAGAAAATGAAAAATATAAATGAAACCGTAAAATCCAAGTACCTGATATATATCCTGTTCCTAGCGGGCGGCCTCTTGTTGGGCTGGCTCCTGTTCCATAACTCCGATACCGACAGCCATGCGTCACAAGCGAGCGAGACCAGCACGGAAGTTCACGACCCTACGCATGGCCACGACCTCCAACAGAACGAGGCCGGCGAGTGGACTTGTTCCATGCATCCCCAAATTCGCCAAGACAAGCCGGGTAAATGCCCTATCTGCGCCATGGATTTGATCCCCGTACGTAAGAGCTCCTTCTCGGACGAGGCCATCGATCCCAACGCCATTCAGCTTTCGGAAGAAGCAGTAGCCTTAGCGGACGTACAAACCTCCAAGATATCCCGCCAGAATCCGGTCAAGCAAGTCCGTTTATACGGCAAGATCGTACCGGACGAGCGTAGCCTGCAATCTCAAACAGCCCATGTAAGCGGACGCATCGAGAGCTTGAACGTTGATTTCACAGGTGAGACGGTGCGTGCCGGACAAACCCTCGCTACCCTCTACTCCCCCGAGCTTTTCACCGCCCAGCAAGAATTGTTGGAAGCGATCCGCATGGGACAACCTCAATTGATACAGGCCGCCCGTGAAAAACTATATTTATGGAAGATGACAGACGCCCAGATCGCCGCTATCGAGAAATCCGGCTCTATCTCCCCGGTTGTAGAGATCAAGTCGAACACGAGCGGTATCGTCCTGTCCAAGCGGGTAAGCCAAGGCGATTATGTATCCCAAGGAGCTATCCTTTTCGACGTGGCGAACCTTACGAAGGTATGGGCCTTGTTCGACGCTTTCGAGGTGGATCTCCCTTTCCTTAGTAAAGGTGATCCGGTGGAATTTACCCTGCAAGCGCTACCCGGCAAGAAGTTCTCGGGTAAGATCTCTTTCATCGACCCGATCTTGAACACGACGACCCGTACCGCCAAGGTCCGTGTAGAGGTACCGAACGCCTCTTTGGAGCTCAAGCCCGAGATGTACGCCACGGCAAACGTAAGCGCCCCGCTCCGCAACTATAAGAACGAGATCATCGTACCGCAAACCGCTGTGCTCTGGACGGGTAAACGTGCTATCGTGTACGTAAAGCAACCGGATACGAATACCCCCGCTTTCTTGATGCGCGAGGTGGAGCTAGGCCCTTCCCTTGGAAACTCTTATGTTATCTTGAATGGCTTGCGAGAAGGTGAGGAAATCGTAACCAACGGAGTCTTCGCCATAGATGCCAGCGCACAGCTTGAGGGAAAAACTTCCATGATGAATAACGGCGACGAGCCCGCCAAGCCTATGACTGGGCATGAGGGACATATGATGCATGCGCAAAGCGCCACGGGGGTAGCCTCCGAGCATGCCATGTTCGGTGTCAAAGGCTCTTGCGATATGTGCAAGGAACGTATCGAGAAAGCGGCAAAAGGGGTAAAAGGTGTGTTATCCGCTCATTGGGACAAAGATACCCAGATGATCCATCTCCAGTACGATCCGAAAAAGACCTCCCCAAAAACGATCAGCAAGGCGATCGCTAAAGTAGGCCATGACACGGATATGGATAAGGCGGATAAAGCCGTATATGATAAGCTACCGGCTTGTTGCCACTATAGATAAAGTTATTGGACATTCGGGGGTGTGTCAAAAGTGTGAACATGGCACGCAGATAACGCTGATTGAGCAGATGACCGCAGATTTATGATATGAAAATCAATATATTATCTGCGTAAATCTGCTAAATCTGCGTGCCATAATACCAACTTTTAACACACCCTCCTTATTAGTAAAGATTCCAACGGAAAGAAGCGACTGCTTTAGCGGGAACCTCATAGGTAAATGAACGTTCACCGCTGTTTACCGTTATATTTTTAGCCTCGTCCGTATTATTTAGTAAAACAAGTGCTTCTGTTCCATCTAAATTCTCGAAGGCGGAATACATAATCCCATCAGCCGTATACCCTTTAGAGCCGATCCGTACTGCCCCCGGCTTCACCACAGAGGATAAATGACCGATAATATAATAATGAGAATTCCGGGTAATCGTCTTATAATCCGAGCGATCGATATCCACGGCACCATAACAAGTCTGGCAACCACCCTCTCGGTTCGGTCCCCGCTCGTTATCCAGCATCAAGTTCCATACGATAACTGCCTTACACCAGTTATTCACCGTACCCAAGGCCGTCTCCTCCATATCTTCCATCAAGCGTTTCTCTAAGTTACGTCCATCATTCCACATGCCGATAGAAGTTTCCGTAAATATTAATTCTTTATCGGGGAACTTGCCGTTTACGTTATTCAACTCCTCCCGGTCGCCCCCGTAATTATGGTAAGCGGCACCTGTCAGGAAAGAAGCGGCATTCTCATCCTCGTAGATTTTCATCGGATAGCCTTGCTGCTCCAACATATTATCGTAATTGTAATTATGGTCGAAAGCGTAGATCTTCGTCTTGAGGCCAGTCTCTTTCAGTTTAGGGCCTAGAGCGTCACGCACGAAAGAGAGTTGCTCCTCCCATCCCATAAATAAGGAAGCGGAATTTCCTCGGTTCAAAGGTTCGTTTTGGGGAGTTATCGCCTCGATAGGAATCCCCTCGGCCTCCATCGCCTGTATCCATTTCACGAAATAGGTAGCGTAATCTTGATAATAAGCGGGATTCAACTGTCCGCTAGTCCACGACTCGAACGGGCGCAAATCCTTTAAGTTATCCACCTTCATCCATCTTGGACAAGTCCAAGGCGATCCCAAGATTTTTATAGAAGGGCTGATCGCCAAGATCTCCTTCAAGATCGGTATCACATACTCCTTCTCCTCGCTCTGCAAGGCGAAATTCTCGACACCCTTCGTGTCACAACAAGTATACTCACTTAAAGAAAAGTCCGAGCAGCCAATCGAGATACGGATATAGCTATACCCCATCCCCTCCGTATCAGAGAAAGTCTCTTTCAGGAAAGCTGTCCGATCCTCGGGAGCCATCCGCATCAAGTTATAGCAGGTAGAGCCTGTCACGGCGGCACCAAAGCCATCCATCGTCTGATAGCGCACCGAAGGGTCTATCGTTATCACGCAAGGCGAGGCGGCTTGTTTGTCCCCCAAGGCGATCTCACTTCTCACGAAATCTTTCGCACGATCGTTTGTCGTGACATACACCGTTACATTGTCCGAGATCTTCGCTCCAGAACATGTGTTCAAGCAAATCAAGACCATTAATAAAGAAAAGAGAACCATACGTATTAAATTAATAGTTAATCAAATTACCGGGTTTCTGAACCCTTCAAGATCATCCTCACGTGATTCTTTAAGATGTGAAAGGCGGGAGCGGCCATCGATCCATGATCATATCCGTCCAACTCATAGATATAAGTATTCTTATGTCCGGCCACTTTCATCATACGCCAAAAATAGGCGTTCTCCTCATAGCGGCCCAGCATCTCCATCTCCCGGTCGCCCGAGACGATAATCAATGGAGGAGCGTCAGGACGTACGTAAAACAAAGGGGCGAACTCGTCGATACTCGGTTGGGTATCTTTCATTCCCTTCGCCTGCCGATAAGCGAAATGGCTGATCGCATGACCGCTGAAAGGGATTAATGCGGCGATGGCATCAGCATCTATCCGATACTTAGTCAACCACTTCTTATCCAGTCCGACCATATTCGTTAAATAACCTCCGGCGGAATGACCTGAGACAAAGATTTTACGCCTATCCCCACCATACTTCTCAATCTCGTTGAATGTCCAAGCGACAGCGGCGGCGGCATCATCGATACAATCGCTCAACGTGGCTTTGGGTAGCAAGCGGTAATTTACGGCGATAACGGCTAATCCGCAGTTCTTCAATTCCTCCGGGATGAATTTGCTACCTCCCGACAAGCCGCCTCCGTGAAACCAGACTACCGTAGGGAAGTCTTTTGCGTTCTCGGGATAATAAAGATCCAATTTACAACGTTCCACCGCATATGGATCTTTCGATTGGGTATAAGAGATATCCCTGACTATTTTATAGTCTTGATCTTGCGCCGCAAGGATATTACAGATAAACAGACTAAATAGAAATAAATAGATTTTCTTCATGATATTAGATAATAGATTTAATACATCAAATTTAATATAAAAAAAGGAGTCACCCCTTACGGACTGACTCCTCTCCATCGGCTTTCGCCTTTC
>OKTF01001098.1_pt1 | contig 14675 bp, 10 predicted proteins | sample 1606461 | NCBI WGS metagenome assembly OKTF01 (sample SAMEA3879599, study PRJEB24766) | human gut metagenome | biome: human-associated habitat; feature: feces | place: USA | collected 1985/1987 | reverse complement strand
ACCATCACACAAACGGAGACGCAAGGTACTGCCACAGAAGAAACCAGCTCCTACAAACATACTTTTTATGCGGATTTCGGTGTACAGTATAAATGGGCTATAGACCGCGAACGTTCTTTCGTTGCCGGTGCCGTATATGGTTACTCGCAGGATTTTAAGCAGGATAATAACTTATACGTTAGTAGCAGTTCGGGAGGAGATGATATTGAAAAAAGCCTGAAACGCTATCGCCAATGTCTTCCTCAATTCTTTGGGCTCGGAGCTTCCTACAACACTCTACGTTGGATGGCAACCATCGACTACAAATATGTGGACTGGAGCCGGATGCAATCTTCCCAATCCAATGTCAGTTTTGAGAATCAACACCGGTTATCAGTCGGTGGAAGATATACATTGGGCAATGTCTATCGTAATCCGGTCAGCATCCTACTGGGAACAGGTATTAATAATTCCTATATCGTCATTCAAAAGAAAAAGGCAACCGAATATTACGTCAGTACCGGACTTAACTTCGGATTGCGCAATAACAACGTCCTTTCTATCGGATTGAAATATAAAGGCCAGATGAAAATTCCTAACGGTATGCAAAAAGAAAACAGCCTTTCCCTGTTCCTGAATATTACTTTCTCCGAGCGAACTTACCGCGCCAAGATACAATAAAATGTCATAAAACGGAAGTCATTAAGATAGCTGTCCATTTGAAAAAAGAGAAAACTTTGTGAAACTCTGTGTTACTCTGTGGTGAAACTTTCCTATATTTGTAGCCAAAACAATTTAATATTAATTTCATAGGAATGAAAAAGACAATCCTTATTGCTGCTTTAGGCCTGTTCAGCCTAAGTGTTATGGCACAAGATGCAAAACCTGAAGAAGGTTTTGTTTTCACGACAGTGAAAGAAAATCCGATAACTTCTATCAAGAACCAAAATCGTTCGAGTACTTGCTGGAGTTTCTCAACTCTCGGATTTGTTGAATCAGAACTACTTCGTTTAGGTAAAGGTGAATACGACCTGTCTGAAATGTTTGTTGTACACAAAACGATGCAGGATCGCGGAGTAAACTATGTACGTTATCACGGTGACAGTTCTTTCTCGCCGGGAGGAAGTTTCTATGATGTGATGTACTGCATCAAAAATTACGGTATCGTTCCACAGGAAGTAATGCCGGGAATCATGTACGGCGATACTCTGCCGGTACACAACGAATTGGACGCTGTTGCTTCCGGCTACATTAATGCTATCGCTAAAGGTAAACTAAGTAAACTGACTCCGGTATGGAAGAACGGTCTGGCAGCCATTTATGACACATACTTAGGAAAATGTCCTGAAAACTTCACTTATAAAGGAAAGGAATATACACCGAAAACTTTTGCCGAATCACTGGGACTGAATCCGGACGACTATGTTTCATTGACTTCCTATACACATCACCCGTTCTATTCTCAATTTGCTATCGAGATTCAGGACAACTGGCGCAATGGCCTCTCCTACAACTTGCCTATCGACGAGTTTATGGCTGTAATGGATAATGCAGTGAAGAAGGGATATACTTTTGCATGGGGTAGTGACGTCAGTGAACAAGGGTTTACACGTGATGGTATTGCCGTAATGCCGGATATAAACAAAGAATCTGAACTTTCCGGTTCGGATATGGCCCGTTGGACTGGCCTGACCACTGCCAACAAACGTCAAATAATGACAACCAAACCACATCCGGAAATTGACGTCACTCAGGAAATGCGCCAGGTGGCATTCGACAACTGGGAAACTACCGACGACCACGGAATGGTGATTTACGGTATCGCTAAAGACCAGAACGGAAAAGAATATTTCATGGTAAAAAATTCTTGGGGTAAATCAGGTAAATACAACGGTATATGGTATGCTTCCAAAACATTCGTCGCTTACAAAACGATGAATATCCTTGTACACAAAGACGCACTGCCTAAAGAAATTGCTAAAAAACTGGGAATCAAATAAAAGGAGTATCTCCACTTCTTAAAATAAAAGTCTCATTAGCTATAAATAGCTTCTGAGGCTTTTATTTTTAAGTAGTTATTTTCCGGACAACATACCGCATCGGATAAAGCATGACCAATGTTTAAGAGAAGCTTAGCTTACTGATAAATTCCGTAAACCGTTCTTTGTAATTATCACCCACAGGGATGTACGTATTCTTATCGAAGATAATACGGAGACGGGAGATTTCGGTAATCTTACGCAAGTTGACAATATAAGAACGATGCACACGCATGAAATGTGCGGGAAGCCGTTCTTCCATTTTCTGAAGACTGGCAAGTGTGATGACAGGCTTGTTCTCCCCCTCCACAAAAATACGGACGTATTCGCTCATACCTTCTATATAGCGGATATTATTAATATCGATGCGGACTACCCTGCAATCGCTTTTCACAAACAACGAATCGCCTTTTACCTGCGAAGCATTTCCCAGTTCACTCTGTTGCTCCAACAATTTATATTCAAACTGTTTGCGGGCCTTATCCGCCGCCTTCAGTAAGTCCTGAAACTCAAATGGTTTCAACAGATAATCCACCGCATCCAACTTGAAGCCGTCCACCGCATATTCGGAATAAGCGGTAGTGAAAATCACCAGCGGAGGACTTATCAAAGAACGGATAAAATCCAGCCCGTTCAAATCGGGCATATTGATATCTACAAATATCAGGTCGACATCTTCGTCGGACAATACCTTCATTGCCTCAAACGCATCCTGACAAGGTTTCACTAACGACAGGAAAGGGACGCGGGATATATAATCCGATAACTGTGCCAATGCCAACGGTTCGTCGTCAATTGCTAAACATTTCATTATAATAAAGGTATAATAAGTAATACATCAAATTTATTCTTATCCTGTGTGATAGAAAGCGTATAATCATTACCGAACAGAAGTCTTAGCCGCTTACGGATATTATCCAGCCCGATGCCGTGGTGTTGTTCGTCAGCCCTTCCGTTATTGCTATTCGTACAGCGGAAAGTCAATCGGTTTCCCTCCTTTTGTTGCACGATGACACGGACGAAAGAATCATTCCGGTAACTGACTCCATGCTTGAAAGCGTTCTCCACAAAAGAAATAAAAAGCAAAGGAGGTATCTGTACTTCAGGAACTTCGATGGGAAACTTCATTTCAATGGAGACTTTATCAGTATAGCGCAATCCCATTATGGCAATATAATTCTCCAGAAACTGAACCTCCCGTTTAAGAAGAATTGTTTTGTTACTAGCCTCATACAGCACATAACGCATCAGTTTGGAAAGCTCTACAATCGTACTTTTCGCCTTCCCCGTATCAATATCTACCAATGCGTGGATATTATTCAGCGTATTCATAAAAAAATGCGGGTTTATCTGATACTTCAGATATTGCAATTCGGACTGCAAGCGCTGGTGTTCCAGTTCCTTCAACATTTCTTCATCGCGAAAAGACTTGAAGAAAAGTTTAATGGCTATATTAAATCCTACCATAAGAAAGGCAATCATAAAATGAATAAGATAGCGAACTGTGATAGGAGGATAAAGAAACGGAACAGGTTTAAGGAGAGCCTCCGGACGTTGAAACTTTTCCACGGGATATTTCACCTGGTCCGGTAGTTCCCAATTAGCCGTCTCTTTCTTCCGCGCCTTTTCTCTCATTTCAATAATCTGATTCCGTCGGCTTTCCTTTGCTGAATGATACACAGGCTCCTGTCTGAATTCTTTCGGGAAACGCCCTTTCATCGGAAACGGAACAATCAAAAAAATAACACCTATTGCAAAAACTAAAGAAAGTGTATATTGCCAATATTTTTTTTTAAAAAGGAAATAAGGAACCAGCACATAGTTATTCAACAGAAAAAGCATAAAAAAAGGAAGAATTCCCAACCAGGAGTCACGTACAAGCGTGCGAACTTCTTCTTTCTCAAGTCCACCACTTACGGCAAAATATTCTCCGATCAACGGAAGAAAGAAAATAACACTCCAGATTACTCCGTAAATGCTTTGTTCCAATAATTGTTGCTTGCGCACTCTTTCCATGCCTCATTGTTCCATGTTAGCAGAAACAAAGATAAAACCGACACTCCTTTCATACAAAAACAATCGACCAAAGGACATATTTCAACGACAGTACATCAATCAGTGACGAATTTCACAACTTACAAAGTTGCCTGTAAATACATGTAGAGAATCTAAATAAACCTTAAAATGGATGTAACATTCTAAAACGGCTCTTTTCTTAGTTAGAAGTAGGAAAAAATAAGAACGGTTTCTTACACGCGAAATGTGTGGGACAGCGTTCTTTTATATACATATACCTTGTCTTGTTCTATCTTATTCCATTCTTCACTATGTTTCTTAAAAGAAGAACATATTACATTAAAAATAGAACATTAATTCATAAAAACAGACCTTGTAAATAAATAGATGTTAGCCGAACTTTGCAAAGTTTTATTAATTACGCAATAAAAACAAAAAAGAATGAAAAACTTACGAAAACTATTTTGTGTAGCTTGCGCAGTACTTTTCTTTACATCATGTGAAGAAACCTATAACGACAAGTTATTTTGGCCGGGAGAAATCAGCCAGGAATATGGCTCGTACATCAAGCCGTATACACTGGATTTAACTTACAGCGGCGAGAAACTAATCGGAAAGACTGCCAGTTTCAAAACGGAAGATAGTGAAACGGGAACACTGACACTAAACGGAATTATCCCGGGAGAAGTTACTACTCCTATCAGTCGCATCAAGCTTAATGAAAACGGAGAAAAAGATGCCTATACCTTTAGCGGAACGAATATCACGATGGGGGGAGTAACGGTGAAGTATAATGGAATCATTACTCCAAAAGCAATGAAACTCTCACTGGATGTCACAATGGCTCATGCCAATAATCTGGCTCATACTTATGCATTTCCTGCATATTCACATACTACAAATGAAGAAGCAACCATTCGTAATAGTGGAGCAAGCTATGTGAATATTACAACGAAAGAAGGAGCCGAATCCATTGCTCCTATCGTTTTGCAAATGCAGCAAATGGCAACTAATATATTAGATGTACTCTTTCCGTATGTACTAAAGAATATTACATTAGAAAAAGATGGTATTGTTACTGCCAACTACACCACAAGTCCCATAGACATGAAAGAGATCATGGAGGTGGCTAATGCAGGTAAGACGGATGCAGAATTCCGTGGATTAATCGGCCAACGTACTTATGTTTCTTCCCCGAAAGGTTTGGCCTACTGGAATCAGACGGGTGATAAGGCATTTGTAGTACAATTGAACATACCAGCCATTATTTCACTCATCGCCGAGAATAACGGTCAGCAAATTGATCCCCAACTTATTGCAGGTATCAGCGAAGCTCTTTTAAAATCGGACCCTGCCCGATTGAAGCTAGCATTAAGTACGCTCAACATGATTTTAAACAATGAGATAATCACCTATATTTTAAAAATGGATGATAACACTTTTGTAACTTTACTTTCATGGATGAGAAATGGTATTCCAATGGGTATTAGTCAGGCTACAAAAGATCATACTTATATCTATTTTAAAAAAGAGACACTAACTCCATTTATCAATATCATTGATATTTTATTAAAAACAAACTTAGATGAGGTTGTAACATTATTCGACAAAATGGAAATCGGCGTAGACCTTACTATTCAAAAATAAATCATTTTAAAATAAAAAACGATGAAAAAATTATCTATCTTATTCATAAGCTTCCTTACCGTAATATCCGCATTCTTAATATCTTGTGACGAAGACCACTATGGACCGGCTCCAGTAGACGTGACAGCCAATTATTCAAACAAGATTTCGAATCCTAATCCCAATTTAGTTCTTACATACAACGGTGATGCAATGAACGGGAAATCTGTTGATTTCAGTACTGTTACAGGAGAAACTGCTATCATTACTCTCTACGATATTCTTCCGGGAGAAAAGGCAATAAAGATTACATCCATTCCCCTTTCCGGAGATACAGAAGGATACTCTTTTTCCGGTAATGGTATGGGAAATGAAACATTGACTACTTTTAGATACGAAGGACGTGTAACAAAAGGAAAACTCACCTTAAACATATCCAATATCCAAATGGGTAATGCCGATTTGTGGGCAAATACTTATAAGTTACCCGAAGTCGTTAACGGCGTAAAAAAAATATTAGTTGGTGACACTTGGGGAAATGAATATACATGGCAGGAGGTTGATGGCCAAGTATTAAATGCGTCATGCTATTTCCATGCAGATGTAGAAGCTACAGAAAGCGGAGCTACAACCCAAACATGGGGTAATGGAATCCAAAATATAGTAAGTTACATTTTGCCACAAGTTCTGCAAGACATCACTTTAGGAGCAGACGGAAATGTAACGGCTTCCTATTCAAATGATCCGTTGTCAGGAGTAGATATAGACGTTATTTTTGGATTTCTAGAAACTCCATTAACACAGGAGATGATTACTCCCAACATTGCTGACCGTAAGTATATCCCTTCTCCAAAAGGGTTTGCTACTTGGTTTCAAAAAGACGGTAAGTTAATATTAAAATTAAACTTAGCTAATATCATTTCCTCAATAGCCAGCAGCAGCGATACATATATGGATGTGAACATAATCAATGCTATCATTGATGCTGTATCTCAAATGGATGCCATGAAAGTGAAAGAATTGCTAACCACACTTAATCAAAGTTTAAACAATGAAACACTTGGATTCTTGGTCAATGTCAACGACACTTCCTTCAACGCTATTTTCAATTGGTTAACTACCGGAATCCCGATGCAGGTTACTTCAAAAGAAGGACATACTTATATTTACTTAGATAAAGAAGGATTTACTCCCATAGCTAAATTACTACCAGATCTTAGTCCGCTAATAGTTAGTATGCTTCCGGAGGATATGCAAGGGCTGGGATTTATAATTTCAACATTCTTAAATGGTATTTCAGAAGCTTTTCTATCTCCTGAGAAAATAGAGTTTGGTTTAGAACTTGTTCCGAATAAATAAAACGTAAGAAACAATGAAGAAAATATATATACTAACTTTATTAATCTGCCTTACTTGTTTTGGGACAAGCTTTGCCCAAACACTGAAAGGACATATATACGACGCCAAGACCAACGAACCGTTGGTCGGAGCAGCTGTTACCTACAAGCTCCACGGCAATCAGGGAGTAGTATCCAATATTAACGGAGAATATGAAATCAAACTTCCCGAAGGTGGAGTCGACCTCGTATTCAGTTATGTAGGCTATGATGATGTACTGATGCCTATCGTTATCAATAAACGCGAAGTAGTCACCAAAGACGTCTATATGAAAGAGAGCACTAAACTGCTGGAAGAAGTGGTAGTGAGTGCTGGACGCTTCGAACAGAAGCTAAGTGATGTAACAGTTTCTATGGATGTGGTGAAATCCGGTGACATTGCCCGCCAGGCACCAACAGATATTTCATCTACCCTCCGTACCCTGCCGGGAGTTGACATTGTAGACAAGCAACCTTCCATGCGTGGTGGCAGCGGGTGGACTTACGGTGTAGGTGCACGTAGCCAGATTCTGGTAGACGGAATGAGTACACTGAACCCGAAAACAGGAGAAATCAACTGGAACACCGTACCTTTGGAAAATGTAGAGCAGGTGGAAGTTATCAAAGGAGCTTCTTCTGTGCTATACGGTTCCTCAGCATTGAACGGTATTATCAATATTCGTACCGCACGCCCGGGTTTAACGCCCAAGACACGATTCAGCGCATACGTAGGCATATACGGTGATGCAGAGAATGATGAATACCAATGGAGCGATAAGAATTTCTGGAAAGATGATAAATATGCAGTAAAACCTATTCTGCGTGGTAGTCTCCTGAGTGGAGTACGGAATCCGATTTACGAAGGTTTCGACCTCTCCCACTCCCGTCGTATCGGTAATTTCGACGTTAGTGGAGGGATCAATCTTTTCACCGATGAAGGATACCGTCAGCAAGGATATAACAAACGTTTCCGCATGGGTGGCAGTTTGACCTATCACCAACCGGATATGGGACTGAAAATTCTGAATTATGGTTTTAATGTAGACTTCCTTTCCAATCAATACGGGGACTTCTTTATCTGGCGTTCACCGACCGAAGTATACAAGCCTTCTCCTTTCACCAATATGGGACGCGAAGAAAACAACTTCCATATCGACCCGTTTATCAATTATGTAAACCCGGAAAACGGAACTTCACATAAAATCAAAGGACGTTTTTATTATAGCGCAGACAATATCGTCCGCCCAACCGAAGGTTCATCTATCACAGATATTCTGGGAAACATGGGAACCGATGCGAATACGATTAAAAATATCGTAAACGGCGATTACAGCTCACTATACCCCGCATTGGTCGGTATCGGTTCGGGAATTATCAACGGCAATCTGGATGATGCCATGAACGGTGCATTCACTTCACTGAGAAACATCTTTCCCAATGCAACAACTGCCGATTATTGCGACCTTATCTCATGGGTTATGGATAACGGGCTGCCTGATCTTAGCGGAATACAGAACGGACAATTGCCAAGCGATCTCGTACCGTGGCTGTCTAATGTTATCAATCCGTCTCGACTCAACCCGAAAACTCAAACAGACAAGAACTTTGACTATTATCTCGACTATCAGTTCAACAAGAAATGGAACGGTGGCGCACAGATCACTACGGGAATGACTTTCGAACACATCCGTTATGACTCTGCTGTAATGGATGAAGTGTACAAAAGTGATAATGCAGCCCTCTTCTTCCAATATGACCAACGTTTTTGGGATCGTTTGAGTGTATCCGCAGGCGTACGTGCCGAATACTACCGCGTAAACAACCACCGCCGCGAAGCAGAAACAAAGGTATTCGGAACAAAAATTCCGTTCCGCCCCGTTTTCCGTGCCGGATTGAATTATCAATTAGCCGATTACAGTTTTATCCGCGCCAGCTTCGGACAAGGTTACCGCAACCCGTCTATCAATGAGAAATATCTCCGTAAAGACATTGGCGGAGTCGGTGTTTATCCGAATCCGAACATTAAACCTGAGAAAGGATTTAATGCAGAATTAGGTTTCAAGCAAGGATACAAGATCGGTAACTTCCAGGGATTTGTCGATATTGCCGGATTCTATACTCAATATAAAGATATGGTAGAATTCCAGTTCGGCCTATTCAATAATGCAAACAATACGATGATAAATAGTATTGGCGATGTATTTCAGATGTTGACAGACGGCAAGGGCTTCGGTATCGGAGCACAATTCCATAATGTATCGAAAGCACAGATCTATGGAGTGGAGATTTCAACAAACGGTGTATATAACTTCAACAAGAACACAAAATTATTCTATAATCTGGGATATGTATATACCGAACCGCGTGACGCGGATTACCAGGAACGCAATGCTGTAGAAGGACTGTATACCGACCCGCTTCAGATGAAAGAGAAATCAAATACGGGTAAGTATCTGAAATATCGTCCGAAACATAGTTTCAAAACAACGGTAGACTTCCAGTGGAAACGCATCAATGTGGGTGCCAATGTGGCATGGAAAAGCAAAATCCTTGCAGTGGATTATCTGATGCTGGACGAGCGTTCTAAAACACAAAACGACTTAATGGATTATGTACGCGGTATCCTTTTCGGTTATTCAAAAGGAGAAACACTCGCTACCTACTGGAAGAAGCATAACACAGATTATGCAACCGTTGACTTCCGTTTCGGTGTAAAAGCAACGAAAGAAGTTGCTTTCCAGTTTATGGTAAACAACTTGTTTAATAAAGAATACAGTTACCGCCCAATGGCAGTAGCTGCTCCCCGTACTTTTGTGCTGAAAATGGACGTCACATTCTAAATAACTCTTATTATTTACACATTAATAAAGGAACGGCTGCTCAATGCAGCCGTTTTTTTTGTTTCATTTGTTACTAATCAGCCATATATTCCGTATATTTGTCACCCGTAAATCAGGAAGAACAACTCGATAAAATGAAAAAGCAAATCGTACTTATTGCAATCTTATGTTGTACAGCCTTTGCACAAGCACAAGAAGTTTTTGTAAATGCCGATTTTGTCAGTAGTTACATTTGGCGGGGAATAGACTCGGGCAATGCCTGTATTCAGCCAACACTAGGTCTTAATTGGAAAGGACTGACAGTTTATGCCTGGGGTTCAACAGAGTTTCGCAACAAAAACAATGAGATTGACTTGTCGCTAGAATATGAATACAAGAATCTAACCCTTTATGCTAACAACTATTTTACCCAGACAGAAGAAGAACCTTTCAAATATTTCAATTACAGTTCACACTCCACCGGACATACTTTCGAAGTCGGAGCCGGATATATATTTAGTGAAAAGTTCCCGCTTTCCGTCAGCTGGTATACAACGTTTGCCGGCAATGATTACCGGGAAAACGATAAACGCGCCTGGTCCAGTTATTGCGAGCTAAGCTATCCCTTTAGTGTGAAAGATGTCGATATGAGTATTGAAGCCGGCTTCACACCGTGGGAAGGTTTCTACTCTAACAAGTTCAATGTTGTCAACATCGGATTATCCGCAACCAAAGAGTTAAAGATCACTTCCGGCTTCTCCCTTCCTATTTTCGGAAAACTGATAGCCAATCCCTACGAAGAACAAGTCTATTTCGTTTTCGGACTTAGTTTATAGCAAGACATATTTATTAATAAATCACTAATAATTACCCCCATGAAAAAACACCCCTTGATTCTTTGTGCAGGAATTACTTCTCTTTTATTGAGTGCCTGCAATCCGGTAAAAGCTCCGGAAGCAATCTTACCCGTTCCCGAAGCCAAACAAGTGGAATGGCAGAAAATGGAAACCTACGCTTTTGTACATTTCGGCCTTAACACTTTTAACGACCGTGAATGGGGATACGGAGACTCCGATCCTAAAACATTCAACCCTGCGAAACTCGACTGTGAGCAATGGGTAAAGACCTTTGTAGAATCGGGCATGAAAGGAGTAATCCTCACTGCCAAACATCACGACGGTTTCTGCCTGTGGCCTACCCAACTGACAGAGTATTGTATCCGCAACACTCCCTATAAGAATGGACAAGGAGACATTGTGCGCGAATTATCGGACGCCTGCAAAAAGTATGGTATCAAATTCGCCGTTTACCTATCCCCCTGGGACAGAAACCAAGCTAATTACGGAACTCCCGAATATGTAGATTATTTCTATAAACAACTCCATGAACTACTGACCAACTACGGTGATGTCTTTGAAATCTGGTTTGACGGCGCCAACGGAGGCGATGGCTGGTATGGCGGAGCAAAAGATTCACGTACTATCGACCGCAAAACATATTACAACTATCCGCGAGCCTATAAAATGATTGACGAACTGCAACCGCAAGCAGTTATTTTCTCCGATGGGGGACCCGGTTGCCGTTGGGTCGGAAACGAGAAAGGATTTGCCGGAGCCACCAACTGGTCTTTCCTCCGTGCCGGAGAAGTTTATCCCGGTTATCCCAACTATCGCGAACTGCAATATGGCCATGCTGACGGTAATCAATGGGTGGCAGCCGAGTGTGACGTTTCTATCCGTCCGGGTTGGTTCTATCATCCAGAAGAAGACGGCCGTGTGAAAACAGTGGACGAACTGACCGACTTGTATTACCGTAGCGTAGGACATAACGCAACGTTATTGCTGAACTTCCCCGTAGACCGTGACGGACTCATTCATCCGACAGACTCCGCCAACGCCGTTAACTTCCATAAGAACATACAGAAACAATTAGAAAAGAATCTGCTGGCCGGCCTTTCCCCCAAAGCATCGGACGAACGGGGAAAAGCATTCTCCGCTAAAGCTGTCACAGACAACGACTATGATACTTATTGGGCTACCAACGATGATGTAACTTCCGCCACTATTGAATTTGACTTGCCTCAACCGGAGAAGATCAATAGAATGATGTTACAGGAATATATCCCTCTGGGACAACGTGTGAAATCATTCGTAGTAGAATATAACCAGGAAGGTGAATGGCTTCCCGTGAAACTCAATGAAGAGACAACAACCGTTGGTTACAAACGTCTCCTCCGTTTCGAAACGATCACGACCGATAAGCTCCGTGTCCGTTTCACGGATTCACGTGCATGTCTCTGCATCAATAACATCGAAGCATTTTACGCAGGAGCAACTTCCGATACATACTCTGCAAAAGCGGAAGAACTGAAGAGTTTCCCGTTCACTCTCAGCGGAGTAGACACAGAAGAAGCACAAAAATGCATGGACAAGAATGACCAAACGGCCTGTTTCGTCAATGGAAACACACTGTTAATCGACTTGGGAGAAGAACGTACGATTACTTCATTCCATTATCTTCCCGACCAAAGCGAATATAATAAAGGTGTAATCGCCGCATACGAAATATCTGTCGGTATGGATAGCAATGCTGTCAATCAAGTGGTAGCAAAAGACGAATTTTCTAATATAAAGAATAACCCGATCCTGCAATCTGTCTACTTCACCCCACTCAAAGCCCGCTATGTCCAGCTGAAAGCAACGAGGATGATACATGACGGAGAACCATTAGGATTGGCCGAGATCGGTATACAATAACATAAAAAAAGAACTTTATACTTACATACAAATTTAGCAGTTCTTATTGTCAGACTATCATTTCTATTCTTAGCATATTGATTTCCATTAGATACTGACGATAAGCCCTGAAAATAGGCTGGCAATATTATCTTATACATTTTATTGTCAGCCTATGATTTTATTACTCCCTCATAGTTACTGTCCGTCCGGCTTTGCTTACCTTTCGCGACAAGCCCCCTTTAAACATACGTTATACAACCGCTATACTTCTGTTAACCAATAAGTATTGTTCTGTCGGGATACCGATATAGTTACCTCGCCACGGCCGTGGAAAGAATTCGCCACAGTTGTGGTAACTTCTCGTCACGACCGTGAGGAGAAATTACCACGGCCGTGACAAACTAAAGATGAAGACACTCTAACAGTACTATACCGGTATTCCGACAGTACTATACCGGTTTCCTTTCCTATAAAGTCCTGCTTAACCACTCTGCAAATAAGCAACTTGCCAGAAAAGCAGTAGTAATATCGAGCAAGAACAAATTCAATAAATATACTTTCACCCCCCAACCAAATCTATAAAAATCCTTCTTCTTTTGCTCAAAATCCTTAAACCTGTGCATTTTTTACTCGGATTTCTTGTCAGAACCAAGTGTTTGCGTAAATTTGCACGCTGATAGTTAACCGGATAGTTTGAATAGCAAGAGATTACTACTTGACTACTGGCTGCTAACTTGTAGAAATACTAATACTAAAATTAATAACATGAGTTTGAAAATTGTTGTATTGGCAAAACAAGTTCCCGACACACGTAATGTTGGGAAGGATGCCATGAAAGCCGACGGAACCATTAACCGTGCGGCACTCCCCGCTATCTTCAATCCCGAAGACTTGAATGCTCTCGAGCAAGCTCTTCGACTGAAAGATGCTCATCCAGGCTCTACCGTTACCATTCTGACAATGGGACCAGGTCGTGCTGCCGACATTATTCGTGAAGGACTTTTCCGTGGTGCAGATAACGGTTACTTGCTGACCGACCGTGCTTTCGCCGGTGCAGATACACTGGCTACTTCTTACGCGCTGGCTACTGCTATCCGCAAAATAGGTAACTGTGACATTATTATTGGTGGTCGTCAGGCTATCGACGGGGATACGGCGCAAGTAGGTCCGCAGGTAGCAGAAAAGTTGGGATTGACCCAAATCACATACGCAGAAGAAATTCTGGAAGTAGGTAAAGACAAGATTACAGTGAAACGCCACATCGACGGTGGTGTTGAAACCGTAGAGGGCCCGTTGCCTATCGTGATTACCGTTAACGGAAGTGCTGCTCCCTGCCGTCCGCGTAATGCCAAGTTGGTGATGAAATACAAACGGGCATTGGGCGCGCAGGAAAAAGTTCCTGCTCCCGCCTGCCATCCGGAAGGCGTATCGGCACTGCCATACCCCGAACTGTATGAAAAGCGCCCGTACCTGAATATTCCGGAATGGAGTGTTGCCGATGTAAACGGAGATCTCGCACAATGCGGTTTGTCCGGTTCGCCGACAAAAGTCAAAGCGATTCAGAACATCGTGTTCCAGGCAAAGGAAAGCAAGACGCTGACCAGCTCAGACAAGGATGTGGAAGATTTGATTGTTGAACTGTTAGCTAACCATACGATAGGATAAGATTATGAATAATGTATTTGTATATTTAGAGATAGAAGGCACAACAGTTGCCGACGTCAGTCTCGAACTCTTGACCAAAGGTCGTAAATTAGCCAATCAGTTGGGCTGTCAACTGGAGGCAGTTGCTGCCGGCAACAATCTGGCAGGCATTGAAAAACAAGTATTGCCCTACGGAGTAGACAAACTCCACGTATTCGACGCTCCGGGCTTGTTCCCCTATACTTCCCTTCCCCACTCCTCTGTCCTCATCAATTTGTTCAAAGAAGAAAAGCCGCAAATCTGCCTGATGGGCGCCACCGTTATCGGTCGCGACCTCGGCCCGCGTGTTTCTTCCGCTTTGACCAGCGGACTGACTGCCGACTGTACCTCACTGGAAATCGGCAACCACGAAGACAAGAAGGAAGGCAAGGTTTACGA
>OKTF01001091.1_pt1 | contig 14770 bp, 9 predicted proteins | sample 1606461 | NCBI WGS metagenome assembly OKTF01 (sample SAMEA3879599, study PRJEB24766) | human gut metagenome | biome: human-associated habitat; feature: feces | place: USA | collected 1985/1987 | reverse complement strand
AGCATGTACCCGAACTAAAAAGATTCAACTACCGCATCTCTTCCTACCAATTTGATCCCCCTCTCGACTCTTCGGATATGGAACCCCTCTACTGGGCCAAACTTGTGAAAATCATCAACTACAATTACGATTACTTCGATGGTTTTGTCATTTTGCATGGAACGGATACAATGGCTTACACAGCTTCGGCATTGAGCTTCATGCTCGAAAATCTAAGTAAACCGGTTATTCTTACAGGTTCTCAACTCCCTATAGGAACATTACGAACCGATGGAAAGGAGAATCTGATAACGGCAATTGAAATAGCAGCTGCCAAAAATGCAAACGGCACAGCAATGGTTCCGGAAGTATGCATCTTCTTTGAAAACCATCTGATGCGTGGAAACCGTACAACCAAAATTAATGCTGAAAATTTCAATGCTTTCCGCTCTTTCAATTATCCGCCATTGGCACGGGTAGGTATCCACATTAAATATGAGCCTAATCTCATTCGAAAACCAGACCCGACAAAACCGTTAAAGCCGCATTACCTGTTTGACACCAATGTAGTTATTCTAACGCTTTTTCCGGGCATTCAAGAGAGTATCGTGACTTCTCTGCTTCATGTTCCGGGATTGAAAGCGGTTGTCATGAAAACCTTCGGTTCGGGAAATGCTCCGCAAAAAGAATGGTTCATCCGCCAACTAAAGGAAGCTACCGATCGTGGAATTATCATTGTCAACATTACACAATGTGCCTCCGGAGCAGTAGAAATGGGACGTTACGAAACAGGAATGCATCTTCTGGAAGCAGGTGTAATCAGTGGATATGACAGTACCCCCGAATGTGCCGTCACCAAACTCATGTTCCTCCTGGGGCATGGACTGGACCAAGCCGAAATCCGCCACCGCATGAATTCCGACCTGGCAGGAGAAATCACCAAGATTTAGTAAAGCGGCAATACAGAGGGCATTTAGTAATATTGATAATTTTCAAGACAAACTTGCATTATCTATCCATGCAAAATCGTTAAAAAGCGTTAACCAACACGCTTTTATCCCCCATTAATAAAGCTTATTAGTTTAAATAAACGTACTTTTGCTTACAATCAAGCAAAACAAATGTAAAATATGGGAGAAAATACCCTATACAAACGCTTTCTGCCGCTTGTTATTCTTACAGTAGGCATACTGCTGCAGGGTTGTAAAGACGATGTTTTTAACCCCGAAAAAGTGAAAGCAGCCTATCAAGACAGGTTTCCGGTCAAGAACATAGATCCGGCTATGGATTGGAAAATGACTCAGCAGGTCCGGGTCAATGTTTCTGTATCCGAAGATACCGGCATCGACTATACCATACGTATTTACGACAAGAACCCCTTAATCAGCCGGTCATCTGCCAAACTGCTGACAGAAGGCACCGCCAATAATACAACAGTATTTACTACCGTCATGGACTGCCCTTCTGTGCTGACGAGCGCTTTTGTGTGCCGCACCGATGCACACAGCCGCAACATAGTAAAATACGTATCCATCCAAAACGGTCAGCTCCATGCCGCTTTCGGCAGTTCCCCCACAACTACACGTGCCGCATGGACACGCAGTGTCAGCATCGAGACCTATTCACCGGAAAAGTCTGAGGCAGAAATCACCGCAATGCTATCAAGTGCCGAAGAAATAAGGCCGAATACCGATTTTCAAAACGGAAAAGCCTACAAAATCTCCAAAGACAATATATATAGGAATAAAATCAGCAAGGACGGCATGGGAAGTGACAATCCGGCCATCATCATCATTGAAGGCAGCTGGGAACCCAATGGAAACAACATGACCGTTGAACGAGGCTTCGAATTCTATGTGATTGACGGAGGGGAAATCGTGATACCGGACGAGCACACCTTCACTTTAGTGCAATCCAGCCGGTTTATCGTCTACGCGGGTGGAACCATCAAAGGGAACGACATCGAATTGACCAATGCATCCGGAGGCAGCTACAACTACAATGCCGGCACTATGGAAATAGATGATTTCCATGTCAGCCAGGGAGGAGCATTCTATAATTGCGGTACTGTGCGTGTCGATGAAATGAATTTCGACAGCGGATGCAAATTCATCAACCAGGGCAAAGCCTATATCGGGAAAACCGACAGCAACATCACTATAGACAACGGATGCTATCTATATGCGGAAGAATTTGTAGGCACACTGAACATGGGAGACACCTCTTCTGCAGAGATAGAGGATTTCGGGGACCATAGCAACAATTACAACACCCAAATCACGATGGGTGACAACTCCATGATAACCGTACTTGATGAAGCAGAATTGTCACAAGCACAATTTATGGGTCCAAACAATGAATATGCACTGGTAAAAATCAATAAAATTGAAGATATAGGAAATTTCTCCAGCCAGGGAAACATTCATTATGAAGTGAAAGAAATTGACGATGATATCACCGAGGATATCTGGTGGGAAGCCAAATTCCTTGATGCCATCAAGAACACCGAAGGAACCATATCCAAATGGGGAGAATCCCCCATCACCATTCCTGCCGGAGACTGTACGGGCGAAGGCAATACTCCGGACGAGTCCGGCTCAGAAACCCCTACAGACCCGGTCTCCTATACGTACGTATTCGAAGACAACTTCCCGTTGGTAGGCGACTATGACTTCAACGACGTGGTCTTGGACGTGAAGACCTACTATCACCGCGAGAAAAAGACGAACCACATCAAGCGCATACAGCTCGACGTGACCCTTGCTGCAGCAGGAGCAAGCAAGCCGTTGGGCGTAGGGCTCCGGATTACCGGAATCAATAAATCCGATATCCGGGAAGTCAAGACCGGAGGCGACGATTCGCGTTTCCAGGAGTCATTCAACAGCTCGTACAACAAATTCAGGTACAATAACGTTACTTATATGGAAGATTCCGATCCGAGTGTCGTAATCCCCATTGCAGGCGAAGTACACAATGTATTTGGAGTCGAACCGGGTGAGATGGTAAACACCGGCATTGGAGTAACCGCCAAAGAGTATACTTATGAAGTCATTATTGAACTGACAGACCAAACTCGGACAGAGCCCCTATTCTCAAAAGACAATCTGGACTTCTTCATCTGTTATCAATATAAAAGCATGGAACAACGCATGGAAGTTCATCTTTACGAATTTTGGGGATATGGCGCCACTGCCGCCGGAACCATACAGCAAGAGAATCTTGACTTAGCGGGCAACAACACGTGGGCAATCTGCGTGCCGTATGGCTTCCGCTATCCCAAGGAAACCATCAATGTTTCACGTACTGACATCCCCGAAGCAAGCGCATATCCGGAATTCATCTATTGGGCCCAAGACAGAACCCAGTATACGGAATGGTACGAACACCCGGTAGAAGAAAATGTATATAGATAAATATAGCAAACAATTATCATAAACAATGAAACAAATATTATTTGTAGATGACAAACCTGCCATAGGCAAGGTACTCTCGGTCTATTTAGGGAAAGAGAATGAGCTGGTTTATTTCGAAGATCCCGTCAGGGCCATAGAATGGCTGAATGAGGGGAACGAACCCGCTCTCATCATTTCGGACATACGCATGCCCAAGATGACCGGCAGTGAATTCCTGGCATATCTGAAAAGCAATTCACTTTTCAAGGACATTCCGGTTGTGATGCTTTCCAGTGATGAAACCTTTCAATCCTATGGAGCTGAAGGCCCGCATCAAGAAATTTCTCTAAACAACAAAATCAATGGATATGTTATATTATATCTACATAGGTAGCAACCGCGTCACCATCGACCACTTGAGCAAAATTACGGGAGGCATGTTCATGGCTGTTTCATCCTGCAACAAAGCGGCGAAAGTCATCGACGGTATCCGCGAACGGTACAACACATCCATTCTTTACGAAGAAAGTACCCCTCAAAAGGACAGCCAGAACATCACTTTCCTGCACAAGCGCTTCCCCCGTGTCTACATCATCCTCATCACCGAAGGACTGCAGAAGGAACACCGCAAGCTCTATCTGCAGGCAGGTGTCAACAACACCCTTTCCCCCATGGCCAGCGAAGAGAGCCTCCTGCAAATGGTAAAATTCCTCCGGTTGCGCAAGGAGCACAAACTGCAGGAATTCAGCCAGTCACACCGTAAGATATTCAACACCTTCCACCTGCCTGTGTGGAAGCGCATATTCGACATCCTCTTTGCCGTTGCCGTACTGATTGTGCTGTCTCCCATACTCATCGCGACAGCCATAGCCATCCGCGTGGAAAGCAAGGGAAGAGTGATTTACAAGTCCCAGCGTGTGGGCAGCAACTACCAGATATTCAACTTCCTGAAGTTCCGCTCCATGTACACCAATGCCGACAAGCGCCTGAAAGAGCTGAACGCCCTCAACCAATATAAGATAGAGGAAGAGCTTACGGACGAGCAGCCCGATATCCGCTTCGACGACCTGACCGGCACTTCTGAAGAAGAGGCTACCCTGCTGATTTCGGACGATTTTGTCATCTCTGAAGAAGATTTCCTCAAAAAGAAGGCCCAAGAAAAACAGAATACGTTCGTCAAGATAGAGAACGATCCCCGTGTCACCCGCGTAGGCCGTTTCATCCGCAAGTACAGCATTGACGAACTGCCGCAGCTGTTCAACGTCCTCAAAGGAGACATGAGCATCGTGGGCAACCGCCCGCTCCCCCTCTACGAGGCCGAGCTGCTGACCAGCGACGCATATATCGAGCGCTTCATGGCCCCCGCCGGACTGACGGGACTGTGGCAAGTGGAGAAACGAGGCGGCGCCGGGAAGATGTCGGCCGAAGAGCGCAAGCAACTGGACATTAAGTACGCCCAAGAATTCTCATTCTGGCTGGACATGAAGATACTGTGCAAGACGCTGACGGCGTTTGTGCAAAAAGAGAATGTATAAAAAGATAATAGGAATTATATGGTTTTAGAGATGATAAAAAGATATATCAAGTCCATCATTTACAGTGTAATCCTTTTAGGATTGTTGGGGGTACCTTTGTCTGTGGCTGCGCAGCAGGAGTTGACACGGGAGGAGCGCATCAAGATATTGGAGCAACTCAAGATGGAGGATAAAAAAATAGAAGTCAACACATTGGGTTTAATCAGTCCGAAGACATCAATAGATATTGAGAAATTAGAATTGCCCCCTCTATCTGTCTTTCTTGATGCAGTGACAGAGAATGCGTCAGTAAAAAGAGCCCAATCCCAAGTAGAGCAACTCAAGAACCAATATCGCCTGGAAAAGCGGAACTGGTGGAACTACTTCAGACTGAACGGTAACTATTCTTACGGACGCTACAATATTATAGGCAATGCCAGTGACGAGTTCACCCCTATGTACCAGACAACCATGTCGAGTGCCCAGCACAACTTCAATGTCGGGGCCAGCTTCGGCATCACCTTAGGAGACTTGTTCAACCGACCACTGAAACTGAAAGACTACCGCTATCAGATAGAACAATTGCAATATATGCAAGAAGATGTCATGGAAGAACGGAGACTAAAGGTATTGGAAGCCTACAATGCAGTTACCGAACAATTAGCCACTATAAAAGCCAAAGCAGAAACGGCCGCCTTGTATAACGCACAGATGAAAATTTCAGAAAACAACTTCATACAAGGAGCCATTGATATCATTGCACTTTCTTTGGAACGTGCACGCCGCACCGGTGCCGTGACTAATTATGAGCAAAGCCGCGTAGCTTTACACAATTCAATCGTATTGTTAGAGATGCTGACTAATGTTAAAGTTATAACAGACAAGTAAAACTAATTATGAATATAGTACAATTTTTGGCAAGCTTCTTTTACCGCATCCGTTATTGGTTATTGTGGGGAAGCCTCCTTGTTACAGCATTAGTCATATACTTTACACAGTTTTTACCATACAGTTATACGGTAAACAGCAGTCTATATGCAGGTGTAACCAACAGCACCAATCTGGACGGAAGCCAGCTTATCAATATCAACAGTACCTTCGACAATATCATCAATATAGGCAAGTCCAAAAACACTTTGGCAAAGGTTTCGGTACGTCTGCTTGCAACCAGCCTCGTATACGGTGATGAGTGGAAAGACAACATGTACATTCAAGCCAAACATTATAGGCAGCTCGTCCAAATCCTTCCTAAAGAAGTGCTGGCTTTGGTAGACCGTTCCTCTTTGGATAAAACTACAAATAATCTGATGAATTACCGGAAAGAGAACAGCAGTAATTTTGTCTATTCCATATTCAACCGTCCCTACCCTTATTACAGTTATAGCGCATTAAGCACAATCACCATTAAACGACTGGGTACCAGCGACCTGATAGAATTGGTATATACCTCCTCCGATCCCGGTATTACGCAAAACACCCTCAAGATATTGGAAGATGAACTGTTAAAGGCTTATGAGCAACTCCGGTTCAGTGCCACGAACAGTGCTATCGCCTATTTTGAAGAACAAGTGCGCATAGCCAAAAAAGCACTTACTGCAGAAGAAGATGATTTAACAGACTATAGTGTTCAAAAACAAGTCATCAACTACGACGAGCAATCCAAGGCATTAGCTTTGACCAAATATGCGACGGACGACCGTATGGAAGAAGTGCAGCGAAACTATGGAAGCGCAGTGGCTTTACGCCAGATGTTAGAGAATAAAATGGACATACGTGCCAAGATTATACGCACAAATACTAATTTGTTGCAAGAACTGGAAAAAGTTAGTACCCTGAACCAAAGTATTCTTGAGCAAGAAATATTCACCACAGAACAGAGCCAGCAGAATAGTGATAAACTTCAAAGAGAAAAAGACGCTCTGCAAAAGGCAGAAGAAAAGATAAGCCATCTCTCCGATAATTTAAACGAGTATGGTTTCTCCAAGGAAGGGGTAGGCATTCAAGAAATGGTGACAGAATGGCTGACGGCATGCATCAATGAGGCGAAAGCCAAAGCTGAAGTGAAAGTATTGGTTGACCGCCAACGGGACATTATCGACCAATACCGGGAATTCTCACCCGTAGGCACTCAAATCAAGCGGAAAGAACGTGCCGTAGGCATTGCCGAAGACAATTATCGCCGACAAATAGGAGGCCTTGCCGAAGCACACCTCCGTTTGCAGAATATCAAGATGACAACTGCCAACCTGCAGGTCATAGCATCCCCCGAGTATCCGCTGACAGACAATGGCAGAAAAAGAATTATCTACGTCCTTGCCGCATTCTTCGGCAGTATGATATTCATAAGCGGCTACTTCCTGCTGATTGAATTGTTAGACCGCACTCTCCGCGACCCGGACCGCAGCAAACGCCTGACCGGACTCTCTGTCATTGCAGCATTCAACGGTGTAAGCAACTTGAAGTATCGTGGATTCCTCAAGGCCTGTAACCGGCTTGCCGCTGCCTATAGTTGCCGGCAATTGAACAACTACCTGCACCCGGACCGTCCTACTGTCATAAACCTGCTCAGCATGGAGAAACGTGAAGGAAAATCATTCCTTGCCAAATATTTCATTGATTACTGGGAAACTGAGGGTATAAAAGTGCGCCTTGTAAAATATGACCACGATTTCGATACCCAAAACAAGGGATATGTACAAGCTCAAGAATTGTCTGACTTCTGGGTTCTGAATGAAGCAGAAGAAATACCGGACATCATTTTAGTGGAATATCCTGCTGTCAGTACCGCAACTCTACCTATGTCGGTATTGAAAAAAGCAGATTTCAATTTGCTGATAGCCAACGCCGCCCGATTGTGGGGCAGAGATGACGACACCCGGTTGAAACCGTTAAAGGAAGAATTGGAAGGAACTCCTCTATTTATGTATCTCAACAATGCAGACCGCGAAGTGGTTGAAAGCTTCACCGGAGAATTGCCTCCTCACACCCCGGTTCACAGCTTCTTCAGCCGGTTGGCACAATTAGGTTTAACATCAAAATCAGCAGCTGTCAAATAAATGCAAACGGATATCAAAGGACATAGCATATCTCCCTTGGCGGTAACATTATTAGTGTTCATCATCGGACTGGGTGCGCTCATCTATAGCATATTATTCAGTACTTGGGATATCACTGCATACGTTTGCCTTTCCCCTTTCTTCCTGATAATAGCAATACAAGCATTAAGAAACCCTTTTGCCGGTGTATGTTTCCTATTCACATTCAATTACTTTTTCATTCCCTGGTACAGATACACGCAGGGCAGTGGGTTGAGTGTCTGGTATGATGTCGCAACCGTCACCCTGCTTGTGACGCTCCTGATATATTCCTATCACCAACAAGGTAAGATTGCATGGAAATACACCAAAAACATTCTGACGTTCGGAGGTTGCATATGGGCCATATATACTGCGGCTGAAATCATGAATCCAACAGCTCTCACGGAAGCTTGGATTTACTCCCGTGGAATCATATACAGTACCCTTGTCATGTCATTAATTGGCGTTTTAACAATGACCTCCTACAAGCGGTTGCGCGTCATTATGCTTTTTCTGTCCATATTCACATTGACAGCCGTAGCCAAAGCTGTTTACCAGAAATATGCAGGTTTTGATGAGACAGAAACAACCATGCTGATTGAAACGGAAATGTACAAGACACACCTTTTATCCGATGTCACCCGATATTTTTCCTTTTTCACAGATGCCGGAAATTTCGGTTCCAACATGGGCTTTGCCGCCATTCTGTTCGGTATCTCGGCTATCTTCATAAAAGAACGTTCCATAAGAATCTATTATGCAATTATTGCCGTCTGTTCCATATATGCCTTGTTCATTTCCGGAACCCGCGGTGCACTGTTTGTCCCCATCGGAGGAATCATATTGTTAACTTTCCTCAGTAAAAATATCAAGCTCATGGGAGCTACAGTCTTCTTCGGATTGTTTTTTTATGTCTTTTTCGCCCATACCTATATCGGTGAAAGCAACACTTCCATCAGACGCATGCGTACAGCTTTCAGACCTACAGAAGACGCCTCATACATTGTCCGCAAAGAAAACCAAAAAAGATTGGCTGAATATCTAAAATACAAACCTTTCGGAGAAGGACTTGGTTTGGGAGGGGTAGAAGCCAGAAAATATGGTTCCCGTCTCACAACACTCATTCCCCATGATTCTTTTTATGTCAAGATATGGATGGAAACCGGCATTGTAGGATTAGTGCTTTTTCTTACCATATATGTCTGTACATTGTTAAGAGGTTGCTATCTTATCATGTTTCGGATTAAGAATAACGAGCTACGTGGAATACTCACGGCCATTGCTTGCGGTATTTTCGGACTAATGATAAGTGCCTATGGAAATGCCTTTTTCTTTCAATTCCCTACAGGATTTATAATCATTTTATTTTTGTCAGTTCTGATTAACGGGGAGCATATCGACCAACTGCTGACCCAACAAAAAATGAAAAAGAAATAGAAAATATTAAATAGAAAACATATATGAACGACATTTTTTCCATATTCAATCCCGACTGGTGGATGGACGAGAACAACAATGCCTTGCAAATGACAGACGCGGTTCTTTTCTTATTGCTGGCCATCCCCGTAGCCTACTTGTTTATCTATGCATTGGCCTCCTTGCGGAAATACAAGAATCCCTATCCACCGTCCCCCAAGCGACATCGGTTCCTGGTCCTCTTTGTTGTGCTGAAAAACGGCAAGGAAGTGATAGAGTCCATCAATCATTTCCTTGACACGCAGACGTATCCGAGAGAAAAATACGACATCGCAGTGGCTGCCACACAACTGTCCGAAGAAGATTTGGTTACGCTGCTCCAGATGCCGGTCAACATTGTCGTGCCCGATAAAGAACATTGCACAAAGATATATGCCATACAGCAGGTCATGGAGCGCTATTCTCCTCATGAGTACGATGCCATCACCATATTCAATTCAGACAACAAAGTTGTTCCTAACGCATTAGAGCTTTTCAACAATGCCTACTACTCCGGATGTGATGCCATCCAAGCCCACCGCATGACGGAAAACCTGAATACTAACATCGCCGTATTAAACGCCACCAGCGAAGAAATCAACAACCACCTCTTCCGCAAGGCACATACGGCACTGGGATTCTCCTCCGCCCTCATCGGTTCGGGCATGATGTTTGATTTTGAGATGTTCCAGGAAATCGCTCCCAGATTATCAGGAAGCGATTTGGCCAAAGCTACAGAAATGGAACTTCTGAAGGAAAACATATATACCGAATACATGGAAGAAATAGTCTGCTATTGCAAAAAGACGGACGATACATCGGGGTACAGCAAAGAACGCCAGCGCTGGTTGGGCTCACAGTACCGCAGCTCCATACTGGCATTGCAACAATTTCCGATAGCATTCTTACAAGGAAAGTGGGATTTATGCGAAAAATTATTCCAATGGCTACTTCCATCCCGTTTCCTGCTCATCTTATATATCACGATATGTGCCGTAGCAATGACGTTTCTGGAGTGGCCGCTTGCTACAAAATGGTATGCACTTTTAGCCGTTTTATTCATCACTTTTTTGATGGCCATGCCCGAAGGGGAAATCAGCCGCAAATTCCGGAGCGCTTTCTGGTCTCTGCCCATATTGGTAGTCACCTCTTCCATGAGCCACATCACAAGAATCTTTAAACGGAAAAAGAAAAGAAAGGCAGCAAAATGAGAATCGCCATCGAAGCCCAACGCATTTTCCGCAAAGACAAGCATGGCATGGACTTTGTCATCCTGGAGACACTGAAAGAACTGCAAAAGCGGAAAGACGGTAATGAATATTACGTATTCGTTGCTCCGGGGGAGGACTGGTGCCTGGAAGAATCGGAAAACCTCCATATCATTGAGCTTCGCTGCCCTACTTATCCTTTGTGGGAGCAGATAGCATTGCCCCAGGCCGTCAGGAAGCTGAAAGCGGACTTGCTGCATTGTACATCGAATACAGCCCCGTTATGGTGTCCCGTCCCTTTGGTGCTGACGCTTCATGACATTATCTATTTGGAGCCGCGTCAGCATCGCAGTCCTTCCTTCTATCAGGAAATGGGATGGCATTACCGTCGCCTGATTGTTCCCCGCATCCTGAAGAAAGCAAGAAATATTATTACAGTTTCTCAGTTCGAGTGTACCCGCATACGCGAAGCGCTGCAACTTCCCAAAGAAGTCATTAAAGCCGTTTACAACGGCTACAGCGCTTACTTTACGATGCAGGAAACACCCGATGAGAGTATTGTGCAGAAATACATACCGCACCCAGACTTTCTTTTCTTTCTTGGAAATACAGACCCCAAAAAGAATGCGGCACGTACCCTGAAAGCATACGCGTTGTATCTGAAAGCATCCCAAACGAAACGCCCCCTTCTCATTGCCGATTTAAAAGAAGAATATATCGACCAGCTTCTTCAGCAAGAAGGAATCACCGGGATAAAAGAACATCTGTATTATCCGGGATATATCGGCAACAAAGATTTAGCAACCCTTTATAATGCAGCATTTGCATTTCTCTATCCTTCCTTGCGTGAAAGTTTCGGGATTCCGATACTGGAGGCTATGGCTTGCGGCACTCCCGTAGTGACGGGCAACGTTTCGGCAATGCCCGAAGTAGCCGGTAAAGGTGCCATTTTAGTCGACCCTCAAGAACCGCAAAAAATAGCAGATGCCTTGCTACGCCTGGAAAATGATGCGACACTCTATCAGCAACAAGTAAATTACAGTCTGGAACGTGTAAAACTGTTCTCCTGGAAACACACTGCAGAAGAATATGTAAAGATATATCACTGTATTCACCAGTAACCGGCAAACATCATGAGAGACTTCATCATCACCAGCCTGCAAACATGGGACATCGAAATAGGTAGTACCATCAAGAATACTGCATTGGAAATTTCAAAGCAGAACCGAGTGCTCTACATAAACACTCCGATGGACATTTCCATCCGGCTGAGAGGGAACAGACAATCTCCGTCCTACATCCGGCGCATGGCTGTCATCAAGGGAGAGACTTCACCGCTCCGGCAAATCAACGCCAACATGTGGGTGCTGGACTGTCCTTTCATGTTGTTCTCGGCCAACTTCCTACCTGCACCGCTTTTCAATATCGTCAACAGAAAAAACAATGCCCGCATAGCCCGATGGATTGTAGAGCAGGCTGCCGCGCTCGACTTCAAAAATTACATCCACCTTATCGATACAGACATTTACCGCAGCCGCTATCTAAAGGAGTATATCCATCCGTCTGTTAGCATCTATTACCGGCGCGACTACGTCATAGGCGAAGCCTACTGGCGCAGGCACGGCACCCGTCTTGAACCGGAACTGGCTGCTTCGGCCGACCTTGTTCTGGCAAACTCCACCCGTTTTGCCGCAGAGTTGCAAGCCTACAATCCCCATACCTACCCCATCGAAACCGGCGTAAACCTAAAGCTGTACAATCCGGCCAAGAAATACGAAACACCCGGTGACATGCAAGACATTCCACGCCCTATCATCGGATATATGGGTACGATAAACAGTACCCGCCTTGACGGAGACCTGCTTTATCAGATAATAAGTCAGCGTCCCGATTATAGTTTTGTGTTCACCGGACCAGAAGATGACATTTTCCGTCGGAACCGTATCCATAGTTTGAAAAATGCCTATTTCACCGGACAAAAAAAAGTGGACGAATTACCGGCCTACATAGCTGCCTACGATGTCTGCATCAATCCGCAAATGGTGAACGAGATTACCGACGGTAACTATCCATTGAAAATAGACGAATACCTGGCTATGGGTAAACCCACTGTCGCAACCAGTACCCACACCATGCGCCACATATTCGCAAATCACACGCACCTGGCCACCACCCCGGAAGAATGGCTTTCGGCCATAGACCGTGCTGTGACCGAAGCCGATGACGAAGAACTTGCCAAACAGCGCATAGCCTTTGCCGAGACCCACAGCTGGGGGCACAGTGTAAAGAAAATATACGACATAATCGATAATTTTTTGAAGGAGAAAGCTACATGAACTATCGTAACATAGACGACCTGAACCATTGCATCCTGCAACATCTCAGCATTCTGCCACGGGATTTCGACCTCATTGTCGGCGTGCCCCGCAGTGGCATGTTTCCCGCCAACCTGCTGGCGCTCTACCTGAACCTGCCGGTCACGGACATAGACTCTTTCCGCAACGGGCATATCTATCAGACCGGAGAACGGGGGAAAACTTTCAACATGAACAATATACATAATGTATTGGTTGTGGATGATAGCATAGCCACGGGAAAAGCCATGAAGAAATGCCGCGAGCTCCTGAAGGACATAGAACATTTATACAACATCCAATATTGCGTCATTTATGCAGTCCCACTACACTCCCATTCCGTAGACTATTTTTTCGAAATAGTCGATTATCCCCGTTTCTTCCAATGGAACATAATGAACCACTCCATCCTGCAAAAAACGTGTATGGACATTGACGGCGTGCTTTGCGCAGACCCCACTCCGGAAGAGAACGACGACGGCGAGAAGTACCGTCATTTCCTGCTGAACGCTCCTCCGCTATTCATTCCCAAAGTCACCATCGGCACACTGGTCACTTCACGCTTGGAGAAATACCGTCCGGAGACGGAAGCCTGGCTCCAGAAGAACCATGTAAAATACAATAAGCTCGTCATGCTGAACCTGCCGGATATGGCTGCACGCCAACGGGCGAATTGCCACGCCTCCTTCAAAGCCAAAGAATACGGTTCATCCACAGACAACATGCTGTTTGTAGAAAGTTCCATGACACAAGCTGTCGAAATCAACCGCCTGACCAAGAAACCGGTACTCTGTACGGAAACGTTCCAGATGATTTATGAATCCAAATCGTTGTACTACAACCTGAAGTCGGGAGAAACATTCCCGTGGCTGCGGCGTTTTATGATAAGGATGCGCAACAAATTAAGCTCTCATTCAACCTCTTCCACCTGTAATAATGGCTGTAAAATGTGGAAAAAGTTTTTTCAACGAAGCGTATAACAAAAGATTAACAAGAATAATCACCAAAGGGCTAACAATATAAATAAGCATAAATTGCCAATCAGAAACGGGAGACATAAACTTAAACAGAATACGGACGAACATATTCAAGGGAAGCTGGTGACATGCATACACTAAAAAACAAGAGCTTATCAAAAAATAAGAAGATTTCCATCTTTCCCGTTCCACAAAGTAAGCAGTCAAAGCTATAATCGATACAATGCCCAATAATATGCCGGCATTGGCTACATATAGAAATCCATCTGCTCCTCTTACGCCAATTGTACCTATAGCAAAAAGAAAGTACAAGGCTACTCCCCAAGGAAAAAAAGATTTAAAGTCAGCAACAAAGTTACGTCCGGTAATACTAAACCATGCTCCCACAAAAAAGAAAAAGACAGCATCCATTCTTGGAATCTCCAAAGTTCCCCCTACCAGCCAAATACAACCAAACACTACCAATATATACCAACGAAAATAACGAAGACACCAGTATACTAATGGAGAAAAGGCCAACATGACCATTAAATCACGTATAAACCATAAAGCTCCATTTACCGGCATTCCATTAATATTCCAAAAACTAATCAGATAATCACAAACAGTATAATCGCTCACTTGTTTATAAGCACCTGATGTCAATTGTACCGGTGATAAAACTGTAACAATCCAATGTCCCACAAGTACTACAAAGTTCCAAAACAAATATGGTATTAATAAGGTTTTAATCCTTGACTTTAGCTTCTTTTTATAGACATCAACAGAAAAGGCAGTGCGAAAGAAAAAGAGATACCCTGAAATAAAAAAAAAT
>OKTF01001085.1_pt1 | contig 14811 bp, 9 predicted proteins | sample 1606461 | NCBI WGS metagenome assembly OKTF01 (sample SAMEA3879599, study PRJEB24766) | human gut metagenome | biome: human-associated habitat; feature: feces | place: USA | collected 1985/1987 | reverse complement strand
CGGATTGGAAAGAGCAGGTGCTCCGGGAACAACAGCTGCACTTGCACTCTTAAACGATCAGGTGAAAAAGGGCGGTATCATGGCATCCTCATATGTTGGCGGACTCTCAGGTGCCTTTATTCCTGTATCAGAGGATCAGGGAATGATAGATGCCGTAAATGATGGTGCACTCACTCTCGAAAAGCTTGAGGCTATGACCTGTGTGTGCTCAGTGGGACTTGACATGATTGCAATCCCGGGCGATACAAAGGCCACCACAATTTCAGGAATTATCGCAGATGAGATGGCTATCGGTATGATAAACCAGAAGACAACAGCCTGCAGACTGCTTCCGGCAATCGGAAAGGATGTAGGTGATGTGGTAGAAATCGGAGGACTCCTTGGATCTGCACCGGTTATGCCGGTAAACAGATTTTCTTGCGATGCATTTGTAAACCGCGGAGGAAGAATCCCGGCACCTATTCACAGCTTTAAAAATTAGTAAATAATGGCATTGTTTACAAGCATGTACTTATAAGAATAACTTATAAGTACATGCTTATTTTAAAGTGGTACTTGACAATGACAAAAATACATGATTAAATAAAGACAGTTATATGACTGACGGAAGTGGATAACCACATGGAGTATAACAGTTGATTGCCGACCGTCTGGGCGCACATTTATATAAGTTTCCTGCAGAGCTTTATATTATTATGTGTGTTCAGACGGTCTTTTTTATTCCGGCAGGCCCGAGTAATTTGGGGATGCAGACCACATTATCAGAAAACATGGAGGATGACATGGAAAGAGTATCATTAGCAAAGGAATTATCAAGCACAACATACCCTGGCAGAGGTATCGTAATCGGCCGCACAAAGGATGGTAAGAAGGCTGTAACAGCATACTTTATCATGGGCAGAAGCGAAAACAGCCGCAACAGAGTATTTGTAGAGGATGGCGAGGGCATCAGAACACAGGCATTTGACCCTTCAAAGCTTGAGGATCCAAGTCTTATCATTTACGCACCTGTAAGAGTGCTCGGCAACAAGACAATTGTCACAAACGGTGACCAGACAGATACTATCTATGAGCTGATGGACAAGCAGCAGACATTTGAGCAGGCCTTAAGGACAAGAGAGTTTGAGCCTGACGCTCCTAACTATACACCTAGAATTTCAGGAATCATGCATATTGACAATGGTGAGTTCAACTATGCTATGTCAATCTTAAAGAGCAACAACGGCAATCCTGATGCATGCAACAGATATACATTTGCATACTCAGCACCGGTTGCAGGAGAGGGACATTTCATCCATACATATATGGGCGATGGAAATCCACTGCCAAGCTTTGAGGGTGAGCCTACATGGGTAGACATCGATGGAGATATCGATGAGTTTACCGATATGGTATGGGAGAACCTTAACGAGGACAATAAGGTATCACTTTTTGTCAGATATATTGATATCGCAACAGGCGAGTATGAGAGCAGAATCGTAAACAAAAACAAATAGAACACTATATAAACGGTCAAATATACAAGATAAGCAGATAAAAACAGGAGAACAGAAAAATGCAGGAATATGAATTAAAATATGGATGTAACCCAAATCAGAAACCAGCCAGAATATTTATGAAGGAGGGAGAGCTTCCTATAAAAGTGCTTAACGGCAGAGCCGGATATATCAACTTCCTTGATGCCTTTAACGGATGGCAGCTTGTAAGAGAGCTTAAGAAGGCAACAGGTCTTCCAGCCGCAACATCCTTCAAGCATGTTTCACCTGCAGGTGCAGCAGTTGGACAGCCACTTTCAGATGTGGAGAAAAAGATTTACTGGGTTGATGATATGGATATTGAGTTTACACCACTTGCAAATGCATACATCAGAGCAAGAGGAGCTGACAGAATGTCATCATTTGGTGATTTTATTTCACTTTCAGATGTATGTGACAAGAGCACTGCACTTGTAATCAAGAGAGAGGTATCAGACGGTGTTATCGCTCCGGGCTACACAGACGAGGCTCTTGAGATTTTAAAGGCTAAGAAAAAAGGCAATTACTGTGTTATCGAGATTGACCCGTCATATGAGCCGGCACCTATCGAGAGAAAGGATGTATTTGGCATCACATTTGAGCAGGGCAGAAACGAGCTTCATATTGATGATGATTTCTTCTCAAATATTGTGACAGAGAACAAGGAGCTCACAGAGCAGGCTAAGATCGATCTGGCAATCTCTATGATTACATTAAAGTATACACAGTCAAACTCTGTATGCTATGTAAAGGGCGGCCAGGCAATCGGTATCGGAGCAGGCCAGCAGTCTCGTATCCACTGTACCAGACTTGCAGGCTCAAAGGCAGACAACTGGTGGCTTCGTCAGTCTCCACAGGTGCTTGGACTTCAGTTTGTTGATGGTATCAGACGTGCAGACCGCGACAATACTATTGACCTTTATATCGGTGAGGATTATATGGATGTGCTTGCAGAGGGCGAGTGGCAGAAGTTCTTCAAGGTAAAGCCGGACGTATTTACAGCAGAGGAGAAGAGAGTATGGCTTGACAAGAATACAGATGTAGCACTTGGATCTGATGCATTCTTCCCATTTGGTGACAACATTGAGCGTGCTCACAAGAGTGGCGTGAAGTATGTAGCACAGCCGGGTGGATCTGTGAGAGATGACCATGTTATTGAGACATGTAATAAGCTTTACAGGAATCAGACTTTTCCATCACTAATCACAAGGTATAGCGGCTATTAAGCTGAATTTAAGCACAATAAGTAATTCAATAATAGGGGACTTCATGATATAATTACAGTATACATTTTACACAGTAGTTAATCATGGAGTCTTTTTATGTCATTACAGTTTATCACAGGTAATTCAGGAAACGGAAAAACAAAATATCTCTTTAACAGGATAGTGAAAGAGGCAAAGGCAAACCCAAGGGACAATTATCTTGTAATAGTGCCTGAGCAGTTTACAATGCAGACGCAGAGACAGCTTGTAGATTTGTCGGAGAATAAAGCTATCATGAATATAGATGTGCTAAGCTTTAAGCGCTTAGCCTACAGAGTGTTTGATGAGCTTGGAATCACAAATCTCACGGTGCTTGAGGAGACAGGTAAGAACCTTGTACTCAGAAAGCTTGCGGCACAGGAGGCGGATAAGCTTGGCGTAATAGGCAGAAACTTAAACCGCATCGGCTATATAAGCGAGGTGAAGTCACTGCTTTCGGAGCTTGTGCAGTACAATATATCACCTGAGGAGCTCGGAAGATATATTGCCTCAGGCATGCTATCGGATACACTTTCAGATAAGCTTAAGGATGTGCTCGTGCTATACGAAGCATTTGAGAAGTTTATGCAGGACAAATATATCACTGCAGAGGAAATACTTAATGTGCTTAGCAATGTGGCGGAGGAGTCTGCAATTCTTAGAAATTCAGTCATTGCATTTGATGAATTTACTGGATTTACACCTATACAGAACCAGCTTATCAAAAAGCTCTTTGTCATTTCAAAGAAAATATATGTAACGCTCACAATAGACTGTCGTGAGGATATCTTTAAGAGCAGAGGCATGCAGGAGCTGTTTGACATGCCAAAAAGGACAGTGAAATCACTCACCGAAATGGCAGCGTTTTATGGCATAGAAGTCGAGGAACCTATTATCCTTGATAAAAACTACCGGCTTGCAGAAAACGAAGAGCTAAGCTTTATGGAACAGCAGCTTTTCAGAAAACGAAGATGCTCCTTTAAAAAAGCACCAAAGCACATTCATATAGACTGTCTGCGTGACCCGAAGCAGGAGCTGACAAAGATAGCCAGAAGAATCAATGAGCTTGTAAGGAACGAAAACCTACGTTACCGCGATATTGCTATAGTCACAGGAGATGTGAATATATATGCAGGTTATGTGCGTGAAATATTTGACAAATACAATATTCCTTACTTTATCGATGCCACACAGGAGATACTTTTCCATCCGTTTATTGAGTTTATCAGGTCAATACCCGATATTGCGGCACAAAATTTCTCGGCAGATGCGGTGTTCAGATTTTTGCGGTGCGGCTTTAGTGAGCTATTGGACAGTGAAATAGATGTACTTGAAAACTATGTGCTCGCCTGTGGAGTAAGAGGTAAAAGCGCATGGGACAAAAAGTGGGTCAGGCTGCCAAAGCATAAGGCAGGCTATGACATTGAGCTTTTAAACCAAAGCAGGGAGTATATAATGGAGTTGCTCAAGCCGGTATATCAGGTGTTTTCCGATAAAAAGTCAACGGTAAAGGACTATGTGCTCGCTATATATAAGCTGATAGTTTTGCTTGATATACCTGATAAGCTTGCAAAAAAGGAGCAGGCACTGCTTGATGCAGGGGACCAGACCGCATCAAAGGAATACGGACAGATATACAAAATAGTCATGCAGCTCTTTGAAAAATATGTGGCGGTGCTGGGTGATGAATGCATGGATGCAGAGGAATTTACACAGATACTGGATGCAGGACTGGATGCGGCAGATGTAGCAGTCATACCGCCGGGATACGACACTGTGACCATCGGAGATATTGAGAGAACGCGTCTGACCAACATAAAGGTCATGTTTTTTGCAGGCGTAAACGATGGGATTGTGCCAAAGGCAGCAGGAAGAGGTGGCATCATATCCCAGTATGAGAGAGAGGCACTTAAGGAGCTGGATATAGAGCTTGCGCCTGGGGCAAGGGAGCAGGCATTTATACAGAGGTTTTATCTGTATCTGAATATGACAAAGCCATCCAGGGAACTTTATATCAGCTATACGAGGCTTGACAGTGAAAAAAAGGCTGCCCAGCCATCGTATCTCATAGGTATATTAAAGGGGATGTTTCCGGAGCTTGTCGTGACTGAGACAGAGGATGTAGAACAGCTTTTGGATATATCAAGCAGGCAGAGTGCTCTGGATTATCTGCTGTCAAATGAGGTGGATGACAGATGGTGCGAGATTGCAGCAGCGGTGATGCTCTATGACGCATCAGTCAGTGATGCAGGGGACTGTAATGAAGTAGACGATAAAGAATTTACTCAAAAAAATTCCGTGGAGAGGCTCATCAATGCAAGGTTTGAGCATTATTCAAAGGATCCGATTAGCCGAAATGTGGCAAGAAGCATATACGGCAGACACATGGAGGGCAGTATCACGCGCTTTGAGCAGTTTGCCAGGTGTGCATATGCGCATTTTTTAAATTATGGATTGAGGCTTACAGAGCGTGAGGAGAGCGGCTTTACATCCCTTGATATGGGTAATATATACCATGAAGCACTGGAAAGATACAGTAAGAAGCTTGATAGGGAGAGTACTGACTGGTTTAGCGTGACAGATACAAAAAGAGATGAGCTTGCGATGGAAGCAATAAATGAGGTGATTGATGAGTATGCAGGCTTTGGCACATTTGATACAGCGGAAAGCCAACATTCGATATCACATATGAAGGCTGTCTTTAAGCAGACAGTATGGGCACTCACAACCCAGATACGAAGAGGCAGCTTTGTGCCTGAGAGGTTTGAGTTTTCCTTTTACGAGAGCCTTGATATGGCAAATGATGTGACGGTTGATATAAAGGGACGCGTGGACAGGACTGACACATATACGGATGAGGGCAGGCTTTTTGTGAAGGTACTGGATTACAAGTCGGGAAATACAGTTTTTGACCTGGTGAAGCTGTACTATGGCACGCAGCTTCAGCTTGCAGTGTACATGGACGCTGTCATGGAACAAAAGAAAGAGGCGCTAAAGCAGGTAAGTGTGGAGCCGGGCGGTATGCTGTACTATCACATCGACGATCCTGTAATTGATTTAAAGGATGTGACACCGGGCACTGAGCTGTCTGAGGAAGAAATCAATCAGATGATATTAAAGAAGCTCAAGCCTGACGGGCTTATCAACTCTGACGAAAAGGCATACAGAGGCATGGACAGGGACTTTGAGAAAAGCTCTGACGTAATCCCTGTTACCTTAAAAAAGGATCAGACACCGGCTGCAGGCTCAAAGGTGGCAAACGCCGAAGAGTTTGATGTGATAACAAGGTTTGCGAGAGAGAAGCTTCGCGAGATAGGAAGAGAAATATACGATGGAAATGTTGCCGTCAATCCTATCAAGAACAAGAAAATAGACAGCTGCGCATATTGCGCTTTTCAGGCCATATGCAGGTATGATTCAAGGATACCGGGCTTTAGCGAAAGAAGCTTTAACGGTGACAATAAGGAAGATGTACTTGATAAAATGCGTACACAGATTGCAGCGGCAGAGCATAAAGCATGCTATGGAGATAATAATATAAAGCCATAATCGGGAGACATAATATGGATGTTAAATGGACCAGTGAACAGAAAAAGGTTATAGATTTAAGAGACAGGGATATACTTGTATCGGCGGCAGCGGGCTCAGGAAAGACAGCTGTACTCGTTGAGCGTATAGTAAACAGAATATGTGTGGATAATCCGCCGGTGGATATCGACAGGATGCTTGTGGTGACGTTTACCAAGGCTGCAGCTGCTGAGATGAGGGAGCGTGTCAGTCGTGCGATATACAGCTTGAAGGAGCAAAAGCCGGACGATGAGAACCTGCAGAGGCAGTCGACACTGGTTCACAATGCGCTCATCACTACAATCGATTCGTTTTGTCTGTTTGTGGTGCAGAATAATTTCGCACAGCTTAATCTGGATCCTGATTTCAGAATCGGTGACCAGGCAGAGCTTAAGCTTATGCTAAAGGATGCTTTGGCACAGGTATTTGAGGACAATTATGCAAGAGAAGACAACGAGGCATTTATCAACCTTATAGACACCTACAGCAAGGGGAGAAATGACTCTGCCGTCAGGCAGATGGTGGAGGATATCTACTATAAGGCGGGCAGCTCATCATGGCCGAGAAAGTGGATGAACAGTCTCCTAAGGCTCTATGATATAAAGTCAGCTAAACAGCTTGAGGACTCAGAAATCATTAAGGAGATAGTGGATTACAGCAGGGTGCTTTTGGAGGAGGCTGTTCAGGAGCTTACAATGGCGAAAGACCTGGCATCAGCTACACCAGGGCTTGAAAAGTATGTGCTTACACTTTCAGAGGATATAGCATTGTTTGATGGAATGGCGGATGTGACAGGCTATGTCGGCATGCAGGAGTTCTTAAACAAAATATCCTTTGGCAGAATTGCTGTCATCAGGAAATTTGACGGAGACGAGAAGAAAAAGGAGCGCGTGAAAAGTATGCGCGATGCTACCAAGAAGAAGGTAGACGGAATAAAGCAGAAATACTTTGGCATGTCAATTGAGCTTATGTATGAGCAGCTGGAGCGTCAAAGACCATTTGTTAAAGAGCTGATAAGGCTCTCACTTGAGTTTTATGATGCGATGGAGGCTGTAAAGACAAGAAAAAGAGTATTTGATTTTTCTGATATAGAGCATTTTGCGCTTCGCATACTGGTGGATGAACAGACACTGGAGCCCACAGAGACGGCGCGTGAGTTTTCAAAACATTTTGAGGAAATCATGATTGACGAGTATCAGGACTCAAACCAGGTGCAGGAGGATATACTTACCGCTATTTCAAGAGAGCATCAGGGAGTCGGCAACATGTTTATGGTGGGCGATGTAAAGCAGAGCATATACAGGTTTCGAATGGCGCGCCCTGAGCTGTTTATGGAAAAATACAACACATATACATCAGATGACAGTGCACACCAGAGAATAGACCTGCATAAAAATTTCAGAAGCAGGAATGAGGTGTTAGACTTTACTAACGACATATTCTACAAAATCATGGCAGCAGATTTGGGCAATGTGCAGTATGATGACGATGCGGCACTGTATCCCGGTGCAAGCTATCCAAAGGAGACGATGCGTCCTGAGCTTTTGCTTGTTGACTACAAGGATGAGGATCTGTCTGAAATTATAGAGGATGAGGATGGAGATAAGGTGCAGATAGAGGCACTTTTGATTGCAAACCGTATCAGGAGTTTGATGGAAAACGGCATGGTGACCGATAAAAAGACAGGGCAGCTAAGAGCCGTGCAGTACAGGGATATAGTGATACTTTCGAGAAGTGTTGCAACCTGGGGCAATACAGTGGCAGCAGTATTAAAGGACTGTGATATTCCGGCGCATGTAGAGTCGAATACAGGCTACTTTTCATCGTATGAGATACAGGTTATTCTGTCGATGCTTCGCATACTCGATAATCCGCTGCAGGATATTCCGATGGCAGCAGTGCTTGCCTCGCCTATCGTGGGCATGGATGATGAGGAGCTGGCACAGATTAGGTCTGCCTTTAAGGGGGTAAGCTTTGCACAGGCTGCACTTAGCGCCATGGCAGGTGAGAATGGCTATGAGGACGAGAAGCTTAAAGCCTTCGCTTTGGTATTTGAGAGACTAAGAGGTGCTGTAGCTGATACGCCAATCCATGAGCTTTTGTACAGGATGCTTGATGAGACAGGCTTTTACAGGTATGCATCGGCCATGCCGGCAGGAAAACGGCGCAGACAGAATATAGATATGCTGATTGAGATGGCCGCAGCCTATGAAAAGACCAGCTACAAGGGGCTGTTTCACTTTGTCAGGTACATAGATATACAGCAGAAATACGAGATAGACTACGGAGAGGCCGATACCGCAGGCGAGAATGACGATGTGGTGCGCATTATGACAATCCATAAGAGCAAGGGTCTTGAGTTTCCTGTAGTGTTTGTTTCTGGGCTTGGCAAGGGCTTTAACACGCAGGACACAAAATCAGACCTGGTGATACATGAAAAGCTTGGGCTTGGCCTTGTGGAAAAAACAAAAAGCCCAAGGACAAAGCGACCATCACTAATCAGAAATGAGATAGAAAGCCGCATTAAAAGGGAAAATCTGGGAGAGGAGCTGCGTGTGCTGTATGTAGCGCTCACCAGGGCGAAGGAAAAGATTATCCTGACAGGGGGACTTTCAAATGCCCAAAAATCCTTTGAGAAGTATAGAGGCAATGTAAATGCGAACCAGCCAATAAGCTTTGGACAAAGGGAGGGAGCAGGGTGTTACCTGGACTGGGTTATACCTGCCATGCTGTCGTACCCGGATAAGTATACGGTATCCACAGTCGATGCAACAGAGTTCGCTGCACGAACTGCGATGGATATGGCGGCAAACGATATATCAAGAGCGCAGCTTATTGGGCACATAAGTGCAGCGGATGAAACAAAAGCCAAAGAGCTCGCAGAGGAATTTGATTTTGAGTATGCATATGCTTCTGATATAACTAAAAAAAGCAAATATTCGGTATCTGAGCTGAAGCATGACTCTATGGTTGAAAAGTACGATAGCACAGAGCGGGAGGCAGAGCGTCCTAAGTTCCTTTTGGAGGAGAAGGAGACGTATGTGCCGGACTTTGCGAGGGATGATGAGGCAGGCGGTGCTTCTAATGAAAGCAAAGAGCCTAAAAATGCAGCAGGTGTGAATCAGGGAGCGCTGCGCGGAACTGCAGTGCACCGTGTCATGGAGTGTCTGGATTTCAAGAGCCTGTGTGATATAGATACAAAAGACCATGTGGCAGTCAGTGCATTTGTGAAGAAAAGCATGGATGAAATGCTAAAAAAGGGGTTTATCACAGATGACATGTACAGGCTGACCAGACCAAAGCTTATAGAGCAGTTTATATCATCAGATGTGGCAGCGCGTATGGCACAGGCGGATAAGAGAGGCGATTTGTATAAAGAGAAGCCTTTTGTGATGGACTATGAGGGAGTATTGGTTCAGGGAATTATTGATGTTTTCTGGCTGGAGAATGATAAAATAGTGCTGCTTGATTATAAGACAGACAGGGTAAATGCTGCTAAAGAGCTTATCGACAGATACAGCACACAGCTAAAACTGTATGCTGATGCACTTGGAAGAATTTTTTCTACAGATGGGAAAAGCATACAGGCGGATGAGCGGCTCATATATTCATTCCGTTTACAGCAGACAATTGTTACCTGTTGTGAATATAAAAAATAGTGGCATGTCACAGCAATCTATTATATAATGTCTAACAGGCGGTACATAAATATACAATACATTAATATATCAGACATAATTGCTGTATGAACAGCTGTATATAAAGCCAAAGAAAAGAGATAATTTACATGGAGGAATACACAATATGTACGAATACGATGACGAGGTTTTAGACACATTTTTAAAGAAACAGACACAGCTTTTTAGTGAGGAGGTCGCAGATACTCCGGAGGCTGCAGAGGAATTTTTAGAGGACTGCATGGCTGTGGTATGTAAGAATATAAAAGAAGTAAGAGATTACTTTGATGAGGCAGGCTCAGATATTTCGGGCATGTCAGATGATGAGCTTATGGACCAGAGTGAGGTCTTTGCCATTGCGGACGGCAGATTCCTTGTTGTGGAAGGATAGCAGGTATGAAGTATTTTAAGAAAACGATGTGTATGCTGATTGCATCAGCGACACTTCTCACCGGCTGCAGTATTGGCGGCAAGGAGATAGTGCTTGATATAAATACCACGAACAGCCATACAGTTTTTTCCGTGGACAATATGAAGTGCGATAAGACGGAGGCACTCATATATTTAGCCAATTACAAAAATCTGTACGGCACTATGTATGATGTAAACCTGCTCGAGACAGATGATGCGTCGAACGTGGAAAAATATATCAGGGATGTCACTGTTGATGAGCTGACGCGCATATACTGCATGGTTTCAATTGCAAAGCAGAAGAAGATTACACTTACGGACAAGGAGAAGAGTAGTGTGTCAAAGGCTGCAAAGGAATACTATGACTCATTAAACGAAGCTGAAAAGAAATTCACAAAGGCTGATTTATCAGACATTGAGAGCGCATACGAGCATTATGCGATTGCGCAAAAGCTGTATAATTCTCTATCGAAGGGCGTTGATACAGAGGTGAGTGATGAGGATGCAAGAGTTATCCATATACAGAAAATCTTTGTAAAGAGCAAGGAGAGCGCAGATTCTGTGAGCCAGAAGCTTTTGTCAAAGGAAGATTTTGCAGCAGTTGCATCAGGCAGCAGTGAGGACAGCCAGACAGAGCTGTATGCGGCAAAGGGCACTCTGCCACAGGAGGTTGAGGCTGTAGCATTTGAGCTTGGCGATGGAGAGACATCTGATATGATAAGCACAGATGACGGCTACTATTTCATCAAGTGTATATCCAAGCTGGACCGGGAAAAAACAGAGCAGAACAAGGTCACTATACTGCAAAAGAGACAACAGGAGCAGTTTAATGATGACTACGAGCACTTTGTAAAAAAAGCAGGCTTTAGTTTAAACAATGACCTGTGGGATTCAATCAGTATAAAGGATGAAAAGGATGTGAAAACAAGCTCCTTTTTTACTGTGTACAATAAATACTTTCAGGCCGACAATTGAACAGGCAGATAATAATTAATAATAGACAGGAGCATATAATATGGACTGGGAATTTGACATCCTATATGCAATTCAGAGCATCAGAACACCATTTTTAGACAAGGTAATGGCGTTTTTATCCACCCTCGGAAATGCAGGCGCATTGTGGATTGTGATAGGTGTAGTGCTTTGTATTTCAAAAAAATACCGCCGTGGAGGCTTGCAGATGCTTTCGGCAGAGCTTTTGAGCTTTATAGTGGGCAATCTGATAATAAAAAATATGGTCGACAGATTGAGACCATGTCAGATAGATAAGACAGTCAGTCTTATTGTAAATATACCGTTTGACTCGTCATTTCCTTCGGGACACACGTTAAACGGCATAACAGCGGCAGTGACACTTATGTTTATAGACAAAAGAATGGGAATACCGGCGATTGTACTTGCGGTACTTATAGCGTTTTCGCGTATGTACAACTTCATGCATTTCCCAACGGATGTCCTGGCAGGCGCAGTGCTTGGAGTGGTATCGGCTGTGTTTGTAAACTTTTTGTTTAAGAGAGCCGGTAATTAATAAAAAGCTGTACACATGCAGGTCTATGAAACCTGCATAGTGTACAGCTTTTTTATGAGATGTTAACAGTAAAATTACTTTGTTGGATTACTTTGTGAGAAGAAGCATGATATCATTACTTCTCTTTACAAATTTAGTCATCTGATCAACTGAAAGCGGCTGGTTAGAAAGCATTGCAAGGTCGTAAAGCTGCTCAGCAAACATTGGAACATGCTCAGAATCCTTATTGTCTAAGATGTACTTCACAAGCTCGTTGTTGGCATTTAATGTGAGTGTCTGGTCAGCGGCAAACATGCTTGGATCCATTCCACCCATGCCTCCGGCTGCGTACATCTTCATCATATCCTGCATACGTCTGCCCTGCTCAGAGAGTGTGAGTACAGATGCTACATCTGCGTTCTTAAGGTTCTCTACCTTTACAGTGAGCTTGTCATTGTTCAAAGCCTTCTTGAATACCTCTGAGAGAGTAGTGGTTGCCTCTGTGAGGTCTGCACCGGATTCATCTTTGAGAGACTCTGTGAGGTCTGCATCTATTCTCATGAACTTGTAGTGGTCATTTCTCTGCTCAAGCTGTGTGATGAATGAGGTATCGATATTGTGGTCAAGGATAACAGCGTTCATGCCCTGCTCCTTGAACAGCTTGATATACTGACCCTGCTGTACTACATCTGTGACATAGTAAACAGTATTTTTCTCAGGCTCCTTGTTTTCATCAGAGGCATTTGTATCTGCATTGTCAGCTTTCTTTGTATCATCAGAAGCATCGGCACCTTCTGCATCTGCTTTTTCATCCTCATGAACAGGTGCGAGCAGCTCCGGAAGAGTCTGATACTTGTCATTGATGTCCTTGAAAAGAATATAGTCGTTTATCTTGTCACAGAACTTCTCGTCCTTTAAGCAGCCAAACTTGATGAATGGGCTGATATCATCCCAGTATTTCTCATAGGCTTCCTTATCTGTCTTGCACATACCGATGAGCTTGTCAGCTACTTTCTTGGTGATGTACTCAGAAATCTTCTTTACGAAGCCATCATTCTGGAGAGCAGAACGTGATACGTTAAGCGGTAAATCAGGACAATCGATAACACCCTTAAGGAGCATCAAAAACTCAGGAATGACCTCTTTGATATTGTCTGCGATAAATACCTGGTTGTTGTAAAGCTTAATAGTTCCCTCAATTGAGTCGTACTCTGTGTTGATCTTAGGAAAGTAGAGGATACCCTTTAAGTTGAAAGGATAGTCCATATTCAGGTGAATCCAGAAAAGAGGCTCCTTGTAGTCTAAGAATACCTTTCTGTAAAACTCCTTGTATTCCTCGTCGGTACACTCATTCGGGCTCTTGGTCCAAAGTGGGGTTGTATCATTGAGCGGAACAGGGCGCTTAACGATTTTGAGCTGATCCTTTGCAGGAGATACCTCTACGATTTCCTTTTCTCCCTTGTCATTTTCTTTTTCCTCGTACTTGGCGTCTTCATGGATTTCCTCGATGACAGTGTCAGTGTCACGCTTGTCGGCCTTGTCTATTGTCTCGTACTCTTCAGGAGCATTTTCCTTTGCAAGGTAAATCTCTGTAGGCATGAAAGAACAGTACTTTTCGATGACCTCGCGTGCGCGGTACTCGTTTGCGAACTCAAGACAGTCGTCGTTTAAGTAGAGAGTAATCTCTGTTCCGACGTCGTCCATGTCGCCATCCTCCATGTTGTACTCTGTGCCACCGTCACATGACCAGTGTACAGGTGTAGAGCCCTCTTTATAAGAGAGAGTATCGATTGTTACCTCGTCGGCTACCATGAATGCTGAGTAGAAGCCGAGACCGAAATGACCGATAATCTGGTCATCATTTGACTTGTCCTTGTATTTCTCGATGAAGTCTGTAGCACCTGAAAAAGCGATACGGCTTATGTATTCCTCAACCTCATCAGCTGTCATACCAAGACCGTTATCTATAATCTTTATTGTCTTTTCGTCAGGGTTTACGAGCACCTGAATCTTGCCCTTGTAGTCTGCAGGAAGGGAATATTCACCCATCATGTCGAGCTTTTTGAGCTTAGTGATGGCATCGCAGCCGTTTGAGATGAGCTCACGATAGAAGATATCGTGGTCTGAATATAACCATTTCTTTATAATAGGAAATATATTGTCACTGTCGATGGATAAGTTACCTGTTCTATTTGTATTACTCATAATCGTTCACACCTTTCCAATAATCTTGCAGCAGCCAAGTTTTCTTATGACTGCCCTATGCAAGATAGTTTAGTACCGTTCTATGGAAATGTCAAGAGAAAATCAGCACTCAAACGCAACGAGTGCTAACAAAAAAGTATTAACTTTCTAAAGAAAGTATAAACTTCTGGATTTTCTGATCCCAGGCATGTTCCAGGGACTTATCCATTGAGAAAATGTTAAGAGATGTTCCGGTTACAGCATTCAGCCGACTATCTTTATAACGCAGATTTAAAAACAGGCCGTTGATGTCGGAGACTGTGAAAGAAGTATCTGTTTCGGACAGAAATGATTCGACTGCACGGGAAGAGAGCTGCAGGACGATCGAGAAAGAAAGCGGTGTGTGGTTGCCGCGGATCAGTTCAAAGCAGACGGGACGCAGCTGTTTCCAGCGGGCGATCGGTGTGCAGTCTTTATAGAGTGTCTCATATTCTTCTTTCGTATAATAATCTTTCAGAATATGTCCATCCATATGGAAAGAGGCAAATGTAGAAAGAGAAAGCTCCGGAACGCAGAATGCATCAAAGGTACTGCGGCAGAGCAGATGGTTCATAAACAATTTTATTTCGGTTATAGGAATAGAAATCATAAGTACCTCCTCTCAGAAAGCGGACATATACAGGATTTTGGTGATATGGTCCGTGTAT
>OKTF01001084.1_pt1 | contig 14813 bp, 9 predicted proteins | sample 1606461 | NCBI WGS metagenome assembly OKTF01 (sample SAMEA3879599, study PRJEB24766) | human gut metagenome | biome: human-associated habitat; feature: feces | place: USA | collected 1985/1987 | reverse complement strand
AGGATTCACCGGATTCATTTCCTATCTGTTTTGACATCAGACTGAAAAAAATGGAGACAAGATTCATTAATAAGTATTAATTGGAAAGATTTTATCTCTTGTTTGCTCTTCATAACAAAAAAATGCTTTAGTTTTGCACTTTGATGGCTAAGGGATATTTGAAAGTGAATATATAAACATAGTAACATTTTAAACTTACATCAAATTATGAACAAAAAGTATTTAATGCCTTTCCTCGTATTGGCAGCAATTCTGACTTTTTCTTCTTGTTCAAACAAGTTGAAACCGTTAGCTGAAGAGTACATCAAAGCTGAACCGCAGCCGCTTGAGGCCATCGGAGGCAAAGTTCCTGTGACTATTAATGCCACATTCCCTGCAAAATGGTTCAACAAAAAAGCAGTTGTAACTGTGACTCCGGTTCTTCGTTATGCCGGTGGTGAAGCATGGGGAACATCTTACACTTACCAAGGTGAAAAAGTAAAGGGCAACAACCAAGTTATCCCACAGAAAGAAGGTGCTAACGTAACCATGAAATCTGCTTTCACTTACAAACCGGAAATGAAGAAATCTGAATTGTATCTGACTTTCGACGCAAAGATCAAGAACAAGACAGTTAAATTGCCGGATGTAAAAATCGGAGAAGGTGTGATCGCTACATCCGAACTGGCTGACGCAGCTACTGCTAATGCAGCTATTGCAGCAGACAAATTCCAACGTATCATCAAAGAAGCTCACGACGCAAACATCATGTTCCTTATCCAACAGGCTAACCTGCGTGCTCAAGAGTTGAACTCTGACGCAATCAAAGAATGGAAAGAACTTGTTAAGAATGCAGACGAAGCTCCTAACCAGAACGTAGCAATCGAAATCTCTGCTTACGCTTCTCCTGATGGTGGTGTTAAACTGAACACTGGCTTGGCTGAAAGACGTGAAGGCAACACAAGCAAATACCTGTCTAAAGAATTGAAGAAGATGAAGGTTGACGCTCCAGTTGACGCTCGTTACACTGCTCAGGACTGGGAAGGCTTCAAAGAATTGGTAGCTGCATCTAACTTGCAAGATAAAGACCTCGTACTGAGAGTTATCTCTATGTACCAGGATCCCGAAACAAGAGAAAAAGAAATCAAGAATATCTCTGCTGTTTACTCTGATCTGGCAGAAACAATCTTGCCGCAACTTCGTCGTTCTCGTTTGACTGCCAACATCGAAATCATCGGCAAGTCTGACGACGAAATCAGCGCATTAGCCAAGAGCAATCCTTCTGAACTGAACATCGAAGAAATTCTGTATGCTGCTACTCTGACTAACGATAACGCACGTAAGGAAGCTATCTACAAGAAAACTGTAGAACTGTATCCGAACGACTATCGTGCTTACAACAACCTGGGTATGATGGCTTATGCTAACGGCGACTTGGCTGCTGCTGAAAACTACTTCAAACAGGCTGCCAGCAAGAACGCTAACGCTGCTGAAGTGAACACCAACCTTGGTTTGATTGCACTGACTAAGGGTAACGTAGCTGACGCTGAAACTTACTTGAGCAAATCAACAGGTGCAAACACTGCAAACGAAGCTCTGGGTAACTTGTACATCAAACAAGGCCAGTATGACCGTGCCGTACAGGCATTCGGTGACACGAAGACAAACTCAGCTGCTTTGGCTCAGATTCTGGCTAAGGATTACAACAAAGCTAAATCTACTCTGTCTGCAGTGAAGAATCCGGACGCTTACACTAACTACCTGATGGCAATTGTAGGCGCTAGAACCAACAACGCTGACTTGGTTAAGAGCAGCATGGACAAAGTAAAACAGCAGGATGCTACTTTGGCTGCTAAAGCTCAGAACGACCGTGAATTTGCAAAATATGCAAACGAAATAAAGTAATCCGATAAATTACTGATTAAAACCGGAGTCACCCCGCGTGATTCCGGTTTTTTTATGCCTTCCCCGGAAAGAATGCGACGAACGTGCAAGATTATAAAATGAAAATTGTATTTTCGCAAAAATAAAATTCAATTTATGAAAAAGTTATACCTGCTTCTCTTTTCTGTGTACCTCCTGTTCTGCTTGGATTCCTGCCAACAAAGCAACGAATTTGAGCTGAAAGGCGAACTGAACGGTTTTACCTCCGACATGATTCTGGTCGTATTCGACGATCCGGAGGCCAGACTGGACACCATCTATCCAAGAGACGGCAAGTTCATTTATACGTTTACCCCCGATACGCTGAACCTGTTCCGTCTGGTCAATGATTCAGGAAAATCCATTCCCGTATTTGCCGACAAAGGATGGGAAGTTTCCATAAAAGGCAGCTTTGCCCGTCCGGAAATCAAAGGGAACGGTCCCAACGATGAATATCAGGAGTTCCGGCAGGCGATTCAGACACTCACCAACCCTACACAAATCAGACAACAGGCGGAAACATTTATTCAAAGCCACCCGCAATCCTACGCTTCTGCCTATATCTTGTGGCAGTATTTCAGCCAGACGGAAAATCCGGACCTGACTCTTCTGGCAAAACTCTCAGAGCCGCTCACCGGGAAAATAAAGGATTGCCGGATATTAAGTGAAGTGCTGCAAAAGATACCCGACAAAGAGAAAAGCAATCCGACCTACCTGAACTATATCTCCATAAAGAAAAGAGACGGTGAATACCTGTCATGGAGCGGCAGCAATCAGAAACAATATTCACTCCTCAACTTTTGGGCAAGCTGGAATCCGGAAAGCCTGAACCGTAAAGATTCTTTGTACGCTTTATGTCAAACCACGCTGAAAAAAAACCTCAGGGTTGTCAATTTCTCCTTGGATTACCAGAAAACGGAATGGCTGGACCATACGGAAAAAGACAGCGAACAATGGATTGAAGTCTGCGACTACAAAGGATGGGATAATCCGATTATCAAACAGCTACAAGTGCATGACCTTCCTTTCAACGTCCTGATAGACCGGAACCGGAAAATCCTAGGATGCAACCTCTATGGCAATGAGCTCAGGGATAAACTGGAAGCCTTGGCGGCGGAAGATAAGAAAACAAAATAAAACCTCCTTTAAAACCGACCTTAAATGCTAGTCAAACTCTTCGGCGCCGCAGTGCAAGGCATCGACGCCACCATTGTCACCATTGAAGTAAACTGCTCACGCGGCATAAAGTTTTACCTGGTGGGGCTCCCCGATTCAGCCGTAAAGGAAAGCCATGAACGGATTGTCTCGGCCCTGCAAGTAAACGGATACAAATTCCCGACCCGCCAGATTGTGGTCAATATGGCACCGGCAGACATCCGGAAAGAAGGAGCCTCTTACGACCTGCCCTTGGCCATCGGAATCCTGGCGGCCAACGAAACCATAGCGACTGAACACCTGGCAGATTATCTGATTATTGGAGAACTGAGTCTGGACGGAAGCCTGCAACCGATTAAAGGTGCTCTTCCCATTGCTATCGCCGCACGCCAGCAAGGATTCAAAGGCCTCATTCTCCCGCAACAGAACGCATCGGAAGCAGCTGTGGTAAACAATCTGGACGTGTACGGTGCAGAAAAAATTACGGAAGTCATCGATTTTCTGAACGGCGGCCATACACTACAACCCACAATCGTCCACACACGCGAAGAGTTTTATAAGCATCAATCCACATTCCCCTTCGACTTTGCAGAAGTGAAAGGACAGGAAAACGTGAAACGGGCTCTCGAGGTAGCCGCTGCCGGAGGCCACAACGTACTGCTCATCGGCGCCCCTGGCAGTGGAAAATCCATGATGGCCAAACGCCTGCCCAGCATCCTTCCGCCCCTTTCACTGGGAGAAAGTCTGGAAACCACCAAAATCCATTCGGTGGCCGGGAAACTGAAGAAAGGCTCCTCCCTCATTGCCACCCGCCCGTTCCGCAGTCCGCACCACACTATCTCGCAGGTAGCCATGGTAGGCGGAGGCGCCACGCCTCAGCCTGGTGAAATCAGCTTGGCCCACAACGGAGTGTTATTCCTCGATGAACTTCCCGAATTCAGCCGAAGTGTGCTGGAAGTGCTCCGTCAGCCACTCGAAGACCATCGAATCACCATCTCCCGGGCGAAATACGCCTTGGAATATCCTGCCAATTTCCAGCTGATAGCCTCTATGAATCCTTGTCCCTGCGGCTATTACAACCATCCGGACCGTCCTTGCCTCTGTTCTCCCGGAGCCGTCCAGAAATATATGAACCGCATTTCCGGCCCTTTATTGGACCGTATCGATATCCAGATAGAGATTGTCCCTGTCCCTTTCGAGAAGATTTCCGAGCAACAGCCCTCAGAGCCTAGTATCGCTATCCGTGAGCGGGTCATAAAAGCCCGTGCGATCCAGGAAAGGCGTTTTGCCGCTTATGAGGGTATTTATTGTAATGCCCAGATGAACTCCAAGCTACTCCATCAGTACGCCGTTCCCGACGCTTCCGGCCTCTCCATCCTCAAAACCGCCATGCAACGTCTCTGCCTCTCCGCCCGTGCCTATGACCGTATCCTGAAAGTCTCCCGCACGATAGCGGACTTGGATAATTCGGAACATATCGAAGTCCGGCATTTGGCGGAGGCTATACAGTATAGGAGTTTGGATAGGGAGAATTGGGGAATGTGAGTATCGACTAACTATTTCTATACTCCTGTGGGCTCATGCCCACATACCGCTTGAAATACTTTCCAAAAAAAGACATATTCGTGAAATTTAGCGTATAGGCTATGTCGTGGATGGAAAGGTTCGTTGATTTCAGTTGAGCTTTAGCGTCCATGATTACCATGGAGGTTATGATCTCTATGCAAGTTTTTCCGGTAGTTTGTTTGATAATGCTGCTTAGATGCGCTTGTGTGATGCCAAGCCGCTTGGCATACCATGCAACGGATCGTTGCATGGTATAGTTTTGCATGACTAATTGAGTGAAGTTCTTGCTGATTTGCTCTGCTTTAGAGAGATTTGCCTTATCTGTCATTTGATCTTTATACATGGAGCTAACCCCCATTAATATACCGCCAAACAGATGATTGATAACATTCCTGTTCAATTGGGAGCCACAAATATCGTACGTCTTGATCAACAACTCAAAATAATCTTTCAACAGCGGTAGTGCTTTTTCTTTCGGTTGATAGATCGGATTTTCTTTCACGATATAGTGCATATCTATGACCGATTTACTTGCATTTGCCTTACTAAGGAAATCGGACGAGAATCCCATGAAATAGATTTGCAGATCTCCATCTACCTTATGAATCTGGAAAATGCTACCCGGTAAGATCGTGATAAAACTTCCCGGTTCTACCTTGAACTGCGTCAGGTTGATGGAAGCCTCCACCTCCCCGCCCAAGCAAAGCACGAAGATCCCCGCTTTCAACCGGCAGGGATAATTGGCGTAGAGGTTCAACAGTCCGATATCTCCGGCCGTGAGCTTTCCGATCACCCAATCTTGGGGCAGGTCTATTTTAGGGATGTCGTTTTCCATGTTCGCCTAATTGGTTCTTCTCGCAAAGATAACATTTTTCCCGGCAAAATGATCAAAATAAGCCGCATATCGTAACAAGGCTGTTTCTCGAACTTCCCAAATTAGAGGAAGGATTGGGCAGATAAGCGGCCTTTTATGTTAAAAAGTGGTGTTTTCGGCACACGTTAGGCGGCGAAACCCCGTACGATAGGCGGTGTTGGGCAACACCAGTAGTGCCGTTGGGTATCGTAAATAGTCGCGAATAGGGTTGTAAGTAGTCGTGAATGGGCATTCTAACCCTGTTACAGCCCGGTCGTAACCCTATTATTTCGTCCAAACAACCCTTAGGATATGAATTAGGATGAATAATTTTCGCTAGAATGAAAGGCTGTTTTTAGGTATCTGGCTAATCAACAGTTGATTGCTGTTTTTTTCTTGCGAATTTGGAGGCGAGCCGTTCTTAGGGTCGAGATAATCGATTCTCGGAGGGTTCGGGTTACAAAGTGTCAGAATGTCAAAATGCTTTTCCCTCATGTTTTGCGGCCGTCTGGCGATCGTTTTTTGTGTGACAGGTCTTTGTGCATATATATATTGTCTAGAAACTGATATTCTGATAAAAAGAACAGTGACTTGTAAAAATAGGATAGATCGGTTCTTTTAAATAGCTCTGTTTGTGTGGTGATGAAAAGCGAAATCTAAAAAAAAGAATAACTAATAATACAAATAGACCTTGTGAGATCTCTGAGGAAATGATTCTTTTGCATTCAAATTTGGACGGATGTAAGTCTGCTTAAATAAGAGTAATAGAAAAAGTATGTATATGAGAAAAAAAATGAGATTTTGGGGTTTGGCCTGTTTGTTGGGCGGATGCTTGATGCTGGGCAGTTGCGGTTCGGAGGCGGAGGATTTGGATATTCCGGAAGGAGAAGGTTTAGTGAAAATAGATCTGATGCCGGAGGTTGGTTTCCAAACAAAGGCTGTGGATGAGAATGAGTATAAGGATGTAAATAAGTATACCGTACAGGTGTTTAAATCTGGACAAGAGAGCAATCCTGTTATTGAAGGTTTATATGGGGAATTAGAAGCGGAATATTCTTTACAGGTAGGTCAATATGTATTGAAGGCTTTTATGGGAGAAGAGAAACCGGTTTCTACCGACAAATTGTATTTTTATGGTGAACAAGGTTTTGAAGTGAAGGAAGGAAAGATCGTTGAAGCCCCGGTAACTTGTAAACCCTCTTCTGTGCGGATCAATGTGGTGTTTGACGCAAAGATGGATGAATATTTCTCTGATTATTCCTTAAAGATTGAGACGGAGGCACAAAAGCCGTCTTCATTTGAATGGAAAAAAGATACTGTCGGCCCGGTGTATTTTAAGGTAGGTAAACAGGAAGAGGTTAGGGTTACGGTGAATCTGACAAACAAGGAAAACGTAACGGCCAAGGGCTCTGTCAAAACTTATACGTTAAGTCCGGCAGATGCTTTGAGAATAACGTTGAAGCCGGTTATCAATAATGGTAATTTGGGAATCTCTATCACTGTAGATGAAACAACGGTCGATCATCCGGTTGATATTATCATTCCGGGAGATTGGGTATAAGATAAGATGTGGAAAATATAATAATAATAGATTATAATATGAAAGCTATCAATATATGGATGTTGGGTACGGTTTTGTTTTCCGGCTTGATATCGTGTGAGATGAAAGAGGAGATTTTCGGGAAAGATATCCCTACGGAAACCGGTTACTTGACGCTTGATGTGAATGCCGGTTCATCGTCTTCTGTAGAAACAAAGGGAGCTACCGATCAAAAGGAGGAGTTTCCGCTCGTGATCAAAGCGTTGGGCTTTGAATATACGAAAGAGTATGAATCATTCAGTAAATTCAAGGAAGAGACGGAGGGCGTGATTGAGCTGCCGATTGGGAATTACGAGATCGAAGCCCATTCGCCGGGGGAGTTTGCCGAAAAGATGAACGATCCATATTATGGAGGCGTAGAAAAAATAGAAATAATGTCTGGCGTAGAAAAACCTGCAATAGTGAAATGTTCTATTCAAAATGTCAAGATTGCTATGGATTTTACCCCTGAATTTATTGACTTTTATAGTTCTTGGACTATTACGATCGATGATAAGCTTGGCCATAGTGATGTTTATACGCAGGAAAATACGGATCCGAAACCTGTTTATTGGAAAATGGCTCCTAAAACCGATAAGATCTATGTAACAGGTACTGCAACTGTTAAATCAACGGGAGAAACTGTGACTCTTAATGAAACATTGACGAAGAAGGATAGCCCTGATAGCGAAGAGAGCGACAGCCCTTATTTTGGGGGAGGCGATGGCTTGCTTATCTCCTTAGCACCGGGGAAAGATGTTGAGTTAAATAAAGAGGGTATTGAAATTACGGTTAACGGATTTAATCAAGAGACAAATGAGAATATCGATATAGAAGTGGAAGTTGGTGGTGGTAATGGTGAAGATCCTAAACCTCCGGTAGAAGGTGATGGCCCGACGATTACGATTCCTCAAGCGGCTTATACGCTACCTGCGGATGCTGCTCTTGCCAAGACTGCGAATGCCGTGATAAAATCGGATGCTAATTTGACGAGTGTAAGAGTGCAGATAGCCGCTGGTAATGATTCCTTTTCGACTATTGTAGAGGGAATGGGATTAGGTGATTTTGATTTAATGACAGTAAAAAATGATAATGCAGCTTTAGCAGATATCTTAACGAATATGGGAATAGTATTACCTACGACAGAAGATAAAGAATATGCATTCCCTGTAGGAAGTTTCTTTGAGTTCATATCTCCGATGGGAGCTACTACATCTTCGGATGGGCATGTGTTTAATATAATGGTAACAGATGCCAATGGCAAATCGAAGACAAGTAAACTGAGTGTAAAAGTGACAGAATAATACATCATGAAAACAATATATAGACTTTTATTATTTGTATTGGTGGTAGGTTTGTTTGCCTGTCAAACAGAAGAGGATGTTTCTATGAAGAGCATCGGTTATTTGAGTTTGGAAATAGCCGCCAATAATTCTACGGTCACAAAAGCCGGAGATGAAGAGCCTGTTTATAATCCCAAGCAATTGGCAGTACAAATCTTGGATAAAGATGGTGGTGTTATTAAGAAGACTGATGATTATACGGAGTGGGAGAATGAGCGTTTCTCTCTGCCTGTGGGTAAATATACGGTGAAAGCGTCTTCAAATGGTTTTGATGGTAAGGCTGCGGCGTGGGATAAGCCTTATTACGTAGGCTCTAAGGAAGTAGAGGTTATAGCGGGGCAGGAAAAGACGGCTGAAGTCGTTTGTACCTTGGCTAATGTTTTAGTAACGGTGGAATTTGATGAGAAATTCAAGCAAAGTTTCAAGTCTGCTACTATTGTGGTTGCAGACTCTGCTGATATGGAAGGAACTCGTCTTACATTTGAATTAGGTAAGAACGAACAGGCAAAAGCCTATTTCCCGGTTCCTGAAAAATCGCTGATTGTCTCAACGAGTGTAACCAATCAAAAGGATCTGCCCAACTCTCAGAAAGATACCGTTCGAGAGGTAAAAGCTCGCGATAATGTTCGGCTGATATATAAGGTGGCTGACTCGCCAAATGGTTCTACAAACATTGATATTACATTGGATGGAACAATCAAAACATATACCTTTACTATTGGCGTACCTATGACGGCAAAGACAACTTTGTCGGCAAGTGCGAGTGCATGGAGCACTTTTGCTTATTTGAAAGGACAAGTGCTTTCGAAGGCCGGTAATTTGGATAAGAGCAAGTTGGTGATGGAGTATAAACAGGCAAACGCGGAGACTTGGACTTCTGTGCCGCAATTAGAAGAAGTGGAGAAAGATTCCTATTCGGCAAAGATTACAGGTTTGACTCCGGTTACCCAATACCAATATCGTTTTGTGTGTAAGGATACGGAAGAGATAGTAAGTGAGATTGAATTTACAACGGAAGAGCAGGTAGCTTTGTATAATGGTAATTTTGATGAATGGTGGCGTAAAGAAAATAAAGATAATTCTCCTTGGTATGCGATTGCGTCTGGAGATGCAACCTCTTTTGATACGCAAAAAGGTATGTTGTTCTCTTTCTGGGATTCCGGAAATGGAGGAACTGTGATGTTGAGTAAAAATCCTACTGAGCCTGAAGAAACAGAGATTCATACGTCTGGAGGTAAAGCGGCTAAGCTGGCTTCCCAGTATGTGGGATTCAGTTTTGCAGGAAAATTTGCTGCGGGGAATATTTATACAGGCCATTTCTGTAGCGCGAATATGAGTTCCTATCAAGCTCGCATCAACTTCGGACAACCTTTTACTTCTCGCCCGACCCAACTGAAAGGTTGGTTTAAGTATAATCGTGGGACAACGATAGATTATCCGACAGGTGATGGTGAATATAAGACAATCCTAACAAATGCGGGAGGCGATTTATGCTCTGTTTATATCGCTTTAGTGGATAATGAAGGTTTTGAGTATGACGGTAAAAAGTTCGCTTATGTGGTGAACGGTGATTTGGAAGGTGATGATCCTGCCAATTTTAAGTATAAGAATGCCATAGATTTCTCTGAAAACAATAAAAATGTTATCGCTTATGGAACGATAACAGGGGAAGAGGAAAAAGGAACCGGACAGTGGCAGGAATTTACCATTGATCTGAAATATCGTGATCTTACTCGAAGTCCGAAATATATTATTATTGTAGCTTCTGCAAGTAAATATGGCGATTATTTTACAGGAAGTAAGAGTAGTGTAATGTATGTCGATGATTTCTCCTTAATTTATGGTAGTGAGCCTATAATGGGGAAATAGTCGATAAACAGAAAATCTATTTCTGAAACAGTGAGTTTTTATTATAAATCTACTTAGCAAGTAAGTATATCTGCCTTGCTAAGTAGATTTTAAGTATCTTTGTGGTGGAATACGTAGATAGAGCATAACGCAGCAATAACTATATAGAGTAAATTATTTGAATGAGTAGAAAATTTTTGATCCTATTGCTATTATTAGCAATAATGGCTGGTACAGTAAGTGCGCAACGAGGTAAGCGTGCTATCAAGCGCATCGACCGTGAGGTCCAAGAGACTGTATTTATCCCTAAGGGGACATGGATGGTCGGAGGTACCGTTTCATATTCCGAACACGATGAGAGTAACCTGAATTTTTTGGTTATAAAAGATTTGGAGGGGAAGGGATATAACTTTGCGGTAAGTCCGTATGTGGGATATTTCTTTCGGAATAACATATCGGCGGGTGTTCGCTTTGCTTATCATAGGGACTATCTGGATTTGGGGAATGTGGATGCCAATTTAGGTGATATTACTATTTCATTTAAAGATTTGTATTATCTGGAACATAAGTATGAGACTTCCGGTTTTTTGCGTACTTATATTCCTATCGGGCGTAGTAAGATCTTCGGACTGTTTAATGAGGCTCGCTTGACTTATGGGTATGGTACGGGAAAAAACTCTACTGGTTCTGGTGTTAATTATGATGGAACCTATCAAAAAGTCCAGAATTTGCAGATTGGTTTTGCTCCGGGATTAACAGCCTTTATCACGGATTGGTCGGCGATAGAGGTGTCTGTCGGTGTGATGGGATTTGATTTTAAGTGGATCGATCAGAAGACGAATCAAGTCGAGGAGGGATCAAGTCGAACTTCATCCGGTAATTTCAAGATCAACCTTTTTTCTATTAATATAGGTATGACATTCTATTTGTAATTCGGATATGGAGAAAGTATATCGTGGTTATAAAAAAGTAGTTGAGGGCTTTTGTTTGTTCCTTTTCTTATTAGCGACTTCATGTGCGATAGAGAATGATATCCCATATCCGGTCGTTAATGGAGGTATTACAGATATTCGTGTAGAGGGGCAACGAGCGGCGGAAGGTTCCTCGGATGCGGAGGCTATTATTGATGCATCCGCAAAAACGGTCATGTTATATGTAAACGATTCGGTGGATATGACTAAGTTGAAACTGACTCGTTTGGTGATAAATCCGATAGAAGCGGAGGTCTTGGTAGATTCCGCTCTTTGCGCTAATCCTGATAAGTTCCCGTTTGCGGGGTTTGCTTCATTGGATAGTATTCCTATGTCATCGAATACCCGGATAAATTTCACTAATCCGGTCAATTTTACCATAAAGACTTATCAAGAGTATGTATGGCAAGTCAAAGTGAGACAAATTATAGATCGAAAGATTGAAGCTCAGGGAATGATCGACTATTCGATCGACGAGTCAGATTCTCGTGTGATTATCTATGTCGGGAAAGAACAGGATTTAAAGAATATCCATATTACTTCTTTGGCTTTGGGAGGTGCGTATGGTGAGGTTACCCCAGATCCAACGACAGTGAAAGATTTTACTTCACCACGAAAGTTTACGGTTCAATACGCTTGGAGTAAACCGAATGAAGGAACAATATGGACAGTATATGTCCAGCTTACTGATGAAGATGGAGGTTCTAAGCCCTCGACTGGGGATTTGTCGGTGAATGCTTGGGGTAAATATGCGTATGTGGAAGGAAAAATATCGGATTCCGATTGCTCGTTTGAATATACGAGACAAGGTGAAAGTTCTTGGAGTAAGGTCTCAGCGACAGTTGATGGTACAAAAGCATCGGCAAAGATTGAGGGATTACAATCGGGTACGACTTATCAGTGCCGTTTGGTTAATGCTTCTGGCAGTGTATTGGGAGAATCTACTTTCACCACAGAAGAGGCTACAGCCTTATATAACGGTAATTTTGATTTATGGTACCAAGCCGGGAAGACATGGTACACGGGTGAGTCCGGCAAATCATTTTGGGATACGAGTAATCCGGGAACAACACAGGGGCTTGGTGCTGCGGTCAATATCAATCCTACCCAAGGAAATACGAATGTTGTGCATACGCAAGGAGGAAAGTCGGCGGAGCTGAAATCGCAGTTTAAGGTGAAATTCGCTGCTGCGAGTCTATATACAGGATCTTTTGGAGAATTGGTCGGAATGAATGGGGCTAAGATTAATTTTGGGCAACTGTTTACTTCTCGTCCAACCGCATTGCATGGCTTTTTTCAATATGCGCCGGCCACAGTTGGGTATGTAGGAGATAATCAGCCTACAGGAACGATCGCAAAAGGAGATCCGGATGTTTGCTCGATTTATATCGCATTGGCTAAAAAGTCTTATACGGTGGATAATACCAAGGTTGAGACGTTTATCCAATTTAAGACGGATAATAATATTATAGCTTATGGTGAGCTTCCTCTCAAAGAGTGTGTCTCAACGAATGGAACATGGAAAGAATTTACGATCGATTTGGAATATAAGACGCTGGAGAAGCCCAATGATATGTATCTTATCGTAGTGGCAAGTGCCAGTAAATATGGCGATTATTTTACCGGAGGTGACGGTAGCATATTGTATGTAGATGATTTCGAACTTATATACGACTAATGATATGATGAAGCGAATAAATAAATTCTATTATTGTATACTGTCATTGTTTCTCTTTACGGCTTGTCAGGAGGAGGCTTTGATGGATAAGACGGCTGGCTTCCAAATATCTTTGCAGGATGGGGAGGTTGCGATTGAGACGAAAAGTACCCCGGTGGAATTAGGGAAACCTGCTGTAGATAAGTTTAAATTAAAGATCGTGAGGGAGGGAGTCTCTGAACCGTTGTACGAGGGAGCTTATACCAGCCAAACAATACCAGCTTCAGCCGGTACTTATGCGATCGCTGCCTCTTATGGGGATAATCCTGTTTTGGCATGGGATGCGCCTTATTATTTCGGGGATACGACTAAGGTAGTCATTAAGGAGGGCGAGCAGAAAAGCATTTCCTTGAAGTGTAAGGTGGCGAATGCGTTGGCCTCGGTCTCTTTCCCTGCTGATGCGGAGTTGCAGAAGATCTTCTCTTCTTATTGGGTGAAAGTGGTTGTTGGAGATCTTTCTTGTAAGTTAACTTCGGATAGCAAGAGGAGCGCTTATTTTCAAGCGGGGAAACAGGTGACTTTTTATTTTGAGGGGAAAAAGACGAATGGTGCGGATTTTTCAGAGGAGTTAAAGCACAAGGATCTTCCTTCGATATTGGAAGCCGGGCATAATGTGAAGCTGACCTTAAAGCTGTCGGATGATTTATTATTGGATATCGCTAAGGTGGAGGTTAAAAAGGAGACGATCACGAGTGATATTCCGATGGATTGGTTACCTAGGCCGAAGATCGAGGCCGAAGGTTTTGAGAATAATGTGCTAGCTTTTGCCGAGACAGAGAGTAAAACAGCGAAATTGAATCTTAATACGGCCTCTGCTTTGCAAGATTTGAAGTTGAAGTTTACTTTTGGTGATCCGCAATTTGAGAGCTTGAATGATAAGGAATATCTCTTATCTGTTCCGACGGATAAGGAGAAAGTGGAAAAGGTGCTAGGTATTGTATTGCCCGAGATCGGTGCGGAAAAAGCCTCTTTGGATTTGACATCTATTGTTTCCAAATTGCAAACAAATGCGGGTACGACAGTAGAGAATAAGATAGAGGTAGATGCGAAGGCGAACAATCGCTGGAGTAGTGAAACGGTTAAAGATCAAGAAAACCCGAATAGGGTTTATACGTTGAGGTGTAATAAGCCGATTTTCCGAGTGAATGCTTATCCGGGAAATGTTTGGACAAAGGAGTTTACAATGAACCCCTTAATGGAAGAGCAGGTGGAAAGTGGAGATTTTACGATTTTGAGTAAAGACATCAAGTATCAATTTAGTTTGGATGGACAATCTGGTTGGACGGACATAAGTGCAGATTTGCGGAAGGCTGATTTAACTCCGGGAACGAATTACTTCATTCGTGGCTTGTATCGTGGACAGGTTGCAAGTGAGGTTGCGGAGGTGAAGACGTATCCGATTATAGAGTTGGAGAATGGTAATTTAAGTTCATACTCTGTTGTAAGAGGAGAAGATGGTAATAAATGGAAAGGATATGGAGCTCAGTTTGAATGGTCTAGTTGGGCTACTTTAAATGAATTGACTACACCTAATTGCCCTATAACTGCATATAGTTATAACACACGCTCGGGTACTCGACCTGTTTCAGATATAAGGATAGGGGCAAATGATAATGTTGCTGTCTGGATTATAACAATTGGTTATGGTTATGGTGGTAATAGTTCTAATCCTAAGGCTGTTACTCCTAGTGAATTGTTTTTAGGAAAATATAATGAAAAAGGAATAGAGTTTGCTTCTCATCCGACAGGACTTCATTTTTGGTATAAATATCATCCATTTAAAGGGGACTTATCGGATATATCCATATCTTTGTTTAGTGGAGAGCAGGAAATAGGGAAAGGCATTTTGCAAGAAGAAAATGAAGTTTCATCGTATAAA